>OGXC01000013.1_pt1 | contig 143927 bp, 145 predicted proteins | sample 1576201 | NCBI WGS metagenome assembly OGXC01 (sample SAMEA3541562, study PRJEB24748) | human gut metagenome | biome: human gut; feature: human-associated habitat; material: faeces | place: China | collected 2012 | reverse complement strand
TTTCCTGCAAATGTAGGGAAATCACAATAAAAACACCTTTGCTTACAAAATGGTATATGTACATATAAACTAATTTCTTTCATTATTTCATCCTCCAAGTTATTTAATTTCAAGTGACAAGTAGCAAGTTATATTTAAAACTCATTATAAAGTTTCTAAAATATATTTATTATTTTATACTAATCTTATTTTTTCAAAAATTCTTACTTCCTGATTATTAACTCATACTTATTATTTAACAAAAAAGACATTGCAACTGCAATGTCTTTTCCTTTATTAATCTACTTTAAGAACAGCCATGAATGCTTCTTGTGGTACTTCTACAGATCCCACTTGTCTCATTCTCTTCTTACCTTCTTTTTGCTTTTCAAGAAGCTTCTTCTTTCTTGAAATATCTCCACCATAACATTTAGCAAGTACGTCTTTTCTCATAGCTTTAACTGTTTCTCTAGCTATTACTTTAGATCCTACTGCTGCTTGAATTGGAACCTCAAACATTTGTCTTGGAATAATTTCCTTAAGTTTTTCTGCAATTCCTCTTCCTTTATGATAAGCTCTTTCTTTTGGAACTATCATTGATAAAGCATCAACTATATCTCCATTTAATAATATATCAAGCTTAACAAGCTCTGTTTTTGTATATCCTTTGAATTCGTAGTCAAATGAAGCATAACCTCTTGTTCTTGATTTTAATGTATCAAAGAAATCATATACTATTTCATTTAATGGCATATCATAGTTAATACAAACTCTTGTAGTTTCTAGATATTCCATATCTATGAACGTTCCTCTTCTCTCTTGACATAAATCCATTATTGCTCCAACGTAATCAGTTGGTGAAATAATAGATGCTTTAACAACTGGCTCTTCCATATAATCAATTTCTGTTGGTTCTGGTAAGTTTGTTGGATTAGTTAAGTCTAAAACTTCTCCATCTGTTTTAGTTACCTTATAAACAACGGAAGGAGCTGTTGTTATAATATCTAAATTAAACTCTCTTTCAATTCTTTCTTGAATTATTTCCATATGAAGTAATCCTAAGAATCCACATCTAAAACCAAATCCTAAAGCTATAGATGTTTCTGGTTCAAAATCTAAAGCTGCATCATTAATTTGTAATTTTTCTAATGCTTCTTTTAACTCATCATATTTAGCACCATCAACTGGATAAATACCTGAATAAACCATAGGTATAGCCTTTTTATATCCTGGCAATGGCTCTGCTGTAGGTCTATCTGCCTCAGTTATAGTATCACCAACTCTAGCATCAGCAACATTTTTAATAGATGCTGTTATATATCCAACATCTCCAGCTCTAAGTTCACTAATTGGTAAGAACTTTGGAGTAAATACTCCTACTTCAGTTACATCATAAATCTTATTAGTTGCCATAAGCTTTATTTTTGTTCCTGGTTTTACAACACCATCTTTAATTCTTACATAACAAACTACACCTTTATAGCTATCATAATAAGAGTCAAATATTAATGCTTTTAATGGAGCTTCTTCATCTCCTGAAGGTGCTGGTACCTTTTCTACTATTGTTTCTAAAACTTGCTCAACATTTAATCCAGTTTTTGCTGATATCATAGGTGCATCTTCTGCTTCTATCCCTATAACATCTTCAATTTCTTGCTTAACTTCATCAGGTCTAGCTGATGCTAAGTCAACCTTATTTATTACTGGTGCAATTTCTAAATCATTATCTAATGCTAAATAGCAGTTTGCTAATGTTTGTGCTTGAATTCCTTGTGTTGCATCTACTACTAACACTGCACCTTCACAAGCAGCTAAACTTCTTGAAACCTCATATGTAAAGTCTACGTGTCCTGGTGTATCAATTAAGTTTAATATATATTCTTCGCCATCAGCACGTCTATAAATAAGTCTTGCTGCTTGAGACTTAATTGTAATACCCCTTTCCTTTTCGATTTCCATATTATCAAGAACTTGTTCTTCCATTTCTCTTTGAGTAAGAGTCCCTGTAATTTCTAATAATCTATCCGCTAGGGTTGACTTACCGTGGTCTATATGTGCTACTATTGAAAAGTTTCTAATCTTTGATTGTCTATTACTTTGCATATATCTTAACTGCTATAAAATTAGCAGCTTCTTCACCCCCATATTGTTAAATCAAGCTAAATTATAACATAGAGTATAGAGTAAGTGTCAAGGATAATAGCATTGAAATGATATTATCCTTCATTACTACACACTAATTACTATTATTTTTTATAAATTCATCTACACTTTTATCAAATTCGCTCTTATTATTATCTTCATTTTTTATATTTTCATTTTTAGTTTTTGTAATTTTAATTATTTTATCCTTTAAACTTGAACAAGTATTACTAATATAACTTCCTAAAGTCTTTATTGAATTAATAAGAAAATTATTATTAGTTAAATTAATTGACTTATCATACACCTTAACTGTAGCAAGGCCATCATTTTTTTCACCAACATAAATTTTCACAGGACTCTTATCCATTATAAACTCTTGAAAGTCTTCACCAAATTCCGTACTAACAACTTTAAAGTTATCATCAGTAGTTCCTAATGGTGATAATGATTCAGTATTTACAATATTTATTTTAACAAATCCTATTATCAATAAAATAACCGCTACTAATGGTACAAAATATTTTTTTATCAATTTAAACATAAAAAGCACCCCCTAGTACTTAGCTATAAGGATGCTCAATTTTATTTTTTTTATTCAACTATTTACTATTTATTTAAATACTCTGCAATAACTCTAGCTAGATATTTTGCACTCAATTTAGCTTCTTGTGCAGTATTAAGATCAGTTCCAAATTCTGTTAATATACATGCCGGACTCAATTTTTGATTAAATGTGTTAGAGCCATGATTATATTCATATAATCCCGTACCATCTTTTCCCTCTCCCATTAATCCTGGGAAAAGTTCTTCAGAAATAGAAATCATTCCATTTACTGCTTCCATCATTTGTGAATAATTAGGTGAATTTTTTGATGTAACAAATAATAATCTTGCTAAACTTTGATCATTTATTACTGTTGTTGTTGCTTCTTTACTAGGTCCACTATTTCTATGCAAATCTATAATTAACTTTAAATTAGGAAATTGATTTATATAACTTTGAACTGTAGGTTCTGATCTATAATATGACTGATCATATGGACTAGTATCATGTATAGTCTTATCATGAATAACTGAAATACCATATCCCTCCTGCAACTCTTGTGCTAATACATCACCTACTCCTACAACACTAAAATCTTCTTGTTCTGTATCTGATCCTGCTTCAGCATATCCCTCATGCGTATGGGTATGATAAATTAATATTTCTACATTTGATGCATCTAATGTCTTTTTTAGAGAAGGATTATATGCCTCACTTGTTTTTTCTAATTCAGCTTTCTCCTCTTCAGTAACTCTAGCTATACTTTCTTCTTTCATCACATATGGTTCAAAGAAACTAAAAGTAGATTTAGCCTTGGCCCCCGAATCACCAGTATGGTTAGATATTTCTTTAAAAAATGAAACTTCACTTCCAACTATTCCATATGTAGATATATTATTAAGACCTAACGCTTCTACTATAACTCTTTTTAAACTTACTTTATTTTCCCTATATGCTGTACTATCATATATTTGTGTTTCAACAACTGGCATTGAATAATTAAGTAACTGCACATATGCTAGTCCACCACGCTCACTATAACTATTTACAACCTTTACTGCTCTTATTGCAAATATAATCATAAGAACTAACAATATTATATATCCTATACTAATATGCTTTTTCTTTTTAGCCTTTTTATTACCATTAACCCACTGCATTGTAAATCCCTCCTCACCCTATATATATGGTGGGATTTACATAATTATTAATAATTTTATAAACAAATTGGTTTTATTAGTTAAGAGTTAATAGTTATAAGTTAGTAGTTTAGGTGCAAACTACTAACTTATAACTTCTAACTAAAAAAGTATTTTTCACTTTTTTTCATTAGTTCATGAATTTATTTATCTCTTCCATATCCATATTGGGTTGAATTGCGATATTTATTCCATTAGCTATTATTTTAGCTAATGACTCTATTACTGTATCAACATCCTTTGGAGTAACCATTAAATCCCCAAATGATGGATTTAATATTTCTCTTATAAGCATATTTTTCTCATTTCTATCTACACTTTTTAGCATATTATAAAACTCTTTTCCTTTTTGTGATTTATTTATTAAGTCATCTAATAATAAATCCATAGTATCATTTGCTATTGTTGCAGCATCAACTACTGTAGGCACACCTACAGCTAAAACTTTCACTCCTAAACTTTGCTCATTAATTTGCATTCTATGATTTCCTACACCAGCTCCTGGTGATATTCCTGTATCTCCTATTTGTATTGTTCTATTCACTCTTTCAAGTTTTCTTGAACCTAATGCATCTACACATATAACTAAATCTGGCTTTATTCTTTCTACTAATGATTTAATTATTTCTCCGGTTTCAATTCCTGTTATTCCAAGCACACCTGGAGCAATAGCGCATACTGGTCTTACTGAATCATCAATAGCATCTGGCATTACTTGTTTTAAATGTCGTGTTACCATTATTTTTTCTGCAACTTTTGGTCCTAATGCATCCGGAGTAACATTCCAGTTTCCTAGTCCAACCACTAATGCTAACTTATCTTCAGAAATATCTACAAGCTTTTTCATTACCCTTCCTACAATTAATGATAATTCATCCATTGATTCGCCATCATATGGTGTGAATTCTGGGAAATCTATTGTAATATAATGTCCTTTTGGCTTACCAAGTTCCTTTCCTGCTTCATCACTTTCTATGGTTACTGTAGTAATTTTAACCTCCCCTTCCATTTCTTCATCTACTTTTACTCCATCAAGCTCTCTTTTATTTTCTTCTGTATATGCCTGTTTTGCTTCAATTGCAAGGTCTGTTCTTACATTTATCATAACGTTCCTCCTAAAATTTCTTAGTCATCAAATTTATTTTCCCAAATAAGTTTTAATTTCATACTTGAACTTAAAAACTTTAGGTGTTATAATATGATTTGTTGAAAATGAACTCGTACGCAGATTTCCCCAAAAAACTGCAGAGGCCCTATAAAATATCAAGGGGGTGAATTGAATGGCAAACATTAAATCAGCAAAGAAAAGAATTAAAGTTACTGAAAAGAAAACTTTACAAAACAGAATGATTAAATCAGCATTAAAAACTGCTATAAAGAAGTTTGAAGCTGCTGTTGCTGCTAATAACGTTGAAGAAGCTAAAGCTTTATTCGTTAAAGCTGCTAAGTCTTTAGACATGGCTGCTCAAAAAGGTACTGTTCATAAGAACATGGCTGCTAGAAAGAAATCAAGATTAGCTGCAAAGTTAAACGCTATGGCGTAATAAAATAAGAAGCCGGTGAGTTATCACCGGCTATTATTTTACACTTTTTTTATTATGAAAATTTAAAATTTTATTTGACCATAAATGTTTTAAATAACATAAGTTCCATTTCCATTTGCTTATCTGTTGTTGATGATTTTAATTTTGTTTCAGTATTAACACATACTTTAATGAGTTCACTTAACTGTTTTATACTAAATTTAGATGCTTGATTCATTAATTTTTCACATACAAATTGAGGTAATCTATATTTAGACATAAAGAAATCTAACCTTTTACCTCTTCCTAAATATACTTTTATTTCATATAATCTTTTAAAATGATTCCCTATAGATGAAATAATTAGCATATGCTGATCTGCTTTAAATAGTAGTTCATCTAATAAATCTATTGCCTTTTCAACTCTTCTTATAGAAATATATTCAACTAAATCAAAAATATCATCTTCACTTTTATTTTGTATTAATTTATCTATATCTTCCTTAGTTATTTCTCTCCCAATTGCATAACAATCTAATTTATCTACTTCCCTTTTAATAATATCAAAATTATTTTGAACCTTATCAGCAAAATATCTTAATTGAATTTTACCTATGCTTCTTCCCTTTTCTTTAAATAAATCTTCAACTTTTTTATAATATTTATCTTTTTTTAGTTTATCACAATGAACAACTTTAACATATTTATCTAAAGTAGATAGCTTTTTATTTTTTTTAGGAGTATCTCTCTTATCATTAAATAAATAATACATAATTAGTACTGTATGCTTTGGTAAGTCCTTTATGTATTTTAAAAGTTCTGTATATGTTTTTGCTCCATCTTTATCCGGTTTATCCTTTAGAAAATTAGCTCTATATACTAATACAACCTTTTTTTCTCCAAAGAAAGGCAATGTCTCACAAGCATTTTCTATTTCATCAAAAGTAGTTGTTAAACCATCTAATTTTATAAAATTTAAATCTAAAAAATCTTTATCAACAACCTTCTTAATTATTGGATCAATACTTGATTTAATTAATTCCTCATCTAACCCACAAAATATATATCCATTTTCAATATTATTTTTTTTAAGTTCTCCTTCTAGAACATCTATATTAATCAATGTTTAATGCCACTCCTCACTAATTGTTAATAACCTCATCATTAAATAACGTTATTTCATTTATATCACCTTTTCTAAAATCTATTATATCATAATCATTATTATTTTTTTCATAATTCACAAATAGCAAATATTCATTTTTATCTGTAGTTAAAATGTAATTTTCACCTTTTTTAGTTAAAGTTATTTTATTATCTATTTTAATCTTATTTAAGTCATTTAATATACTATTTGTAAGACATACAGCTTTTAATTTTTCTTCATCAACCTTTTCCTTGGTTTGAATCAAAACCCGCTCCCCTCTATAACTTATTAAAAGTGCTCCATCATTATAATATTTTATTTTAAGAAAAGGACTATATATTAATAAAAATGTATATATTCCTATAATTAAAGGATAATATAAAAACACTTTAAATCCTTTTCTATAAAAATAATATGTTACTAGTATCCCTACATAAAAATAAGCAATAGTATAATGTAAATAAACTAAGCCAAAAGAAAAACTATCAAGTTTATACATAATAACATCTATGTATTTAATTATATAATGACAAATATACAAACTAAAATTAAATAAAATAGTAATATACTCAAAGAATACAAGACAATTTCCAAAGACAACTAATATATTAATAAATGGAACAACTATGATATTACCAATTATAAAATTTAAGGATATTTCATTAAAATACAATAAAATTATAGGAAAGGTTAGTATTTGAGCACTAATTGAAATTGCAATTGTACTTCTGAATAAATTAGGTAGCCTATAAAGCTTTTTATTTAATTTTTTACTAAATAATATTATTCCTAGTGTTGCTAAAAAAGATAATATAAATCCTAAATTATAAATATCATATGGCTTTATAAGTATAATTATTATACCTGCAAGCGACAAGGCTGCTAGAGGGCTATAATTACGTTTAACAACCATTCCAAGGTTTAATATCAATATCATTATATAAGCTCTTACAGCCGAAGCTGGTGCCCCTGTAAATAGCACATAAGCAAATGCTATAACCAAACTTAATTTAACTCCAAATATTCTTTTTAAAATACTATATACTAATGCTAAATGTAATCCTGATATTGAAATAGCATGAGATATACCTAAATTTTTCATTAAACTCTTATGATCCTCATCTAATTCACTTTTATATCCAAATGATACTGAAGTAATCAACGCTGCTTTTCTTCTACCTAGCTTTTCACTTATTTTATTAAATAATTCTTCTCTTCTTTTATAAAACTTAGAAATAATATCATCTTTCTCTATGTAATATTCTTCTATTTTATAATCTCCTACTATTCCTTTTACAATATTTATATCCTTGCTAAACTCCCCTCTTGCAATTAATTTATCACCAACATTAATTTCTTGATTAATATTATATAAATTTACTATACGCCCGTTAATTTCTCCTTTAGCATAATAATAATTACTAATATTAGTTATCCTAATAGCCTCTATATCCTTAGGAATATAAGAATAAAACCATATGTTATTATTTAAAGCTACAACAAAAAATAGAAAGATTAATATGGTTATCTTTATACCCTTAAAATATAATATAAAGGCAAAAAAACTACATACATAAAAAACTCCCATCAACTTATTCTTGCTATATGCTTCATATGAAATAGACGATAATATAAATGTAATAAAAATATATACTAACGGATTGCTTAAATCCTTATATTTATTGATATTCATTTGAGCAACACCTCATTAAATAAGCATTACCAAATTTCCATTATATAAATCACAAACACAAAAAAAAGACTTTACTTACTTGTAAAGCCTATAATAATTTATAATATTATTTTTTATTAATTACAGAAATTTAATAGCTATAGGTAAATATACAAAGAACCCTATAGTAAATATAATATGGATTTTCTTATATAATTTATAGTTATTTTTCATCATAACTCCAGTTATTCCAATTACAATCATAATAACTGCAAAACCAATATACTTTATAAATCCTTCTTGTCCAATTCTTAAAATAAATTCAGCTATCATAGCCAAAACTGATATACTTCCTAAAACTATATGTGTTTTTACGCATATACTCTTTTTTACCTTAAATAATTTTAATATATAATAAATTAATAATGATAAGCAAAAAAACATAGATGATATTCTTTCCATTGTTACAACTTCCTACTTTCTCTTTTATAAGTTTATATTCTACTAAGCCATTTCCCCTTTTGAAGCTTCCATATCTTTCTTTTCTTCTGGAGAAATTGTCCTAACCTTAAATGTAAAATAATATAATTTAATTATTATTAATACAATAATAGTTATTCTCATAGGTAATACATCCACTAAAATTAAAGGAAAAGCTAACATAAAATTGACAAAGCTTAATAATACAACCTTTTGCTTTAGTGTCATAGCCCTTTCTTTAACGAAACTCTCTAGATGCTTCTTATAAATATTAGAATTTGTAAACCAAGTATGAAATCTCTCAGATCCCCTTGCAAAACAAAATGATGTTACTAATAAAAATGGTGTTGTTGGTAATATAGGCAATATTACACCTATAAGACCTATTCCAAGTGCTAAAAATCCTAAAGTTATATAAAAATACTTCTTTGCCTTATTCATGTTTACTCCCCTTTAAATTATTAATTTTATATTTCCTAATCTTTATACTTTGATAATACCCATTACTTATTTAATGCATGTCTAATAAGTTCTAGAGGATTATAAATAATAAGTCTTGGTCCCGAAAACTTCATTACTTCTTTAACTTTTTCCTTCATGTCCTTTTTATAGCAATGAATAGGACATCTTGAGCAAGTTGATTTGTTTTCTCCAAACTTACAAAAACTTAATCTTTTATGGGCATACTCTAATAACTCTGCACATTCCTCACAAAGCTCACCTTTTTTATTCCCATGCTTCTTTTGACAATATATATCTATCATTAGCTTTATTGTCTTTTTTTCCCTATCAATTTTTCCCATATAAATTTTCTCCTAATCTATTAATGATAATCATTATCATATAGCTTTCTAATAAAAGGCTGTATTTGTTAAAATGAACCTTTGCCCAATTTCTTAAGTATGTTCATATTACATAGCAATACAGCCTTCCATTTAAATTAGCTTACTACTAACTTGCTATTTTCAAGCTTATAAGTCTTATTACAAACAGCAGTTGTTGATTTTCTATGTGAAATAAGTACTATTGTCTTATCTTCACAGTTTTCTTTTATTGACTTTAATATTTCACCTTCATTTAATGTATCTAAATTACTTGTAGGTTCATCTAGTATTAAAACATCTCCATTACTTAAAAATGCTCTTGCTAATCCAATTCTTTGTTTTTCCCCTGAAGAAAGATTTCCTCCAAGTTCCCCAACTTTTGTATCATATCCCTTAGGTAAAGTTTCAATAAAGTCATGTATAGAAGCCATTTTAGCTGCCTTTATAACTTCTTCCTTTGAAGCTTTTGGATTTCCTATCTTTATATTGTCTAATATAGATTCATTAAATAAATATGTTTCTTGACTTACTAAAGTTTGACTATTTCTAAGTGATGTTGTATTAACCTCTTTAATGTTCTTATTATCAAGATTAATTTTTCCGTCATTAACATCCCAGAATCTCATCATAAGTTTAACAAATGTACTCTTACCTATTCCACTTTCACCAATAAGTGCAATTTTATCACCTTTTTTAATATCAACTGATGCAGTATCAAAAATCTTTTCTTTTCTATTAGGATAAGAGAATGTTACATTATCATACGCTATTGATTCACCTTTTATTTCATGTCCATCTGCTACTTCTTCTACATGTGGTTCCTCATCAATTAAATCAAATAATCTTTCTGCACAAGCAAAAGTTTGAAGTAATGTATTTGAAAGGTTACTTAATGCAACTACCGGACCAAATGATGATGCTATTATTACTATTCCAACAAGCATCCATGTAAATGATATATTTCCAACTGAATATTGTGCAAATCCAACACCAACAAAAGTTAATATTGCAATCATTATAGTTAAATCTGTAATGGCTCTTATTATACCTTCATGTTCTTTAATTTTATCAAGGCTTTCATTTATTCTATGTGATTTTGAATTAATTTCATTTAATCTTTCATCACCAGATTTAAATAGTAAAACTTCCTTTAATCCTCTTAAAGAATCAAGTATATAATTATTACATTCACCAAACATATTTCTATATCTAACTCCAGCTTCTTTACCTAAGCTTGAAGAAGCATATGGTATTACAAATCCAACAATTAAGAAGAATATAACTGATAATATTCCAAACCATGGATTTATAACATATAGTATTATTGAAATGATACTGTTTGTTATTATTGCAATTGATATTGGAGCTATAGTATGAGCATAGAAAACTTCTAAAAGCTCTATATCAGAAGTAATTAATGATATAAGATTTCCTTTTTCCTGACCTTCTAACTTTGCAGGTGCTAATTTTCTAAGCTTAGCAAATATTTTATCTCTTAATATATAAAGTATTTTAAATGCAATATAATGTCCTGATAACTGTTCACCATACCTTAAAAATCCTCTTAAAACTGCACTTACAGCCATAACTACCATGGCTCCTGTAAAGCTTATAAATGTAATATCACCTATAAAAGCCCCTATAGCTATTGCACCAAAGCTTGCTATTGCTATTGCAGCTAAGAAACCAACAACCCCCATACTTATAGTTATTGCCATAATTGGAGCTAATGGTTTTAATTCAACAATTAATCTCTTCATTATTTGGAAGCCTGATCTTCTTTTCATATTAGCAAACCTCCCTTATCATTTCTAATTCATTTTGTTTATTAACCATCTCATAGTAGCATGATTCATTTTTCATTAACTCATCATGAGTTCCATTTTCAACTAAAATCCCTTTATTCATAACATAAATATTTTTAGCTTCTGTTACGTTAGCTAACCTATGCGAAATTACTAATATAGTTTTATCCTTAGAAAGCTCATAAATTGCTTCCCAAATACTTTCTTCACTTTCAACATCTATATTAGAAGTTGCTTCATCAAATATAATCATTGGTCTATCAGCTAAAATAACCCTTGCTAGTGCTAATCTTTGCTTTTGTCCGCCAGATAATGCACTACCAGCTTGACCTACATCAGTTAATAATCCATCTTTTAATCCTTTTACAAAATCATATAATCTTGCAGTCTTTAATGCATTATTAATTTCCTCTTCAGAGGCATCCTTTTTAGCCATTAATAAATTGTCTAAAATAGTTCCATTAAAAATGTAACTGTTAGTAGAAACTAATGCTATATTTCCATAAATATTATCTAATGATATTTTTTCTATATTTGTATCATTAATATCAATTTCTCCCTTAGTTACTTTATGATTATTTAAAATAAGTGAAGCAATTGTACTCTTACCAGAACCACTTTCACCTACTATTGCAACTAATCCACCTGGTGTAATATCCATATTAATATTTTTTAATACTTCTCTTTCACCATCATAACTAAAATCAACATTTTTTAGACTAACTCTAACTTCATCTAATTTAATATTTTCATTTGTTTCAACATCTTTTTGTCTTTCTTCTGCATCTAAAATACCAAACATTCTATCACTTGCTGCCATACCATTCATAGCTATATGGAAGTATGAACCCAATAATCTAAGTGGTATAAAGAATTCAGATGAAAGTAAAATTATTATAAGTAAGCTACCTACTGGAATTTGTCCATTTTTAAATTGAATTAATGCAACTATAGTTCCTGCAGCAGCTCCACCAAATGCTACTAAATCCATTATTGTAATAGAATTAAGTTGCATACTTAAAACTTTCATTGTTATTTTTCTAAATTTTTCTGCTTCTACATTCATTTTTTCATGACGTTCTTCATCAATATTAAATACTTTTAACGTAGTTAACCCTTGAAGATTTTCTAAGAATGTTCCACCTAAATCTGAATAAGACTTCCAATAATCTTTTAATATTCTCTTAGCAATTTTCATTATTGCAATAATCGATACAGGAATAAGTGGTACACAAAGTATAAATACTAGTGCTGCTTTAAATGATATAAAACTCATAAATACAAATAATGTTACAGGAACTAAAAGAGCGTAGAAAAATTGAGATAAGTATTTTCCAAAATATATTTCAAGTTGCTCAATTCCTTCAACAGATACTTGAACTACTGCCGATGTACTTTCAACTGAAGTATAACCTGTTCCTAGTTTTAATAATTTTTTATAAATAAGTTCTCTTAACGTTACTCTAGCATTTGCTGATGCAGCATTTGAAAATTTAGCATATAAAATATTACAAGAATATCTTAGACTTAATAAAATTGCTATTATTACAATTGCAGCTAATAATGAAATTGGTCCCCAAACATTAAATTCCATCATTGCCCCTAAAATATTATTACCATCAACGTTTAATCTTTGTCCAATATAAATCTTATTAATAAATTGCCCTATTAATATTATGGTAATAATATTACATAAAACTGAAATCCAATTTACTAATATAGTTAAAGCTATATACTTTTTTGACTCTTTACAAAGGTTTATCAACCTTTTATTAATCATCATAATATCATTTCCTCCTTTGAATACTCAAATCATTTGAAATATTATTTCAAATGATTTCTATTATCACTTAAAACACTATAACCCAATTGATAATTATTTTCAATACTTTTTTTACAAAAATAAAAATTCCTCTATATATAACTATTAATTATAACTAGAGGAATCTCATATACACAATTATCATATTTATCTCTTTTAATTTAATACTATTTGCTTTATTAGTGATTCTACTGCATTAATTGTACTTTTATGATTTCTTATAACCATAATATTTTTCTTATCAGCCTCTCTCTTTGCTGTTAACACAAGTTTATGTGATACAACATCAGTTAATAATATTACAGCATCTGGCATTCCTATTTTATCTTTTAATCCAGTTTCCATTTGAGTAAAAACTTTCGCTTTACAATTATATTTCTTACATACCTTAATATATTCTTTGCTCATTTTATCATGACCACCAACAATAACTACACTCATATTTTTCTCCTTTTTCTTTTATATATTAATACTTTCCAACTCGTTAAATAAATTCTTTATGCTGTAAGCAACCTTATAGGATGAATCCCCATTTAATATATAACTTACTGTATGTTCCTTCACTTTGTCATATTTATGAAAAGTTTTCTTTGCTTCATGTAAATCATTATATACAAGCCAGTAACCGCAAGTTAAACATTTCTTTTCTTTACAATTCATAAAGTCCTTAACATCATTCAAAGGAAATCCTAAAAATACACCTAATTCATGTGGACAATTAAACTGTTTGTATCTTTCTTTTAATTTTAATAAATGATCATTAATATCACCTTCATTACAATATCCTAGCTGTAATAAAAATTCTTTATTCTCTTTTTTTAATACGTAATTTTCTAATTTTTTTTCATTATATATTAATATAATTAATGCATTATCACATTCTCTTAAATTTATATATTGAATATCAATCTTCTTTAAAAAGCTTATTCCATACTTTATCCATTTATCATATAGGTTGTCATTATCTTTTTTTATAGTAATAGTTGCTGATGGTTTTACTCCTGAAATTACCAGAGAGGCATTGTAAATTAAAAATTTTTCAATGCACTCTCTATCCTCCATTTTAGAAAGACTTTTATAAAATTCTACTTGTTTCAAATCTTATACTATACCTTTGCTATTTTAAGACCAAAATTTATGCACTCAGGAGATTCATCTTCTGGTTCATAATTAATAATTAAACCATCATCAATTAATGTACAACCTAAAGACTCCATTCTCTCTTGCCAATCTCTCATCCATTGGCCATCACCCCATCCATACGATCCAAATAAAGCAACCTTTTTACCAGAAATCTTAGAAGATATTCCTTCAATAAAAGGTTCAAATTCACCTTCTTCTAAAACTTCATCTCCCATAGCAGGGCATCCTAATATAACAACATCTTCATTATCAAAAATATCTAATCCAGCTGCAGAAACATTAACTACTTCTGCATCTTTTCCTCCGCTCACTATCCCTTTAGCAATTAAATTTGCCATTTTTTCTGTGTTTCCTGTACCTGAATAATAAACTATCTTCATTTCCTCTCCCCCTAAATAATATTGATATTCATTCTCAATTAATTATTATATTATATTATTACCAGTTCTTTGTCAATATATATCTCTAAAATACTTCATAAAAAAAGATGATATTAAAATTAATATCATCTTTATTTCTCTTATTTTAGTACAAAAGATTGGCAATCTGTACATTCAACTACTGTTGGATTTGCTTCGTGAGTACCAACAGTTATTGAATTTAATGTACAATAATTTTCTGAACAATCATGATGTTTACATTGTTGTACACTACATTTAATACTTGGATTCTTAGCCATAACATTCACCTCCTCATCTTCATTACCCTATTATTTTTACCTTATAATTTAATATTATTCTTGATAATAATTATCAACAATTTTACTGCTTAAATTATTATATAATATGTATAATTTAACTTATTTTTTTGTTTTAGGATTAAATATAAGAGCCATTAAGTATCCAAAAAAGATTGATGCAGTAATACCTCCAGCTGCACCCTTAATTCCACCTGTAAATGCCCCAAGCAATCCATCTTCTTTGACTCCCTTTATTGCGGCATCAGCTAGTGAATTACCAAAGCTCGGTAATGGAATTGTAGCTCCAGCACCTCCAATTTCAATTAACTTATCATAAATACCAAATCCCCCAAGAATAGCTCCTAATGTTACAAAAATAACTAATATTCTTGCAGGAGTTAGTTTTGTTGTATCCATTAATATTTGAGCAACAACACATATCAATCCACCAACAATAAATGCACTAACATAGTCCATTGTAAATTCCCTCCAATTTCTTATTAAAATTCAATAGCAACTGCATGCGCTATTCCCGGAATAGACTCACCTTGAAGAGATGATGTAGTACTCATTAATGCGCCAGTTGAAACTAATAATACACTTTTAATTTCTCTTCTCATTAATTTTTTATATAAATATCCACAGGTAACAACTGCAGAACAGCCACATCCACTTCCGCCTGAATCAGTCTTTTGTCTTTCATCATCAAAAATCATATCTCCACAATCAATATAATTATCCTTAACATCATAACCATATTCTGCAAGTAGCTTAGTAGTAATTTCCTTTCCTACCTTTCCTAAATCTCCTGTTGCAATAATATCATAGTCTTTAGGTGTTCTACCTGTATCCTTAAAGTGATTATATATAGTATCTACAGCTGCCGGTGCCATAGCTGCACCCATATTATTAGCATCCTTTATTCCATAATCTTTTACTAGTCCTGTTGTAACATAAGTAACTCTAGGATAATCCCCACTTCTTCCTAATACCATAGCTCCAGAACCAGTAACTGTCCATTGGCATGTTGGGCATCTTTGACAACCATATTCTAATGGAAATCTAAATTGTCTTTCAGCTGCACTAAAGTGTGAAGATGTTGAAGCAACAATATAACTTCCAAATCCCCCGTCTAAAAATAAAGATGCCATACTTAATGATTCTGACATTGTAGAACATGCTCCATATAATCCTATAAATGGAATATTAAGTTCTCTAGCTGCAAAACTTGATGATGTTATTTGATTTAACAAATCACCTGCAAATAAATAATCTATTTTTTCTTCTGTTAAATTAGCTGCGCTTATAGCACCCTTTATTGCTGTATACATCATTTCAGATTCAGCTTTTTCAAAACTATCTTTACCTAATGTATCATCACTAATTATTTCATGAAAATAATCTTTTAAAGGTCCATCACCTTCTTTCGGACCTACTATGGAATAAGTTGAAATAATTTTAGGTGGATTTTCTAATTTTATTGTTTGCTTTCCAACCTTTTTATCTTTAACAGCCATAATTTTACATACCTCCTTATTGAACAATTCCTAATAAACCAAGAACATAATAAACAAGTCCAATAATTACTGATGTTCCTATACCATAGACAAGAACTGGACCTGCAATTGTAAACATCTTTGCTGCAACTCCAAAAACAAATCCTTCTTTCTTAAATTCTATTGCTGGAGAAACTACTGCATTTGAGAACCCTGTAATTGGCACTACTGTTCCGGCTCCTGCAAAAGATGCAATTTTATCATATACTCCAAATCCAGTTAACAATGCTCCTATAAATATCATTATTATTGGTAGCCATTGCTTTGCAGCCTCTTCTTCTACTCCAAATTTCAATAGCATATTTAAAATAAATTGTCCTATGGTACAAATAATACCACCAACAATAAATGCCAAAATAATATTTTTAAAATACTTTGGTTTAGGAGCCATCTCCTTAGAAATTGTTTGAAATTCTTGTAATATTTTTTCTTCTTTTTGTGCTCTTTTACTCATAAGAATATCTCCTTGTATATTTTATTGAATATGTATAGTATTCCTCCAAAGCAAAATTAAATTACAAAAAAAATAATCTATATTAAATAATAATTTATTTAATATAGATTATTTTATATTTTAATTACTTTTGTATTATTATTTTTCATTTGTTCATCCTTCATCTAATTGTTTTCTCATTTCTTGAAGTACTTTCTTTTCAATTCTCGAAACTTGTACCTGACTTATACCTAACATTTTTGCTACCTGTATTTGTGTCTTATCCTTAAAATATCTAAGTACTATTATTTGTCTTGATTTTGTATCTAAATTTCTTAAAGCTTCTTTTAAAGCAATTTTTTCAGTAATATTTTTATCTTCAACTGCATTTTCACTTAGCTTATCAATTAACAGCACCGGAGAACCATCATCTTGATGAATTACTTCATAAAGATATTGCATACTTGCAGAAGATTCTAATGCAAATAGTATTTCTTCCTTATTCATTTTAGAGAATTCAGCTAATTCCTCAATTGTCGGATCCCTATTTAATTTTTTAGTTAAAGCTTCTTTATCAAAATGAAGTTTTTTAGCTAAACTTTTTACATTTCTACTAACTTTTATTATTCCATCATCTCTAATAAATCTCTTTATTTCACCAATTATCATAGGAACAGCATAAGTTGAAAATTTAACATTATATTTATCATCAAAGTTTTTTATAGCCTTAACAAGTCCCATGCATCCAATTTGATAAATATCCTCATATTCATATCCTCTATTCATAAATTTTTTACTTATAGAAGTTACTAAAGGCAAATTAGCTTCTATGAGCTTGTTCATGGCATTTGTATCACCTGCTTTAGCCAAAGGTAATAGCTGTGAATTTTCCTCATAGCTTACTCTTTCTTTTTTTACTTCACCCTTTTCCATAAATCTCCCCTAACATGTTAACTAAATTTTTTTGTCATTGTAATTTTAGTTCCTTTTCCCCTTTCACTTTCAACCTCTAAAGTATCCATAAAACTTTCCATTACTGTAAATCCCATTCCTGATCTTTCAAGGTCTGGTCTTGAAGTATAAAGGGGTTCCCTTGCCTGATCAATATTATCTATTCCTTTTCCATAATCTTTTACTGTAATTGTTACTTCTTTTCCACAAATTGTAGATTCTATTTTAATTATACCCTTTTTATCATTTTCATAACCATGAATAATAGAATTAGTTACAGCCTCTGATACTGCAGTCTTAACATCTGCTATTTCTTCTATAGTTGGATCTAATTGAGAAACAAAAGCTGATACAGCAACTCTGGCAAAACCTTCATTTTGAGACCTACTTTCAAATTCTATACATACTCTATTTTCTTCCATATTTTTAATCCCTCCATTAAATACTCTCAAGTGCTTCATCTACATTATTATAAACAGTTATTATTTTATAAAGTCCTGAAAGTGTAAATACCTTATCAACCCTTTTATTTACATTGGTTATACATACTTTTCCATCCCTATTTTGTACCTTCTTAAGTCTTCCTATAACAACACCAATTCCTGAACTATCCATAAAGGTAACTTCTTTAAAATCCATAATAACCTTTTTTATATTGTCTCTTTCTATTCTATCATCTATCTTAACTCTAACTTCTTCAGCACTATGATGATCTAATTCACCAACAAGTGTAACTACTAATTTATCATTAATTTTATTAAATTTCAAAAACATAAAAATTAACTCTAAAGATAAATATTTAGAGCTTATACCTCCTATCTTTTCCTTCTTTTTCCATAATTTTAACATAATATTTGTTTTGTAGTCAATGACTTTTTACCTTTTTATGGATATCACTATTTAAAAGTTATATCTTCAAGTTAATATTCCTACTAAATAATAAAGTCGGCATAAGCCGACTTTATTATTACACTACTTGATATCTTCCTTTTCCTTATCCTTATATTTATCAATTTCTGTTTGTAAATTAACATAAAAATCATCAATACCTTCACTATCAGATAAAAGAAGCGTTTCTATTGCATCATTTAAATTATTCATAGTGTAAATATGGAACTTACCATTAATAATTGCCTCTTCTACCTCTGCTTTTAATATTAATTCGTCTTTATTAGCTTCTGGAATCAATACCCCCTTACCTTCAAAGGTGTCTAAAATACTGCAAACTTTAAAAAATCCTTCAATTTTTTCATTTACTCCGCCAATAGGTTGAACATCACCAAATTGATTAATTGATCCTGTAACAGCAATATTTTGTTTGATTCCTTTTTTACTTAAAGCTGATAATATACAAATAATCTCTGCAACAGATGCACTATCTCCCTCTACCATTCCATAAGTTTGTTCAAAACTCAAATGAAAATCTACAGGGATATTTTCATAAGGATTTAAAAGATTTGTCAATAATCCTTTTAATATGCTTATTGATTTCTCATGAATCTTACCACTTAAATTACTTTCTTTTTGTATATCGAATATCCTTCCCATACCTTTATAAGCAACACAAGTAATTCTCATTGGCTTCCCAAATGTACAATATCCATTATCTAAAACTGCTAATCCATTAATAGCACCAACTTTTCGTCCCTTAACTTCTATAACAATTTTATCATCTTCATACATACTCATAAATTCTTCTTCGATTAATTCCTGTTCATAAGCAACTGCAAGTATATCATCTTTTAATATTTCCATTCTCTTTTCTTCTCTAGCGTTATTATTTGATAAAACCAATAATTTATCAATATCATCTTCTTCTGCAAGAATTCTCTTTCTGCTACTACTCTTCCTACATAGATACTTCAAAAGTTCGTTCATACCTTCATCACTAATATTAAACAACTCATTCTTTCTAATCTTTTTATCTATTATTTTTTTTATTCCAGCAATTGAATCTTCATTAACTTTAACTACTGGAGAAAATTCAGCTCTTAAAGGAAATAACTTTTTAAAGTCTTCATCTGAATTGTACAAAAGATCGTAAGTTTCATAATCACCAATTAAAATTACTTTTACTTTAACTGGAATTGATTGTGGCTTTAATCCATTAATATTAATAAAATCTAAATAACTCTTATTTGTATCAAAAGAAACCTTATTTGAAATTAGTATTTTCTTTAAATAATAATAACTTAAGTTATTAACAGCTAATGAATTTAACCTTATAATAAGACATCCACCATTTGCCTTTAATATAGATCCTGCACTAATCAATGAAATATTTGTTGTATACATTCCATTATGATTTTCATACTCTATTAATCCAATTAAATTATTTAAATTAGGGTCTTCTTCATAAATAACTGGTGGTGAAGTGTTATTAGTATTATCTACAATAACTCTTACATCATATTTATTCAAAATTTCATATATTTCATTTTCATCATCTTCTATACTCATTGTATAACAATCAATTAAATCTTCTTCAATACATGTAAATAGTCTTTCTAGATATTCATATGAATCATCATCAGTTATAAATTCTAAAAGAGCTTCATCCTTTTCTTCTTCCATTTGAGTAGATAAAAACTTAGAATATATCTTTTTTAATTTTTTAATAGATTTTACTTCAATATCCTTAAGTTCTTCTAAAATAGTCTCTGCCTTTCTTTTTAATGTACCTGCTTTAGTAACTATAACATTTTTATTTTCTGTTTCTAAATTATCATATTCCTTTTCACTCATGGCTTCATCACCACTTAGTGGTATAAATGCAAATCCTTTAGTTGTTGCTTTTACTTCAAAACCTTCTGCCTTTGCCATTTTAGTTAATTCATCTAAATAATTATTTCTTCTATTTTGTATATCTTCAACTAAATAATCCTTTTCATCATTGCTAGAATCACCATAAAAGTCATCTACAACTTCTAAATAAGAATTTTTAATTTCATCAACTGTTTCCTTTAATTTATTCCCTTTACCATTTGCAACAAATATTGCTTCTGGCTTATTTACATCTTCTAATGTAACATAACATATATCTCTAGGTGCTTCTAAATCCTTATACGTATTTTCAATAAAAGACGTTAAATCCTTTAATTTATCTTTTGAAAAGGTATCTATTAAATAAAGATTGTATCCCTCTTTATCTATAGTGATTGCCCTTTCTATTTTTTTATACGCTTCATCAAACTCTTTAATGCCTTTTGTATTTTCTTCAAGTTTGCTTTCTGTTAATGGTATATTGAATTTTATTTCTGATGGAGCTAACTCTCTTTTCATAACCCTCCCACTAAGGTCATAAACTATTAATTTAAATAGTTTTGCCTTCCTTAGAATGATATATATTATATTAATATTCTTATATAATTAATTTAAGCAATAAAATTTAATTTTTTTGATATATTTTTAAATATAATAAAAAGGAAGCAAATATATGCTTCCTTTTTATTAATTTTATATTAATAATTTGAATTTGATTTTGTTCCTTCACATATAGCAATTGAAGCTGATGCCCCTATTCTTGTAGCACCATTTTCAATCATTGCTAAAGCATCTTCTCTGCTTCTAACTCCACCTGATGCTTTAACACCCATATCAGGGCCAACAGTTTCTCTCATAAGCTTAATATCTGCTGCTGTTGCTCCCCCTGTTGAGAATCCAGTAGATGTCTTAACAAAATCAGCTCCAGCTTCTTTTGATAATTGACAAGCAATAACCTTTTCCTCATCAGTTAAAAGGCAAGTTTCTATTATTACCTTAGTAAGTGCCTTTCCTTTAGCAGCTTCAACAACTGCCTTAATATCATTTTTAACGTATTCTAAATCTCTTTCCTTTAATTTTCCTACGTTTATAACCATATCTACTTCTGTAGCACCTTTTTCAATAACATCTTTTGTTTCAAAGGCTTTAACTTCTGTAGTAGTTGCCCCTAAAGGAAAACCTATTACAGTACAAACTTCAACGTCAGTTCCTTCTAAAGCAGTTGCTGCAACAGGAACCATTGATGGATTTATACAAACTGAAGCAAAATTATACTCAACTGCCTCTTTACAAAGTTTTAAAACTTCCTTTTCAGTTGCTTCCGCTTTTAATATTGTGTGGTCAATCATTCTAGCTATTTGTGCCTTATCCATTATAATACCTCCATTTATTTGAAATTTTTCTTAAGTAGCCCCTATCTATTATAATTGATGTACTACAGATTGGAAAGTTTTTTCTAAAATCGTATATATTATTTAAAATTTTTTAATCAAATAGTATACATTAATTTTAAAATAACTTTAATTGTTCAACAGTTTCTTCCTTTACTCCAGATACTGTTACTCCAATTAATCTAATCCCATCTTCAAAAACTTCATCATTTACTATTTCTTGTGCTACGTTATATATAGTATTTAAATCATTTGTATAATAATTTAGACTTCTGCTTCTCGTATGACTTTCGAAATTACTTGTTTTATATTTAACTGTTATAGTCTTAATAAATACATTTCTTCTTTTCAATTCTTCACTTAATTCTAAACAAAATGCTTTTACATAATATAAAATATCCTCTTTATCTTCTGTGTCAAATTTTAATGTATTTTCTCTGCCATATGATTTTCTATCACGATTTACTTTAACTTCTCTATTATCAATTCCTCTTATTCTTTCATATATATCAATTCCATATTTTCCAAAATATTCAATAAAAAATTCTTTTGGTAATTCGTATAAATCATCTACTTTAAACATTCCCATATTATTTAATTTTTTTACTGACTTTTCTCCTAAACCATAAATTTTAGACACAGGTAATGGCCTTAAAATATCTGGTATCATCTCTTTTGTAATAATCTTTATTCCATTTGGTTTATTCCAATCAGAAGCTAACTTTGCTAAAAATTTGTTATATGATATTCCTATTGATAAAGTTAATCCTACTTCTTGAAAAACTCTTCTTTTAATATATTTTGCTGCTTCTAATCCATCATCAAATTTACTTTCACTTAAATCTAAAAATGCTTCATCAATTGAAAGTGGTTCAACAAGTGGCGTAATTTCTTTAAATATATTAAATATTTTATTTGATATTTCTTTATATCTATAATATCTTACTTTAAGGTATATCCCATTAGGACATAACTTTTGAGCAATGAAAATTGGCATTGCTGATCTAACTCCATATTTTCTTGCTTCGTAAGAACAAGTTGAAACAACTCCTCTTTCACTTACACCACCAACTATTACTGGCTTACCTTTTAACTTTGGATTATCCGCTTGTTCAACAGCTGCAAAAAAGGCATCCATATCTACATGTAAAATTATTTTATCCATTTTTCTCCTAGTATAGCACTTCTTCAAAAATTCCTTTATTCTTACTATTAATAAATGAAAGTATCCCTTGAGCTAAAAGTTCATCAATATATCTTCTTTTACTTGACATTGAACAAAAAGATACGATAACTATAGCAATAATAGTTCTAAATCCTTTATCTATATAATATTCATATTCTCCCTCTTCATCACATAAATATTCTATAACCCCTTCAACAATATCTACATTTCGTCTTGGATTATAATTCGATAAAACTCCTATTAATGGTAAAAATTGATTTGCTATTTTAATATTTCTTTTTTGAAGCTGAAGTATAAATTCCATACTTCTATACATCTCACCTGATGATCCATTTAATATAATTGCATTTGCTAATCCTTGTATTCCATTTTTAGATCTAATATTTGAATCTGAAATATGATTAAATATATTTTCAATGAAATCATCAACAGTATCTGCTTGAATATCATTTATAACCCATAATGTACAAAGTAAATAATCATCTTCACTAGTTATATTAGAATATTTTTCTTTTAATATAATAAATAACTCTTTAATTTTTGATATTATATACCTTTTATCCTTTAACTGTGCGTATTTACTAATAGTAAATGCTGTTAAAGCTAAGTATGATCCTGAAAGGAATCCTTCTTCCTCTAAAATTTCCATTGTATCATACATATCTTGAATAAGCTGTTCTTGTTTTTCATTATCAACTGTAGCTATTAATAATGAAAGTATATTTAAAGTATCCCCTCTAAAAGGTGATATTCTTGGCGTATTTAATTTTATATCTTTTCTTATTTCTTTAACTCTCTCTACTAGTATTTCTTTTTCATAATGTGAAAAAACTAAAGATGCAAAATGATTTATTATGTCTCCATCATTTCTTAGTTCTTCCTTAGCTAATCTGTAATTATCAACTGTAATTTGAATTCTGTCAACCAGAAACTTGTCCATTTATTTCCCTCTCCCCATAAACTTTGAATGTATTTAAGTTACTGCATTAAAAGCAATATCTTTCAATACACCTTTTCTTAATTTTTATACTAAATTTTAAGTCTACTTCTTTATTATACTATGAATTTGTGTCATTTTAACAACAATTTATATGTTATTTTATAGGAAATATTTTTACTTATTCCCATTATTCTAGTTGAGCTTTTTGTCATTTTTTGTTAAGATAATTATTAAGGTTAATTTTTAACTTTGTTAATATAAGGGGGCAAAACAATGAATACTATAGTAACAAAATTTGGTGGAAGTTCCTTAGCGGATTCTATCCATTTTAAAAAGGTAAAAAACATAATTGAAGGTAATTCAGAAAGAAAATATGTGGTTCCTTCAGCACCTGGAAAAAGATTTTCTAAAGATTTTAAGGTAACTGATTTACTTTATCTATGCCATGCTCATGTTAATTCAGGCATATCCTTAGATGATGTATTTAAATTAATTTCTGAAAGATACCATTCAATTGTCAACGAATTAGATTTAAATTTTGATTTAAATTCTCACCTAGAAATTATAAAAAAGGATATAGAAAATGGGGCTTCTGTAGACTATGCTGCAAGTAGAGGTGAGTATTTAAATGGTTTAATCCTTGCTAATTATTTAGGAATTGATTTTATAGATGCTAAGGATGTTATCAAATTTAATAAATATGGTTCATTAAATATGGAAGAAACTTATTCTTTACTTAAAGATAAGCTTTCAATCCATGAAAGAGCTGTTATTCCTGGATTTTATGGTTCAGATGAACATGGTGATATAGTTACTTTCTCAAGAGGTGGATCTGATGTAACTGGTGCATTAGTTGCTGCTAGCATTAATGCTAAACTTTATGAAAATTGGACAGATGTTTCTGGATTTTTAATGGCTGATCCTAGAATAGTTAATAATCCTAAAAAAATTAAGACCATTACATATGGCGAACTTAGAGAATTATCATACATGGGAGCCTCTGTTCTTCATGAGGAAGCTGTATTTCCTGTAAGAACTTCTGGTATTCCAATTAATATAAGAAATACTAACGAACCTGAAAATGAAGGTACATTAATCGTTAGTAATGAAACTAAGCATGAAAACACTATTACTGGAGTTGCTGGAAAGCAAAACTTTACAGTTTTATCTATTGAAAAATCTATGATGAATAGTGAGTTAGGATTCTGCAGAAAAATCCTTACTATCTTAGAACAAAATGGAGTTTCTTTCGAAAATATGCCTTCTGGAATAGATACTGTAAGTGTAGTAATTTCTGATTCTAACTTAAAGAATAAAACTGAAATTATTGTTGAAGAAATCAAAAGGGCATGTAATCCCGATTCTGTAGTTGTTTATCCTAACATGGCATTAATAGCTACTGTTGGTACAGGCATGGCTTATACTAAGGGAGTCGCTTCTAAAATATTTACTGCACTTGCTGAAGCTGATGTTAATATTAGAATGATAGATCAAGGCTCAAGTGAAATCAATGTTCTAGTTGGAATTGAAAATGAGGACTTTGAAAAAGGAATTAATGCTATTTATAAAGCATTTAATTAGTTAATAATTTTGAGTTAATAATTATAAAAAGGAAAAGATAGATTTGTGTAAAGGTAAATCTATCTTTTCCTTTTTGTATGATAAGTTGGTAGATTTGTTATCACTGTTCTAATATACCAACTATTTTGCCTTTTCCCACTCTTTCCATGTTTCTGGAGCATTTCCTACAGTTGCTTCCTTACCATTCCTAACTATAGGAGTTACATACAGTGTTGGATTTTTTAATAGCATATCCTCTCTTGTTTCTGCTCCTCTTATTTTATCCATATTTAATTTTTTATAGTCTTTTGAATTTTTATTTATTAAATTTTCAAGTCCTACTGCTTTTTTAACACTTTGAAGCTCACCTTTACTTAAAGCCTTTTCTTTCAAATCTATAAATTGATATGGAATTCTTCTTTCTTTAAAAAATCTTTCCGCTTTCTTAGTATCATTACATTTTTTTGTTCCAAATATTTGTATATTCATTTATTTACCCTTTCTTGTATAAAATAATAAATATTATATCATATAAAATTATTCTATTTTATAAATAATAAAAAAACACACGCTATTTAGATAAATCTAAACAACGTGTGCATTTTATTTAAAATTAGTCATACTAACCAAGATAATTCTATTTAAAGAATTTCTTATTTAGCGTGCTCTTCAACAGCAACAGCAACTGCAACTGTCATACCAACCATTGGGTTGTTACCAGCACCGATTAATCCCATCATTTCTACGTGAGCAGGAACTGATGAAGAACCAGCGAATTGAGCATCTGAGTGCATTCTTCCCATTGTATCAGTCATACCATAAGAAGCTGGACCAGCTGCCATGTTATCTGGGTGAAGAGTTCTACCAGTACCACCACCTGATGCAACTGAGAAGTACTTCTTACCTAATTCGATACATTCTTTCTTGTATGTTCCAGCAACTGGGTGTTGGAATCTTGTAGGGTTAGTTGAGTTACCAGTGATTGATACGTCAACTCCTTCGTGATGCATTATAGCAACACCTTCTCTAACGTCGTTTGAACCGTAGCAGTTAACCTTAGCTCTTGGTCCGTTAGAGTAAGCTTTTGAATTAACAACTTCTAATTTACCAGTGAAGAAGTCAAATTTAGTTTCAACATAAGTGAATCCATTGATTCTTGAAATTATCTTAGCAGCATCTTTTCCAAGACCGTTTAAGATAACTCTTAATGGTTCTTTTCTTACTTTGTTAGCTTTTTCAGCTATTTTGATAGCACCTTCAGCAGCAGCGAAAGATTCGTGTCCTGCTAAGAATGCGAAACATTTAGTTTCTTCTCTTAAAAGCATAGCCCCTAAGTTTCCGTGTCCTAAACCAACTTTTCTATCGTCAGCAACTGAACCTGGGATACAGAAAGCTTGTAACCCTTCTCCGATAGCTTCAGCAGCGTCAGCAGCCTTTGTGCAACCCTTCTTTATAGCGATTGCAGCACCTAAAACGTATGCCCAAGCAGCATTTTCGAATGCGATTGGTTGAGTTTCTTTAACGATTTTATATGGATCTATTCCATACTCATCACATACAGCTTTAGCATCTTCTAATGTTTTCATTCCATATTTTTCTAAAACTGGAGTGATTTGTCCTATTCTTCTTTCATAACTTTCAAATAATGCCATGTCAAAATTCCTCCTTACAAATTATTCGTGTCTTGGATCGATTAATTTAACAGCGTCAGCAACTCTTCCGTATTGACCTGCAGCCTTTTCTAATGCTTCATTAGCATCCATTCCCTTACCGATCATTTCCATCATTTTTCCTAGGTGAACGAACTTATAACCGATGATTTCATTATCTTCATCTAATGCGATTTTAGTAATGTATCCTTCAGCCATTTCTAAGTATCTTGGACCTTTTTCTAAAGTTCCGTAAGTTGTACCTACTTGAGATCTTAATCCCTTACCTAAGTCTTCTAAACCAGCTCCGATTGGTAATCCACCTTCAGAGAAAGCAGTTTGAGATCTTCCGTATACGATTTGTAAGAATAATTCTCTCATTGCTGTATTTATAGCATCACAAACTAAATCTGTGTTTAAAGCTTCTAATATAGTTCTTCCTGGTAATATTTCTGAAGCCATAGCAGCTGAGTGAGTCATTCCTGAACATCCAACTGTTTCAACTAATGCTTCTTGGATAACTCCACCTTTAACGTTTAAAGTTAATTTACAAGCTCCTTGTTGAGGTGCACACCAACCTATTCCGTGAGTTAACCCTGAAATATCTGATATTTGTGTAGCTTGTACCCATTTTCCTTCAACTGGAATTGGAGCACATGCATGATTAGCGCCTTTAGCAACAACGCACATTTCTTCAACTTCTTTTGAATACATCATTATATTTATTCCTCCCTAATTAATATTAGTTATAGCTTGTCTTAAATATATGTAAATATCTAGACCGTACCTAACTGGGTCAAGATTTATCCCACAGGGGCATAAATCTATCCTACTTCTATATAATAACAGATGAATCAATCTGTAACAATATTAAAATTAGATTTTTTTATCATATTACTAATTTTTATTATTATTTTTTGAAAATATTGACTTTTAAAAACCTTTTAAAAATGAAATTGATAATTATTCTCATTTATATTGATATGTATTTATCTATTTTGATATACTAAAAAACAAAGGTATTGATAATGATTTTCATTTGTTGTAAATTCTTGATTTATCTATTTAATCTAAATTATTTGTTAAATGAATAAATAAAATAAATTTTATATAAAATGACTTCATTATATGAGTACACTTATTTCCATATTTAAAGGAGGTTTTTCGAATGAAAAATGTTGTAGAGATAATTAATGTTGTTGCAAGACAAATTCTTGATTCAAGATGCTTCCCTACTGTAGAAGTAGAAGTTATTTTAGAAGATGGAACTGTAGGAAGAGCAGCCGTACCATCTGGAGCTTCTACTGGTATATATGAAGCAGTTGAATTAAGAGATGGTAATAAAGATTGCTTTATGGGTAAAGGTGTTCAAACTGCTGTTAAAAATGTAAATGAAGTAATAGCAAAAGAACTTATTGGATTTAATGTTTTTGATCAAACAGCAATAGACAAAAAATTAATTGAATTAGATGGAACACATAACAAAGGTAATTTAGGTGCTAATGCTATTTTAGGAGTTTCTTTAGCTGTAGCTCAAGCTGCTTCTAATTTCTTAGGACTTCCTTTATACCAATATGTTGGTGGTGTAAATGCAAAAGTTTTACCTGTACCAATGATGAATATAATCAATGGTGGCTCTCATGCTGACAACTCTGTTGATTTACAAGAATTTATGGTTATGCCTGTAGGCTTTGATTCTTTTGATAAAGCTATCCAAGCTTGTGCTGAAGTTTATCATTCATTAAAGAAAACTTTAAATGATAAAAACTACTCAACAGGTGTTGGCGATGAAGGTGGATTTGCTCCAAACTTAAAATCTAATGAAGAAGCTATTGAAGTTATATTAGAAGCTATAACTAAAGCTGGATATGAACCTGGTAAGGAAATGTTTATAGCCATAGACGCTGCCTCTTCTGAATACTACAAAGACGGTAAATATGTTTTAGAACATGAAGGAAAAACACTAACAGCTTCTGAAATGGTTGACTTCTTAGAAGAATGGGTTAATAAATATCCTATAATCTCAATTGAAGATGGTATGGCCGAAGAAGATTGGGAAGGTTGGAAATTACTTACTGATAGACTTGGCGATAAAGTTCAATTAGTTGGAGATGATCTATTTGTTACTAATACTTCAAGATTAGAAGATGGTATTCAAAGAGGGGTTGGTAACTCAATATTAATTAAGTTAAACCAAATTGGTACTTTAACTGAAACATTAAATGCAATCGAAATGGCTAACAGAGCTGGATATACTGCTGTTATCTCTCATAGATCAGGTGAAACTGAAGATACTACTATAGCAGATTTAGTTGTAGCTGTAAATGCTGGCCAAATTAAGACTGGTGCACCTGCAAGATCTGAAAGAGTTGCAAAATACAATCAGCTTATTAGAATTTCTGAAGAATTGGGTGATGTTGCTGAATATAGAGGAAGAAAAGCCTTTTTTAATATAAAGTAGCTAAATAATTTTCCTATAAAATTTTAACTCTCGAAACAAATTTTCTATCCACGTTATGTACTTAGGATGATACACTTTAGTGTCATCCTTTTACTATTTGTTTATTTTTTCTTATCCTAATGCTACATCTAATATCATCATAGTTATAAATCCTAATATCAAACCTATAGTTGTTAACGCTTTATTTTCAATAGATGCTTCTGGCAATAATTCGGAACCTACAACTGAAACCATAGCTCCGGCTGAAAAAGCTAAGAAAAATGGCAACATGCTTCTAACACCAACAGCTGCCATAGCCCCTAAGAACCCTGCTATTGGTTCAACTATCCCTGATGCTTGTCCATAAAAGAAGCTTTTTGTTCTAGATAACCCTTCTCTTCTTAAAGGTAAAGATACTGCTGCTCCCTCGGGAAAATTTTGAAGTCCTATACCTAAAGCTAAACTTATAGCTGCTCCTATTGTTGCTGATGGTATCCCTGCTGCTACTCCACCAAAAGCTACTCCAACTGCTAATCCTTCTGGTATGTTATGAAGAGTTACTGCAACTACTAATAAAATACTCTTCTTATACTTTTTCACTATTGAGTCTCTTGCTATTTCATCACTTTCAGTTATTACTCCATAAGAATATTTATCCATCATTTTATCAGCAAGTATTATAAAAATACCGCCAGCAAAAAATCCAATTGATGGTAATATAATCTGACTATATCCAAGTTCAGAGCACAGTTCTATCGCTGGATTTAATAATGACCAAAAACTTGCTGCTACCATAACGCCTGCCCCAAATCCAAGCATACAATTTAATATTTTTTTATCAACAGTCTTAAAGAAAAATACTAAACATGCCCCAAGCGCTGTTATCGCCCATGTAAATATCGTAGCAACTAAACCTTGTATAACTGGACTTAAGCCCATAAACCATTCCATACCTTTGTATCCCTTTCATTATTCGTATTTTTATCATCATATAAGCAATATATGATAAAATACTACAACACGTTCCAAATACTATTAAATTATTCATTTATTAAATCTTCTTATGTCAAAACCGTTTTCCACTTTTTTCAATCAAAATATATTGACATTTTCACTTCTCCATGGTAATATTATGTATATATTAATTAGGTCGGCATGGCGGAACTGGCAGACGCACATGACTCAAAATCATGCGGTTTTACCGTGAGGGTTCGATTCCCTCTGCCGGCACCAATTATATATCTAACAAAGTTAAAAGCCTTGATATTTTTACTATATCAAGGCTTTAACTTTATACTTTAAATATATAGGTAATTCTCTACAATATAATTCTAATTACCTTTTCTCTTTGCTGGTACAAAAAGTTTAGAAATGTCTACACCCTCATGCTCAAGTAACTTTATTTTTTTATCAATACCTCCAGCATATCCAGTAAGATTCCCATTTGTACCCATGACTCTATGACACGGAATAATAATAGATATTGGATTATGTCCTACAGCACCACCAACTGCTTGACTTGACATACTTTTTTTATTCATTTTAAATGCTACTTTTTTTGCTATTTCACCATAAGTAATAGTTTCTCCGTAGGGAATCTCACATAAAATATCCCAAACCAACTTGCGAAACTCTCCTCCATTTGGAGCTAACTGTAATTCACTAATCTTCGGTTTTTCTCCTGCAAAATATCTATCTAACCATTCCTTTGTTACTATAAATATATTTAAATCATTATTTTCAATGAGATTTTCCGATACAGTACTACCAAAATACTTTTGCCCTTCTAGCCATAATCCAATTAAATTTTCTCCATCACTAGCTATTGTTATTGCTCCTAATGGTGATGAATAACGTGTTGAATAATACATATTTAACCTCCCTATTATATTTCTCTCCCTACACTTTTACTTTGCTATTCAAACAAAATCTGATAGAATATATAAAATATATTAAAACTATAAGATGAAAACTTAAGGAGAAATACTATGTTTAAAAACTTTAAAGAAAAAAGTCCAATAATTAAAATTACACAAATTATTTTATTTATTACTACAGCATTATACTTATTAGAATCAATTTTTTTAGCTGGATTATTCACTAATATTATGTTAGCTGCTCTTAATCTTTTAGTTAGTGCTATTTGCATAATTATATCACTTATAAAAAAAGAATATAAACTAACTATTATAGATTTAGTTCTTGCTATAATTACTATTGTAATATTTATGTATTTAACATCTTTATAATAAGTTTACCCCTACTTTATTATTAATAACAGTAGGGGTATTTATATTATTAATTAATATCCGCTTTAAATACTATTCCTGCTTTTTTTCTTGCAGTAGTTTGAACTTCACTTACAATCAAACTATGTTCTAACATTTTATAGCACATATCTAAATCATGGTTTTTAATAGCATTTATAAATTCTATAAATTCACTAACCATACGATTATCATATTTATTTTCATTAATCAAAGTAGTATTTCCATCATTCATTATAATCTTAAAATTCCCACAAACATTAACTGGAGTATCCATGTATATACATCCATTACTTCCTTGAATGTTATTTGCAATTGGCGCTTTACAATCTTTAGCTCCAACACAAACACACTTAAACTTCTCATAATCTAAAATTAAAATTCCTGATGTATCTATTTTCCTTTCTATATTAGGATAATACTCAACATTTTTAGGTTTACCAAATAATCCAACTACATAATGAATATTATAAATATTTAAATCCATTAATGCTCCACCAGAAAATTCAGGATCAAAAGCTGGTAATATAGTGCCTTCCTTAAAGCTATTATATCTACTTGAATATTGTGAGTAATTACATTGAACTATTTTTATATCACCTAATGTGGGAAGTAATTCTTTTACCTTTAAGTAATTAGGTAAATATTCTGTTGTAATTGCTTCAAAAAGAAATAACTTCTTTTCTCTTGCTAAATCATTTAATATTTTAGCTTCCTTATAATTTGATGTTATTGGTTTTTCAACTATAACATTTTTATTATATTCTAAAGCTTTCTTTGAAAATTCAAAATGAAGATTATTTGGTAATGCTATATACACTGTATCTACATCACTTTTAAGTAATTCTTCATAATCATAAAAAACTTCTTTAATATTATGTTTACTTTTTAACTTATTTAATTATTTTTCTAATTTATTTCTTGAAGAAAAATAACTTCATTTTTATTTGTAATGGACTCTATAAAATCATAATGACATACTTCTCTTGATATCTTAAGCCCAAGTAAAATCCCTATTAAATCATTAGATGATACATTGTTATTACTTATTTCTATATCACTAATTTTTACATTTTTACTTTGTATATCTTGTAATAATCTTGATGCTGCTGTAGTTGAGTTCACTAAGATATACAATGTTATATTTCTTGAATTTCTATTAATTTTTTTATCAATATTAGCAAGAGCAACTGTAACTGCAGAAATAAATAAACATCCTATAATTGCTCCTGAATAAAATCCTGCCCCAATAGCTAGTCCCATACATGCACATGCCCAAAGTCCTGCTGCTGTTGTTAACCCTCTTACTTTATTCTTTCCAGTAACTATAATAGTACCAGCTCCTAAAAAACCAATTCCACTTATTACTTGTGCTCCAAGTCTAGTTGGATCAGTATATCCATTATATATTTTACACATATAAATATTAGTTATCATTGCAAGAGTTGCTCCAATAGATACTAGTATATGAGTCCTAAGTCCTGCTGGTCTTCTTTCTCTCTCTCTTCCATACCCAATTATCCCTCCAAAGATCACAGCCATTGTAAGTCTAAGAATTATAGAAACCAAGTTCAAGTCCTCTAAATATAAAGCTATATCTTTTATCACATTAAAACACCTCCCCTTATATATTATTAAGTTAAGAGCAGGTTATTAACTAAGTTTTTAATTAATTTTAAATTTATTGGCCAATAATTCATTTTACACACTATATTAATGCAAAGCTCATTAATTCCGCACTTCATATGTACACTAATTTATAATCATTTAATTTAATTGAAGTTTCCACTTTCTAGTGCTACTATAATATAAATTAATTCTTATAATGGAGGAAAAATTATGTCTATAGTAAATAAAAATGACAAAATTGCTATAGTTGCTTGTTCAAATGGTCAACCTATAGCTAATAAATTCAAAATTGATAATTTATTAGAACTCTTAAAAAAGTTAAGCTTAAATCCTATTTGTAGTAACTACATATATGAAACTACATCTCCATTTAATGGTGCTGCTAAAGATAAGGGAAAAGCCTTTATGGATTTATATAGAAATAATGAAATAAAAGCTATCTTTGATATCTCTGGTGGTGACCTTGCAAACGAAGTTTTAGATTATTTAGATTATGATTACATATCTAAAAATCCTAAACCTTTCTTTGGTTATAGTGATTTAACTACGGTTTTAAATGCTATTTATTCTCAAAGTAATAACCCTGTTTATCTTTATCAAATAAGAAATCTTATATCTTCAGATAGTGAAAATCAAATTTCTAACTTCACTAATAGCTTACTTAATAATGAAGATGATTTATTTAAGTTTTCTTATAAATTTATTCAAGGTTCAAAAATAGAAGGAACTGTTGTTGGCGGAAATATTCGTTGTCTTTTAAAGTTAGCGGGTACTAAATATATACCTGACTTTACAGATAAGGTTTTACTTTTAGAAAGTATGGGTGGCGAAGCTGGACTTATGTCTGCCTTTTTAAATCAACTTAAGCAAATGGGAGTTTTTGATAAAATTCAAGGGCTAATACTAGGTACCTTTAGTAAAATGCAAGAAAATAATATAACTCCTACTATTGAAGAATTAGTACTAAGCATAATAGATAATCCTGATTTACCAATTGCTAAGACAGAAGAAATTGGTCATGGTGCTAATTCTAAATGCATAATCATTGGAAAAAATATTTCATTATTTAATCATAAATTCAAATAATATATAATTAAATTTTTCACACTAACATATATTGGAGGTAAATAAAATGAAACGCTGTTTATATTGCAAAAAAAATTTAGATAAAAGTTTTATAGAAAATAAAATAGGTTATTTTTGTTCTGATGATCATTTTGATAAATATATTAAATCATTAAGTAAAGAGGAATATATAGAGTTGCAAAACTCAATTTGCGTTTGCAGCGATGACTAAACTATATAACCTTTTCATAATTTATATATTCTAAGGTACTTAAAGTTAAGAGATTATTTTATTAATTATTTAGTAAAATAATCTCTTTTAATTTTATAATCTTTTTCTAAAAGCATATTGACTATTAATCATCAAATTGATATTATGTGTATATAATATATATATACACTTATACACGGAGGTGAACACTTGGATATATTAATTAGCAATTCATCACCAGTTGCACTTTATGAGCAAATAGAAACTCAAATAAAAAATCAAATATTAAATGGAAATTTGAAACCTGGAGATCCACTTCCATCAATAAGATCATTAGCAAAAGAGCTTAAAGTAAGTATTATAACCTCTAAAAGAGCTTATGAAGAACTAGAAAAAGAAGGCTTTATTGAAACAGTTATTGGAAAAGGAACTTTTGTTTCCGGTTCAAATTCTGAAAGGTTAAGAGAAGCTGCCATGGCTGAAATGGAAGATAAACTTGAGGCTGTCATAATATCTGCTAAAGCTCTAGGGGTAACACTTGATGAATGTATTGAAATTTTAAAAAGTATTTATGAGGAGGTATAAATATGAATTCTATTGAAATTCGTAATTTACAAAAAAATTATAAGAATTTTTCTTTAACTATAGATAACCTTGAAATACCAGAAGGATATATTACTGGATTTATTGGTCCAAATGGCTCTGGTAAAACTACTACAATTAAATCTTTACTTGGAATGATTAAGCCTGATTCTGGCGAAATAAAAATACTAAATTCCCATATCAATAAAGATACTAAAACAAAAGAAAATATTGCTTATGTTGGTGATGAATCTGGATTCTTAGAAGAAAGCAAATTAGTTAATCTTCATAAAATAATATCTAAATTTTATTCTAACTGGGATGAAGAGTTATATAAAAAATATATAAATAAATTTAAAATAGATGAATCTAAGAAATATAAAGATTTATCTAAGGGACAAAAAAAGCAATTTGAACTTATAATGGCTTTATCTCATCATCCAAAACTATTAATAATGGATGAACCAACCTCTAGTTTAGATCCTATAATAAGAAATGAATTTTTAGATCTTATGCAAGACCACATGGAAATGGATAATATGACTGTATTTTACTCTACTCATATAACTACAGATTTAGATAAATCTGCTGATTATATAGTTATGATATACAATGGAAAAATACTTCTTAAAGGTGAAAAGGATGAAATTTTAGATAATCATACACTTGTAAAAAGCAAAAAAGATTTAATTGATAATAGTATTAAGAATGAATTTATTTCATTAAAAGAATACGCCTTTGGATTTGAAGGTTTAATATCTGATAGAAAAAAAGCTTATGAACTTTTTGGTGATGAGGCAATTTATGAAAAATGTACTCTTGAAGATATTTTATTATATTACACTAGGAGGGAGTAATTTATGAATAATATTAGTAATTTAGTAAAACTTCAATTTAATTCATTACTATCTATAAAGAAAAATTTACTTATTATATTAGCACTTGGAATATTTTTTGCTGCTGTTCAACCAACTATGATTGTTTTTGCCGGTGCCATGTATTTAATGATGGCTACCTATACAATTACTTTTTATGAAGAAAGAAGCAAAATGAATTATTTAATATATTCGTTACCTGTTAAGACAAATGAATATATTTTTTCCAAATATATATACTGCTTATTAAACACAGTTATTGCGGTAATAATATCTACAATTCTATCTGTAATTGTAAATATATTAGGAACAAATGATTTAGTTTCTTCTATGCCTATATATGTTATTCCTTTAGTTACTATGGGTATAGGTATATTTTTCACAGCAATATTAATGCCTGCTACTCTTTTACTAGGCTTTGAAAATGGAAGATATGTTCTAATGTTTATTGCTATTGCTCCAATAGTATTTTCTACTTCTTTGCTAGAAATATTAGCTGAAATTAATATAACTTTTAACCCTACACTGTTAACTATTTTAGGAATATTAATTACAATTACAGTATTACTTCTTTCTTATTTTATTACATGCAATAGATTTTCAAAAAAAGAAATTCATTAATAAATCTTGAAAGAATATATCTTATAAATAAAAATTAACAATTCATTTTAACCTTTATAAAAAAACAAAAATAAATGGTAAGGTATAAACTAAACCTTACCATTTATTTTCTAAACCAATTCTTTAAATTTTCCTAATTCAATCTGCTTCTTATAATTTAAGGGACTTACTCCTACATATTTTTTAAATTTACTATGGAAATAATCTATATTTTTATATCCAACCTTTTCACAAACTTGATATACTTTTATGTTGTCTTCCATAAGTAATTTCTTAGCTTGTTCTATTCTTATATTATCTAAATAAGTATTAAAACTCATACCAGTATGACCTTTAAATACCTTTCCTAAATATGCACTATTATAATTAAATATTTCTGCCAAAAGTTCTAATTTTAAATCCGTATAATAATTCTTTTCAATATATTTAACTATTCGCTTTATAGACTTATCTGAAGAATTAAGAGAAATAACCTTTGAAACATTAATCAATCTTTTTTCTAAAATATCTATAATTTCTTTTAAACTTTCAGTACTATAAATCTCCTTTATTATTACCTCATTATCTAAAATCAAATTTTTATCTATTTCATAATCGCTTTTAATTTTATCATAAAACTCTAAACAATTTTTAGTAACTAACACTTTAATTTCATCTTCAGTATAAAACTTAGATTGAATAAGTTCTGCCAAACCTTTTAACAATTCTTTAATCTTTCCACATTCTCCAATTTCAACATAAGTACAAATTTTATTTATAATATCCATCTCTTCAAGTAAAAATCTTTTTTTACTAATTTCTCTTACTCTCTCAGTAGTTAAAATTTCCTCATTTAAAAACAAAAATCTAGATTTCATTAATTCATTAGCAGTATTATAAGATAATAAAATATCATCTATGCTACTAACCTCTTGTCCTACTGTTACAAATATTCTTCCTTTTAAACACTTATTAATTTCTTTATTTATACTATTTAATATATTAAATGAATGATTACTATTAACATCACAAAATAATATTGCAACCTTATCTTTAACCTTACAAACCTCAATGCCATTTAAATTACTTAACTTTTGTTTTATACAACTTTCAAGTTCAATTAAATTTTCATTTTTTGTTTTCTCATCATAATTTAATATCAAAGCTACAGAATAACTTGAGTAATCTAAAGAATTTGTAAGTTCTTCATAATCCTCTACCTTTTTTCCTAACATAAGTTGAGATAGTGAATATTCTTTAACGTAGTCTTTTTGTTTTTCAATATTTCTTAATTTATTTTTTTCCTCTTCTATTTCATTTCTTAAATTAACAGCTATATCATATAGCTCATCTTCATCTATAGGCTTTAATAAATAGCACTTTACTCCATACTTAATTGCAACCTTTGCATATTCAAAATCAGAATAACCACTAATAATTACAAATTTACCTTTAAATCCATTATCTATACTTTCTTTAATTACATCTAATCCAATCTTTCCGGGCATTTTAATATCTATTAAAACTAAGTCTGGATCTAGCTTACATATTTTATTATATGTATCATCTCCATCACTACCTTCACCACAAACATAAAATCCAACTTCTTCCCATGGAACTATATTCTTAATCCCCTCTCTTACATATGGTTCATCATCTGCAATTAAAACTTTTAACATTTATTCTCTTCCCCCTCAATAGCTGGTAATATTAATACAACCTTTGTCCCAATATTCAACTCGCTAAATACGTGTATACCATATTTTTCACCATAAAAAATTTTAATTCTTTCATTTATATTTCCCATTCCAATACTTTGATGTCCATTTTCTTTTTTGTTAGTTTTACCTAGATTTTCATTGATAAACTCTAGCCTCTCTCTTGTCATTCCACATCCATTATCAGATATTTCAACTATTAGATAACCCAAATCCTCAAAGGCACTTACAGTTATTTTCCCCTTTTCTTTTGTTCCTTCTAACCCATGTACAAAAGCATTTTCTACAATTGGCTGTAATAACAGTGGTAATATCTTATATTTTTTCGATTCTACTTCAATATTAAATTCATGCTCAACCTTTCCCTTAAATCTTAACTCTTGTATTTCTAAATAATTTTTCACTAATTCTATTTCTGATTCAAAGGAAACACTTTCATTGCTTACCTCCAAATTTCTTCTCATTATTTTCCCAAGTTTTTTAACTATTCCCGCAAGTTCTCTATCACCATTACAAAATGCTCTCATTCTAATAGTTTCTAAGGTATTATATAGAAAATGAGGATTAATTTGATTTGCTAGCATTTTAAACTCAGCCTCTTTTTGTTTAACCATCAATTTTTCCTGCTGAATTTTCCTAACGTATACCTCATCAATTAATTTATTTATACTTTCCATCATAAAATATAAATCATCATAAACTTCTGAAATTTCATCATTTCCACTAATACTCTTTTTAATATTGAAATTTCCTTTAACAACCTTATGCATTTCATTTCTTAATACATTAATTCTATCCGCAAAATTTTTAGAAAAATACAATATAACAATTAATGAGCAGAAAATTGCTAAAGCAATTATAATAATACTTTTTGTAATAACATTTTTGGATTCTAAAGTTATTAAATCAACTGGCACCTCTACTAAAACTTGAAATGTATTATTAAATGATTTATCAATTTTAAACGTATTTAAAATTGAATGATCTCCATCTTCATTAAACTCTTCTTTTACATCATAATAATAACTTGCTTCTGCTTCACTTTCACCTAAATCTGCCATCTCACCTATTGGTAAAGAATTTGAATATACAACTCGTCCATCTAATAATATAGAAGAGCGATATCTTTCATCTCTAACTATATCGCCTAACTTACCAATATTAACACTTATCACCAAAACTCCTATATTTCCTCTTGAATCTGAATTAATAGATCTTACAAGTGATAAATTATAATTCTTAGTCGTTTCATCCTTTTTATATAGCCAAGTTATTATTCCTTTTCCATCAATTGCATTTTTATACCATTCACTTTCTCTTATTTCATCATCAACTTTTATAATATTAGACCCATTTAATAGTGTTTCATTATCTACATAAAGCTTTATGCTATTAAAATCGTTATAGTATACTAAATAATCATTTAATACATTAAAACTAGAATATGCTGTTACTACATCTCCATAATTATTATAATTTTCTGTAACTAGTGCATGAATATTATCATCTTGGTAAATCATATCAGAAGTATTGATTGCTAATTTTAATGCTTCCTCCATTCTACTTTTAATAGTTTTATTATTATATCTCCCCTCACTAATTGCATTTTGTACTACTATATTATTCATTCGAGATGTTAGGTATCCACCAATAATTACTACAGTTACTATTACTATTAACAAATAAGAAATAATTAACTTACTCCTTATTTTCATATTATTTATTACATTTTCTATTATTCTCATTTCTCAAATACCCACTTAAATTACATTTTTACCTATAAATACAATATACCACATTTTTCTTTGTAATTGTATACAATATTAAATTTATAATACTCTTATTAATTTTTATCACTAATAATACTAGTATTATTGATAGAATTATTGCAGCATTTTTTATTACTCTAGTATAGTAAACTATAAATAGATAATACTTTAATAATCACATGTAATCCCACTTTTCTTAAACATATAGCTAAAGGCAGAGTATCATTTTTATGAGCTCTGCCTTTACTACTATGCTAAGCATTAATTATAATCTATATTTCTTACCTGCTATAGTATCTATTTCAATGCTCTCATTAATCATTGTTCCAATATATTTTTTACCAAACTTTATTTTACATTTACCTCCAACTTTTGATGTTATAGAAAGTTTTGTTATCTCATTATTATCCCATTTAAAATCTATAACAAATCCTCCTCTAGCCTTAAGCCCTTTTATATATCCACACCTCCACGCCTTTGGAATAGCAGGTAATATTTCTATAATACCTGTATGACTTTGAATAAGCATTTCTGCTATCCCTGCTGTTCCTCCAAAGTTCCCATCAATTTGAAATGGGGGATGAACACAAAATAAATTCATAAATGTTAAATTCTTCAATAATACATGCAAATACTTATTTGCTAATTCAGCTTCTTTTAATCTAGCATAAAAATTAATTATCCATGCACAACTCCAACCAGTATGTCCTCCACCTTGATTCAACCTTCGTTCTAGTGTTTTTTTACTAGCTTCAAGTAATTCAAAATTATTTTTTTCTGAAATTTCTCTACCTGGATAAAGTGCAAATAAATGTGACATATGCCTATGGCCTGGCTCATATTCATCAAAATCCTTATACCATTCTTGAACTGCTCCAAATTTATTTACTTTATATTTAGGTAATCTTCCAAGTTCTTTTTGTAGTTCTTCTTTAAATTCATTATCTACTTTTAATACATTAATAGCAGCTATACAATTGTTAAATAAATCTCTAATTATAGATATATCCATTGTAGACATCATACTTGCACAACATTTTCTTCCTTCATTATCTAAGAAATTATTTTCAGGTGATGTTGAAGGACATGTTACTAAGTTTCCATCCTTATCTTCAATTAAGTAATCTAATAAGAATATAGCTGCACCCTTCATTATTGGATAGGCTTCATTTTTTAAGAAGTTTTTATCTCTTGTAAAATCATAGTGTTCCCAAAGATGTTGACACATCCATGCTCCACCCATAGGCCAAAATCCCCATTCACTACTTCCCTGTACTGTACTTGAATATCTCCATAAATCAACATTATGATTTGTAGTCCATCCATTACAATTAAACATTGTTTTTGCAGTACTCGCTCCAGTAACACTTAAATCTTTTAACATATTAAAAAGCGGATTATGACATTCTGATAAATTACAAGTTTCTGCTCCCCAGTAATTCATTTCTGTATTAATATTTACTGTATAATTGCTACTCCAAGCTGGTCTTAAGTCTTCATTCCAAATTCCTTGTAAGTTTACTGGTTGACTTCCTTCTCTTGATGAACTTATTAAAAGATATCTTCCATATTGAAAATATAAACTTATTAATCCTAAGTCCTCTTTATTATTTTTAAGTCTTTCTAACCTTTCATTCGTTGGTAAGTAACTATAGTCATCATTGCCTAAACAAAATTCAACCCTATTAAAAAGCTTTCTATAATCATCAATATGGTTACTTTCTATTTCTTCATAAGATTTATCTTCTAAAGATTTTAACTGACTTTTGCATAAAAGTTCTTCATCCTTACCTTCTGTACCTGGTTCTTTATCAAATCCATTAAAGCTTGTATTTGCAACTAGTACTAATGTAACACTACTTGCTTCTTTTATATTAAGAAGACCATTTGTTACATTAACATTTCCCTCTGTAACTCTTGCCTTTAAGTAAACTTGAAATCTCATTCCAAGCTTACCCTCTTCATCATAAATTATTGACTCTTCTTCATTTACATAGCTAGGTAATGCGCATATAGGTGTTACTCCCTTTAATATAATAGTATCTTGATTTAGTCCATTTACTTTACTTTTTAATAAACTTCTTAATGTTGCTGAAAAGCTTATGCTCTTTTCTTTATCAGCACTTATCTTAATTATCATTGCATTATCTGGCGCTGAAATAAATACTTCTCTTTTATAATTAATATTATTTATTTCATAACTTATTGTTGCTTTGGCATTACTTAAATCTAGTTCTCTTCTATAGCTTTTATAATTTTTATCATTATAATTAAATTTTAAATATAAATCTCCCATAGGTGCATAAGATTCAGTATATCCAGCCAAGAGCTTATTATTCATAAGCTCTTGTGCCTCATAATATTGTTCATTTAAAATTAAATTTCTTACTTCATCTATATAATTAATAGCTTCATGATTATTGTTATCTTTAGGAATACCTGTCCATAATGTATCTTCATTTAAAGCAATTCTTTCATTATATACATCTCCTGACACCATTGCTCCTAATCTTCCATTTCCAAGTGGAAGTGATTCTACCCATTCCGTTGCTGCTTCTTTATACCATAATTTTAATTTATCACTCATAATATTTATCCTCAAAATTTATATTTTGATTTTATATTAATTGATTCTTCTAATCTAATATCTGTAGATGAAGATCCTATTAATATATTAAATTTACCATCTTCTACTATCCAAGAATTTTCTTCATCACTGTAAAATGCAAAAGACTTTTTATCCAAATTAATTGTAACTTCTTTACTTTCACCTGGCATTAATCTAACTTTCTCAAATCCCTTTAATTCTATAACTGGTCTCTTTACACTACTTTCTACATCATTAACATAAACTTGTGCTACTTCTGCCCCTTCTTTTTCACCTATATTAGTTACTTTAAATTTTACTGTGGCATTTATTTTTTCATTTTCTTCAGTTAAATTTACTTTTATATCATTATATCGGAATTCTGTATAAGAAAGTCCATGTCCAAATACAAATTGTGGCTCTACATCATATGTTGAGAAATATCTATATCCTACGAATATTCCTTCATCGTATCTTACTTGTGCTTTGCCTGGAAATTCTCCAATACTATGTGCTGGTGAATCCTCTAACTTTTTAGGTATTGTTACTGTTAATTTTCCTGATGGATTTACATCACCAAATAGAACTTCTGCTAAAGCTCTTCCCCCTTCCATTCCATTGTAAGAAACATTAACTAATGCCTTAGATTTATCTACCCAAGAACTCATATCAACAGGAGATCCTGCTGTAATAACAACTATAGCATTAGGATTTACTTCTAATAAACTATTAATAATTTCATCTTGATTATATGGAAGCTTCATATCAGTTTTATCATTACCTTCACTATCTATATTAACAACCATATTATCTTCTTTTGTTGAATGAAGTGCATTTTGGAATAACGAAAAATCTTCTTTAGTATGCTTTAATCCACCAATAAAGATAACCACATCACTATTCTTTGCTAACTCAATTGCTTCTTCATTTACTGCTTTTCTTTTATTAAAATCATGTGTATATCCTTTAGCATAAGCCACTTCACAATTTCCACCTAAAAGCATTTTTATTCCCATTAATGGAGTTACTTCATATAATGATTTAACCTCAGCTGAACCTCCACCTTCGCAATGTCTTATATTTGCATTTTGACCTATTACAGCTACCTTTTTAACTTTCTTGCTTAATGGCAATAAATTTTCTTCATTTTTTAATAAAATAACTGATTCTCTTGCAATATCAAGAGTTTTTCGTCTACTTTCAAAACTATTATATTCTCCTGATTTTCTTTCATCTGAGAACATATTTAATCTATACATTAACTTTAATATTTTTCTAACCTTTTCATCTATTAACTCTTCTTTTATTTCTCCTTCTTTAACAGCTTTAATTAAAGGATTAGCAAAGAAGTATTCATCAAAATTATCTGTTACAGACATTTCTATATCCATTCCTGCTTCAGCTGCAAGTTTAGTATCACTAATTGCACTCCAATCTGATACTAATACGCCATCATACCCCCATTCTTTTTCTAATACATCTCTTAAAAGCCATTTATTATGTGAACAATGTAGTCCCCAAAGCTTATTATAAGCAGACATTATAGAGTAAGAATTTCCTTCCTTTACAGCAGCCTCAAAAGCAGGTAAATAAATTTCTCTAACTGCTCTTTCATCAATTACTACATCAACATTTAATCTTTCAGTTTCTTGACTATTTACAGCAAAATGCTTTACACAAGCAGCAACATCATTTTCTTGAACACCTTTAATATAAGGTACTGCTAATTGTGCTGTTAAATAAGGATCTTCCGACATATATTCAAAGTTTCTTCCTCCTAAAGGACTTCTTACTATATTGATTCCTGGGGCTAAAATTATATCCTTTCCACGTCCCCTTGCTTCCTTACCTAAAATATTTCCTTCTTCATAAGCTAAATTTCTATTCCATGTGCAAGCAAGTGCTGAAATAGATGGTAAATAAGTTACATAATCATCAGTATTTCCTACTGGCACCCAGCTTGCATTTGGAAATTCATTTCTTACTCCCATTGGTCCATCTGACATATATAATGAAGGAATTCCTAATCTCTCTACACTTCCATTTCTAAATAATCCTGCAGCATGGACCATTGCTACCTTTTCTTCTAATTTAAGTTCTGATATTATTTCTTCTATTTTTTCATAATTTATTTTCTCTTTTTCCATACTAAAACACCCTCCTATTTTTTATAAAATTTAAGAGTTAAAGATTGAGAGTAAAGCTGAGCCCAGCTTTACTTTTTCCTTCTCAACCTTTAACTCTGTTTAAAAATAATATTTTTTAAAGGAAACTCGACTCCTTTTAGTCGCTGAGTAAGTTCAACTGCCCAAATTGAAATTTGGAGTTTCACTTAAGGAAACTCGACTCCTTTTAGTCGCTGAGTAAGTTCAAGTATCCAAATTCAAATTTGGAGTTTCACTTACATGTTACAAACTATCTTAGTTACATTTCTATTTGGTATAAGTTTAATTCCCTTATCTGATAATTCAAAACTTGCACCTTCTACATTTGAAATTTCATTAATTCCTCTAAGAACTATACTATAAGCATCATTTGCTTCTACATTAAATTCTATTGTATTTTCTGTTCTTAAAGCTGTAGCAGTTAACACTACTTCTGAATCTTTATTTAATACCTGTGCACTTGCTTCTTTTCCGTTTAATAATTCAAATACTTCTAAAGTAACATCTTTTCCAAAATCATAATCAGGTATTTGATTATTAGCTCCTACTGGAACTATACTGTTTTCCTTAACCATCATTGGAATACTTAAATATCCATGTTTTTCAGTTATCCATTTTCCACCTTCATATTTTTCTCCAGTTATGAAGTTTGTCCATGTTCCTTGTGGTAAATAATATTCTGCAATACCTTCTTCATTAAATATTGGAGCCACTAAAATAGAATCTCCTAGCATATATTGTTTATCTAAATATCTGCAAGCTGGATCATTTTGATTCTCTAAAATCATTGCTCTCATTGTAGGAATTCCCTTTGTTGCTGCATCATTTGCAGTTTTAAATAGGTAAGGCATTATGCTACATTTTAAGTTTGTAAAGAATTTAACTACATCACAAGCTTCTTCGTCATAAAGCCATGGCACTCTATAAGAAGTACTTCCATGTAATCTACTATGTGATGATAAAAGTCCAAATGCTGCCCATCTCTTATAAACATCTGGTGTTGAAGTACTTTCAAATCCACCTATATCATGACTCCAGAATCCAAATCCTGAAAGACAAAGTGATAATCCTCCTCTTAAGCTTTCTGCCATAGATTCATATTCTGATGTACAATCTCCACCCCAGTGTACAGGGAATTGTTGTCCACCTGCAGTTGCTGATCTAGCAAATAATACAGCTTCATTTTCACCTTTAACTTCTTTAATTACATCAAATACTACCTTATTGTACATTTGAGTATAATAGTTATGCATCTTAACTGGATCTGAACCATCATGATACATACATTCATGAGGTATTCTTTCGCCGAAATCCGTCTTGAAACAATCTACTCCCATATCCATTAATGCTCTTAATTTATCAGCATACCATTTACAAGCCTCTGGATTTGTAAAATCGACTATAGCCATTCCTGGTTGCCACATATCCCATTGCCATACATCACCATTAGTTTTCTTTATAAAGTATCCATTTTCTACACCCTCTTCAAATAATGAAGACTCTTGAGCAATATATGGATTAATCCAAACACAAATCTTTAATCCTTTAGCTTTTAATCTTTCAAGCATTCCCTTTGGATCTGGGAATACTTCATTATCCCATTCAAAGTTGCACCAATTAAATCCTTTCATCCAGAAGCAATCAAAATGGAATACATGAAGCGGAATATCTCTTTCTGCCATTCCATCAACAAATTCTGTTACTGTCTTTTCATCATAATTAGTCGTAAATGAAGTTGTAAGCCATAATCCAAATGACCATGCTGGTGGAAGTGCTGGCTTACCAGTTAATGACGTATAGTTTTCCAAAACTTCCTTCATATCATCTCCAGTTATAATAAAGTAATCTAAATATTCTCCTGGAACACTAAACTGTACCTTTGTAACTAATTCAGATCCAACTTCAAAAGATACTCTTTCTGGATGATTTACAAATACTCCATATCCTTTATTAGTAATATAAAATGGTATATTTTTATAACTTTGTTCTGTGCTTGTACCTCCATCTTCATTCCATATATCAATCGATTGTCCATTCTTAACAAATGGAGTAAATCTTTCACCTAATCCATATACAGCCTCACCAACTGATAAAGCTAACTGATCTCTCATAAAAGTTCCAACTGGACCACTGTTTAGGAATTCTTCTCCTTCTTCTTTATAATAAGAAGAACTTCTATTAGCACTCTTTGTTAAGTATTTATCTCCATTGAAAAATTCCATACTAAAATACTCTTTATTTATATTTACCTTTAAATCTCCAGATTTAACTGTAATAATTTCATCATTTTCAATTATTTCTGGCCTGAAGTTATTATCTTCATATATCTCAAATTCTGGACTTTTATTTTGTACACCCATATAATGATAAGCTCTAATTCTTAATATATTTTCCATTGGAGATGATATCTTATAAGTAATAACTGGTCCACCAAGTGTATCTCCTCTATGATTTATTTTGTTACATGGAGCATAAAGTGTTAAAAGTTTTTCTTCTATCTTGCTACTATAAACCTCTTGTGGACTATATCTTACTATTCCATCTTTATTTAACCAACATCCATTACTGAATTTCATTATATTCACTCCTCTTGTCTTGCTTATAATAATTTTTATATGTTAATTATAAAAGGCATACTTGTAATCGTATACCATACAAATTTCATATATTTTATCTTAAAAATTAGTGCTTATCCCTATAAATTATTGTATTGAAATATCCAGTAATTAGAAAAAGGAGCCCTTTGGCTCCTTTTCCTAATTATATTTTATTCATTCCATAATTCTAATCTTTCTTTAGTTAATGCTGTCATTTCTTCATTTAAAGTATCTACACCATAGCTTACTAATGTTTTTTGTATTTCATCCCAAGCCTTATCAAAATCTGCTGGTTTTCCTAAAATAGCTTGTGTTATTGCTTGTTGAATATAATCATCACACTTTTGTTGAATTATAGATATATCACCATCACTTGGAATAGTATATTGCCATACTTGTCCATGCTTAGAAATTCCTAATTCCTCTGATGATGGGAACATTTCAGTAAAATTATCTATTCCATATCCAGCTAGTGTTTCTTTTTGTGCATCATTGTAGTTAGCAACAATGCTTTCAATAGTTGTAGTTGTATAGGAATTTCCAGTTGAATCTACAGCTCCAACACCTCTTTGTGGGAATGGATATACATATGCACCAATACCAGTTTTCTTACCGAAGTCTGGATCTGTATTTTTTTGTTCTTGAACTTCTGGTAAAACCACTCTTTTACCATCTTCTATTGTATAGTGTTCACCTTCAATACCCCAGTTTAATAATACTTGAGCTTCATCAGATGCCATCCAATCAAGGAATTCAAATGCCCTTTCTTTATTTTCACAAGATTCAGAGATTGCAATTCCCCAACCTCCACCAAATCCATAATCTTTTAAAGATTGGTCTTTATACTCATCACTTACTGTTACAGCTAATCTAGCATAAGTTGATCCTGCTTTACCTTCTGAAAGTAATGTCTTTTCTGCATCACTATAATCCCAAGCTGCATCTGATAATCCTACAACTCTTCCTGAAGAAATCTTAGCTTTATAAGTATCTTCTTTTTGAGTAAATGATTCTGGATCTAACAATCCAATGTCATTCATATGATTTAACCATTGGAAATACTCTTTTATTTCTGGTAATGTAAATTTATAAGTAGTTTCACCTGTTTCATCATTTACAGCGAATTGACCATCATCTGGAATACCTATTGCAGCAGATGCTATATTTCCAGTAGTAATTAACCATCTCCAGTCACTTGCCATTAATGATAATCCAATTCTTTGTTGTCCATCTTCAGTTGTTGGATTTTCTGCTATATAATTTTTAATTAACTCTTCATATTCATATATTGTATTAATTTCTGGATACCCAGCATCTTTTAATACATCATGTTGAACTTGTAGTGTTCCACCTGGTTCATATACCTCTGCACTAACACCATAAGTACCTACTGTATAAATACTAGGATCATCTGCACTAGCCCTAAGTCTATCTAATTGATCTCCGTATAAAGCCTTAAGATTATCTCCCTTTTCTTCAATCATATCATCTAATTTTATAATTGCACCAGCATCAATAAGCTTACCTGTATCTCCCTTAGCATATATTAAGTCTGGGTATTCACCACTTGCAATCATTAATGGAATTGCTTGTGCATCACCTGCTACTGGATGTGTTATCTCTAAAGTTACTCCTGTTAATTCAGTAATCTTCTTAGCTACATCATCAGTAAAATCCCAATCTTCATTTAAATCACAATTGAAAAATGTTAATGTAATAGGCGTCTTATCCATTGCGTCTAGTAGAGGTGTTTCACTCTTTTCATTTGCTGTATTATCTTTTGAGCCACATCCTACAAAGCAAGTTGCTGTTAATGTAAGTGCCATAATTAATGATAATAATTTACGTTTTCTCATTTTCTTTTCCCCCTAAATTAACCATATTTTTATTTTATATTTATTTACTCGATAATTCAAAACAAATTATCTTATTATTAACTCTTTACTGCACCTAAAGTCATACCTGTTACAAAGTATTTTTGCACAAATGGGTAAACTAAAAGTATTGGAATAGTTGCAACCATTGTGATTGCCATCTTAATTGATTGTGGATTTGACTTACTTGCATTTTGTAATAATGGATTATTAATATCTACATTTGAACTTGCATTATCAATAATCTTCATTAATTCATATTGCAATGTTGTCATGCTATTATTTCCTCTTGCATAAAGGTAAGTATCAAACCAACTATTCCATTGTCCAACAGCTATAAATAATGAAATTGTTGCTACAACTGGTAAACATAAAGGCATTACTATCTTATAGAATGTTGTCCAATCATTTGCACCATCAATTTTAGCTGATTCATAAAGTGCTTCTGGAAGTCCATCCATAAAAGATCTCATAACAATTACATTAAATGCACTTATAAGCCCTGGTAATATATAAACTGCAAAATTATTTATTAATCCAAGATTTCTTATAACTAAGTATTCTGGTATTAATCCTCCACTTACATACATTGTTATTACAAATAATAATGTAACAAATTTATTAAATATGAAATCTCTTCTGCTTAATGTATAAGCAACCATTGCTGTTGCTATAACACCAGTAAGTGTACCTATAACAGTTCTTAATACTGAGTTAAAAAATGCTAGTGGCAATTTACTACTTCCTGAAAACACTTGTTGATAGTTAGCAAATGTAAATTTTCTTGGCCATATATAGATTCCACCTTTTACTGTATCTGCTGCATCATTTAATGAAACTGCTAAAACATTTAAAAAAGGATATACAGTTACTACTATTATTAAACACATTATTATTGTTAGTACTACATCAAAAGTGGATATTTTAAATTTTTTCTTTTTCATATTGTCCTCCTTATCAAATTCAAATAATTTAATTATTATAAATGAATTTTATTGTGTTAGCTTAATAAGCTTCCTTCACCATCATTAAATTTCTTAGACATTTTATTAGCTGCAAATATTAAGATAATTCCTACAACAGATTTGAAAATACCGATTGCTGTACCAAATGAATATCTAAACATTCCAATACCATAATCTAATGCGTATTTATCAATAACTAATGATTTACTTGCTACTATCGGATTTCCAAGCAACATTTGCTTTTCAAATCCTATATTAATAAGATTTCCTATACTCATTATAAGAAGTACTAATACTGTACTTTTTATTGAAGGTAATGTAATACTAAACATTTGTCTAAATCTACCTGCTCCATCAACCTTAGCTGCATTATACAATTCTGGGTCTATTGCTGTCATTGCTGCAAGATATATGATTGCATTCCACCCCATTTCCTTCCAAACATCTGATGCTGTAACTACTCCCCAGAACATGCTTGGTGTTGACATAAATTGTATTGGTGAGCTTATTATATTTAACTTCATTAATATTTCATTTACTATCCCTGAACTTGATAACATATTTGTTACTAAACTTGCTGCAACAACCCACGATATAAAGTGTGGTAAATATGAAATTGTTTGAGCTGTTCTCTTAAACTTTGAAGATCTTATTTCATTTAATAACAATGCAAATGTTATAGATGCAATTGTTCCAAATACTAGTCCCAAAATACTCATTCCTAAAGTATTTTGAAGTGCTTGATAAAATTGATCTTCTTTAAATAATGCTATAAAGTGTTTAAATCCTACCCATGTTTGATCTAAAAATCCATTTTGTGGTTTATAATCCTGAAAGGCCATTGTCCACCCTGCTAATGGAAGATACTTGAAAACTATTACCCATATTACAAATGGTAATGACATTGCAATTAAGCATTTTTGCTTTTTAATTTTTTTCCAAGTAATTTTTCTTTCTTTTGGTTTGCTAATTTCCTCTTCTATTCTGTTTGATGTGTTAATATTTTCTGCTGCTTGCACTATTTACTCCTCCATTCCTGTAAACTGTAGTTGATAATATTATTTTAATCCTGCCCTTAACTTCTCGATACCCATAAAAATGTATATGTTTTCATATAAAAATTAGAGTATTGATAAGAAAATACATTGAATATTTAACATACTACATTTACATTTAATTTTTAATGATTTTATATTAGAAAGCGGCTTATGCTCTATTTTCATTGGAAGTTCTTCAAAAGATATCAAACTAGAAAAGACTATAAATATAGGTAAAAGTAAATTAAATCCTACTAATTCTATTAAAGATTTATACTTATTAATTAATGGTGATTGTTCAATAAACTCATTAAAATTATTATAAACAAAAAGATATAAGTAAAAAATTTTACTTATATCTTTTTTTATTTTGAATATTTTTCTTTTAACTCAGCATCTACATCTTTTAAAATATTTTCTTCCATTCTTAAAATAAAATAGCATACTGCACTCCCACCAAACAACACTGCAATTAATGAAATGTTAGTAAAGCCTACTATAGCTACACCTATTATTAAGATTGATATATTAGTTAATGTTATATATAACTTTTTAAATACTAATCTGGTGGATATCTTAAATATATCAATTGTTTTTGCGTTTATTCTTGATAAGATTGGATAAACATATAAGCATATTGCTCCCATAAATATAGCTAATGCAATTAATATATAAGAAATAAACTTCATGTTACTTAAAAAAAATAATCCTATATCTACATAACAAACCATTAATATTATATTTATAATGGCTGCAATAAATATACCTTGTCCAAAATTAAGTTTATAAAAATGAATGAAATCTTTCGTGGCATTTTCTTGTTTATCATTCATTGCTCTACCTGTAACAGAAAACATTGTTGACAGCGCTGGACCTAGTACTATTCCTATAAATGTTAATATTGGAATAGATAAATTTTCACCTGATAAAAAGAAATAAAGTATAAATGGTGAAATACTTACCAAAAACCATATATTAGTTATAAAAAGATACATTAATTTGCTAGTCAATATATATACCCTATTATCACATGCTTCTTTTGCCATGATATCACCCACCCTTTGTAAAATTAGTAATTGTAGATTATATTTTTTATAATTATACAAATTTTAAAGGATATTTTATACATTACTTTTTTTATATTAAATACATAAAAAATTAGAGGGTATATAATTTTAAATTATATAACCTCTAATGCCTTGACTTTATTAATTATTTTTTATACTTAAATAAAAATTAGTTTCAGTTACTTTAACATATGGTGCAACCCAAAGCCCTGCAATTCCAACGGTTATTGCTGTAAGAAGCCACCATCCTATAAATGTTAATTCTAAATAAAATAAGTCCCACTTATGGCCATTCATCATATCAACACTTTCTTTTATGCATTGTGTTATAGATTTGCTAGGATCTTCAGATAAAATATAATAGCTTTGAGAAAACATAAGTCCAACAATTATTCCCGGAACTATAAATAATATAGTACCTATACATACAGATAATGTAATAAGTATATTTAATCCTAGTGTTTTAAGATAAATATTAAATTGAGAAAATAAAGTTTCAAATCTTGGCTCTTCTCTTTTAGTCGTCATATCTAATAAAAATTTACAAAGCCCTACTGAAATAACGCCCCCAAGGAATAATGATATTAAACTGCATGATATACTTAATCCTATCAAACCAAATTTTTCACTAACCTTATACATTACATCTGAATCGATTAATATATTAGCAACTAGTACAGTAGCAATTGCCACTGCCCATTTTCCTCTTAACTGCTCTTTTGCATTTGCCTTTAATTCTGCTGTATTCATTTTTACTTTCACCCCCTATTCCTTTATATGATATATATAAAGTTCTTATTCACTTTATAGCTATTTAATTATATATAGTCTTCTATAATTTATTTTTCATACTCGTAAATATAATAATTACATTCATCCATACCAATATTTTTATATGTTTTTTGAGCAACATAATTTTCCTTCTCTACATATAATCTTATTCCACAAATATCTTTATCATTATCACAAATATCTTTTATATATTTATATAAGTTTTTAAATATACCTTTTCCTCTAAACTTCTTATCAACATATACACTTTGAATCCATAAGAATGTTCCATTTCTCCAATCGCTCCATTCAAAAGTATACATTATTTGACCTACAACCTGTCCTTCTATTTCACATACATGATAAATTCCCTTAGTTGAATCTCTTAATATTGCTTCAACGCCCTTAGTTACTGTATCCATATTTAGTACTTTTTCTTCTGTTTCAAGTGCTAAGTTATAGTTATACTTTGCTATTATATTTACATCTTCTATGGTTGCTTTTCTTATTTTCATTATAACTCTCCTTGTTTGCTTATTTATTTTTTATTATTATATTTTGCATTAATGTTTTCACTAGCATTACTCGTACTTACTTCTAAAATATCTATTACAAACTCCTTATCTTTTAAATTTTCTAATGTTATTTCTGCATTTGATGTATCTAACTTTAAATTATTTGCATAGCATTCATATGCTTCTATTTCTCCATTAGAAGTATCTAGTACAACTTTGTTACCTCGACATTCATTTACCTTAATTTCCCCATTTGATATATCTACCTTTATTTTTTTTCCATTTATATTATTTAATATTGCCTCTGAATTACTTGAATCTAAAATAATATTTTCTGCAGATACATTTAAAACTTCAATTCCTCCATTAGATGTATCAATTTTTATATCTTCTTTAACATTAACATTTTCTACAATTATTTCTCCATTACTTGTATCCATATAAATATTGTTCGCTTCAATATCATTTAAGATTATTGCTCCATTAGAAGTATCAGCATCAATGCTTGCTATTAGCGTACTTGGTATTTCTATTTTTATATTATCTCCTTTAATATTCCATTTAAATAGTTCCAATTTTTCTTTTTTCTCTATTATTATATCATTACCTTTTTGATTTATTTTATATTGGCTATTATCATTATTAGTACATTGAATTTTTATTTCCTTTTCATCAGTTTTTATAATCTCTAAAGATGCATTAGGTGCATCTATATTAAATTTAACAAGATCATCATTTGGTATAAATTCTTTTAATATGTTCCACTTTGAACTAGTAATATCTTTTTCATCAAATATATCTTTGCCTTTATTTAATGTCCCTTTCACATTAGCAAATATTATTGCCCCAATTACAACTATAACTACCAACCCAGCCGTTATAATTTCAAACTTTTTATTCATTAAACACCTCACATATCATTTACTGGCACCTAATTAATATATTAACATACTGTAAAATATTTGTTAATATATTCCTACAACGGAGTTTATCTTGCAATATTTAAAAGATATATTAAAAATAAAGGAGCATATACTCATATGCTCCTTTATTACTTCATTTTATTTAATGATTTTTTCATATTATCTACTGCACTTTTAAATTTATCTTTTGCTTCATCGCCTAACTCTTCTACTTCATTAATTACATTGCTAATTTCATCAGCAATTTCTTGAGATAATCTTCCTTGCTTGATTTTTTTATTAATTTTATTAATTTTGTTTTCTAATTTTTCAAAAGCCATAATTAATAACCTCCACTGTATATAAACTATATAATTAATCCTAAAATTATTTTATCCAAATTATTTATTTACATACATTAAAAGTATTTCTAACTATACTTATAGATATTTTCTTATATTTATCTCTTTTGTTCCTCTTTAATCCAAGTAATAATATACTTATAATGCTTTGGTACCTCTTCAATTTTAGGATCTATTACTTTAAATCCCCCATTTATTCCAAGTTCTTTACAAGTTAAATCAAAGTGACACATTGCAATTCCTAAATCTATTTTGTTAATATCATATCCTTCTTTAGCTTCCTCTTTATCATTAGAAATAAAAAAATGAAAATCATCTCCATGCTTTACTATTCTCCAAGGTTGTTTATTTAAAGCTGATGGGGCCAATCTTACATTTTCTAATGCATCTTTGAATCCATCTAAAGTAGCATGTTCAGTTAAGGGGCATGAAAAATCTCTAAAAAAGAAAATTTTATTCCATGGCTTTCTATAATCACAATTTGAAAATCTTCTCATTGTTTTTTCTACAAAGCTTTTATTTTCACTTTCATATCCGATTGGTGATATTATAGGTAAAATTTCTCCTGATTCAACTTCCATTGCCTTAGCAAATTGTCCTTTTTTAAAAGTGCCTCCAATCCAACAAGTACCTAACCCCAAAGCTGTTGCATATAAGACTAAAGATTCCATTTCATATCCTAATTCTTCTAATGCAAATTCCCCTTCCTTTATCTTTGCTGCAATGAATTTTGTTGCACCTTTTATTATTCCATATGTTCCAAGTTTAGCTCCATTAATATGTTCTTTAGAATCAAGTATTTTAAATACTACCTTTTCATCAAAAGGTCCACTTAGGGATTTAATATATTCATTAAGTTTATTTAATATTTCATCTGGTATCTTTTCAGTATTATATGTTCTAACTGATTTTCTTTTAGTTATTATTTTATTTATATCCTCATTAAATATAAACTTGTTACTCATACCGTCTACCCCCTTTCAAATCATTTATAACAAAAAACTTTTACATATTTAATATTAATCTTTATTAATATTTTTATTCATTTACTTTCCATATTATTAAAAATACCACCATTTTTAATTTATAATTGGTGGTATTTCCTTAAATATTTATCTAAAATTAAATTTATCAAATTATAATTAACTAAAATATGCTTATTTATTTTTCTCAAATTGAATTATCATCAACTTATATATTATAATCTTTCTTATTATATATTATATAAGTTCCAGCAAGTGATATTATCATTATACCTAATCCTATAATAATATACTTTTCTTCAAATCCATTTTTTATTACATTTGATGGAGCAGCATAATCAAACGGAGATAAATATATGAATCCACTTAATCTATCTTGAAGCTTTGAAAATATTCCTAATATATAACTTGCAAAAAATATTTCTAATGCTATTGATGTAGCTTTCTTTGCAGACTTTACAAAAACTGATATTAAAAAACCTATTGTCATAAATACATATGAAATTAAAGCCATTCCTAAATAAATCTTATTTATATCTGTAATCACTGATACAAATTTTACATCATCCGGTTTAACGATTATAGTTGAAATTATAGTTATAATAAAAACTATAATTATAAATATAAAAAGTATAAATGCATTAGCTAAAATCTTTGCTGTAACTATTCTACTTCTTGTAACAGGTTTAGAATATAAAAATTCAACAGTACCTTCACTTTCCTCCTTAGCTAAAGATGATACTCCAAGTATTGCCGCATATATTCCACCTGCCATTACTATATATTGAAGAACATAAGCAGAAAAATCAGAAATATTACTAAAATCAGTGGCTCCACTTATATTAAAAGCTTCTAAAAATGCCTCTGGAAGTGATTCTAATTTTGATCCTACTAACTCTTGCATTCCCATCTCCTTCATACTTGGAAAGAATAACATAAACATTACAATTAAAACACTACACACTAAAGCCCAAATGATATTCCCCTTAAATAACCTTTTAAATTCAAAATTAAAAATATTCATATTATCTTACTCCCTTGCTTTCATAATAATTCATAAATGTATCTTCAAGTGTTTGTTCACTAATTAATAATTTACTTATTTTATATGCTGAAAGCTTCTTAATCAAACTATCTACATCATTACTATAATTAAAAACAAATTCATTCTTTTCTTTAGAAATAACTTGTCCTCCTATTTCTTTTATTATCTCTTCATTTATTTCTTTGCAGCTTAAAACTATCTTTAAAGCTGCTTTTTTAGCTAACTTTTCTAAAACTACAGTGTCAATAATTTTACCCTCTTTAATTACCGCTACTCTATCACAAAAATTTTCCACTTCCACTAGGTTATGAGATGAAAAAAATACTGTAGTTCCTTCTTTATTTGCCTTTTTTAATAATTCAAATAACCTTTTTTGAATTAATGGGTCTAATCCATTCGTAGGTTCATCTAATATTAATAACCTTGGTTTGTGAATTAACGCCTGTACTATTGCAACCTTTTTCTTATTTCCTAAAGAAAGCTCTGACATTCTTTTCTCAACATCTACTTCTAACAATTCATAAAGTTTATCAACATCTTCTTGATTAATTCCATCATAAAAACTACATGAATATTTAATTATATCTTTGACCTTTATTTCATCATAAAATTTAACTTCACTAGGTACATATCCTATTTGCTTTTTAATATCTTTACTTTGCTTTACTATATCCATCCCTAATATTTTTCCACTTCCCCCTGTTGGAAAAATAAAATTTAATAATGTTCTTATTGTAGTAGATTTCCCAGCGCCATTTGGCCCTACAAATCCAAATATTTCGCCTTCTTTTATTTTCAGATTTATATCTATTATCCCTCTATTTTTCCCGTAGGACTTTGATAAATTACTTGTTTCAATAATATACATTTACTAATTCCCCCTTAAATTTTTATAAAAAATTGAGAAGATTTATTTAATATAACCTTCTCAATGTTCTTATTATCTTTTAAATACAAAAGCCTTTATTACTCCAAAAAATTCTCTAACATAAAACACTACAGCCGATACTTTATGAGATGGAGCCGGATATCCTAAAGTATTAATCCCAACTTCTTTGGCTAAAAATTTTGCTCTAAACATATGAAAATTATTAGATATTACAGTAACAGTAGGATCTTTTACTTCACTTTCCTCATCTAATATTTTCTTTGTATATAAAAAATTTTCATATGTATCAGTTGATTTATCTTCCATTATAATTTGACTTGAATCTACTCCATTATCAACAAGGAAATTCCTCATTGCACTAGCTTCACTAATCTTTTCCCCTTCACCTTGCCCTCCAGATACAATTATCTTTACATCAGGATATAATTCATGAAAATCTAATGCTGTTTCTAGCCTATATAATAATGATGTACTAATTTTTGTTCCCCTCAGTCCTGCTCCTAATACCATTAAATAATCTGGCTTTTCCTTATCAACATGATGACCATTATATATTATAAGACCTTCTACACTTATAAATAAAACTAATCCTATTGTAAATAATATAGTAACTATATTTCTTATTATTTTAGGAATCTTGCCCCAAATATTTATTTGGAACTTTAATTCTATAAAACTATAAATAATTAAAACTATTCCTAGCATACAAAACATACTAGAAAATGCTATAAATCCAAACATTAATTTTAAAACTAAATAATACAAAACTAATATTATACCTATTATCATAAAAGCCTTGTATATTAAATTACTTTTTCCAACTAAGCTTTTTTTCATTTTCATTACCTTCCATTTCATTCCTCTCTAGTTATATTATAAAGTATCTTTATAACATAATTAAATAGTTTTTAATTAAATAAAATTGCATATATCATATATTTATATTATTAGTTTTCCTTTTTATTAATAAAGTAATATAATAAAAATATATAAATAGTAACAAGGAGATAAAAAATATGAACTTAAGTAGAAATGACCACTGTTGGTGTGGTAGTAATAAAAAGTATAAAAACTGTCATTTGGCTTTTGATGAAAAAGTCCACTCTTATAAATTAAAAGGTCATGTAGTACCACCTAGAAATATTATTAAAACACCTGAACAAATAGAAAAAATTAAAGAAAGTGCTGCAATTAATACTGCAGTTTTAGATTTAGTGAGCAGTAAAATCAAAGCAGGAATGTCAACTGAAGAAATTAATACTATTGTTCATGATTACACAGTATCACAAGGTGCTATACCTGCTCCATTAAACTTCCAAGGGTATCCTAAAAGTGTTTGTACATCATTAAATGATGAAGTTTGCCATGGTATTCCTAGTGAAGATGTTATTTTAGAAGATGGTGATATAATAAATGTAGATGTTTCTACTATATATAATGGTTATTTTTCAGATGCCTCTAGAATGTTTATGATCGGTCAAGTACATCCTGATTTAGAGAAATTAGTAAGAGTAGCAAAGGAATGCTTAGATAAAGGTTTAGCAGCTGCAAAACCTTGGGGATTTTTAGGTGATATAGCTGAAGCTGTTCAAACTCACGCTGAAGCTAATGGTTACTCTGTAGTTAGAGAATTTGGTGGTCATGGCATAGGTCTTGAATTCCATGAAACACCTTTTGTTTCACATGTAGGTAAAAAAGGAACTGGAATGTTATTAGTTCCTGGTATGGTATTTACCATTGAACCAATGATAAATATGGGAAAACCAGATATATTTATAGATTCTGATGATGGTTGGACTACATTAACTGAAGATGGTTATCCTTCAGCGCAATGGGAGTATACAGTATTAGTAACAGAAACTGGAGTTGAAGTATTAACTCATTAAAATTAAGGTGCATGTATAATTGCACCTTTTTTTATACCTTAAATACTTATAATATAATAATTCTTTCCCCATTTTTATTAATTTAAATAAATTTCCAAGACTTTTATATCAATTTACTATTTTTTTTATATTTATTTTAACTTATTTTATTATATTACTAAAACTTATTTTTTCTATTTTAATTTCACTAATTATATTATAAAATTAATACTTGCAAGAAATATTTCAGTGCTTATACATCCTGAAAGGAGACATTCATAATGAATACAGAATTAACTAAAGAAAACTTGAAAAATATTTATGGAACCGTAAGTCCATTTGAATTTAAAGATAAATTATTAAAATTAGCATCTTTAAATAATAATACAATTTTAGATGCTGGTAGAGGAAATCCTAATTGGACTGCTGCTGAACCTAGACAAGCATTTTTTACTTTTGGTCAATTTGCAATATTAGAAACTCAACGTACTTTAAACATTAATTCCTTAGCTGGTATGGTACAAAAAAAAGGTATTGCTAAAAGATTATTAGAATATATTAACACAAATCCTTCACTACCTGGAATTGATTTAATACAAAAAATTTATGATTATGGAATTAATAATCTTGGATTTAATGAAGATGAATGGATTTTTGAATTAGCTGATGGAATTATAGGTGATAATTATCCTGTTCCTGATAGAATGCTCGTAAATATAGAAAAACTTGTAAATAAATATTTACTTAAAGAATTATGTGGTGATATTAAATTTGAAAATAATTTTGATGTTTTTGGAGTTGAAGGTGGAACTGCAGCAATGTGCTATATCTTTGATTCTCTTGAAAAAAATCACCTATTGAATAAAGGTGACAAAATAGCTCTTATGACACCTATTTTTACTCCTTATTTAGAAATACCACATTTACCTCATTACAATTTTGATGTAATAAATATTCATGCTAATGAAGTTGATGAAAATGGTCTTCCTACTTACCAATACAGTGAAGATGATTTAAATAAATTAAAAGATAAAAGTATTAAGGCTGTATTTATAGTGAATCCAAACAATCCTGCATCTATTGCACTAAATGATGATTGTAGAAATACACTAAAGAATATTGTAACTAAATATAATCCTAATTTAATGATTATTACTGATGATGTTTATTGCACATTTGTTAATAACTTCAAATCTGTAATTAGTGATTTACCTTATAATACTATTGGTGTTTATTCATTATCAAAATATTTTGGTGTAACTGGTTGGAGACTTGGTGCAATAATATTAAACGAAAATAATATTTATAATAAACTTATAGGTGAGCTACCTGAAACACACAAAGACACTTTAAACAAACGTTACTGTCATTTATCTTCAAACCCTGAAGAATTATCATTTATGGATAGATTAGTTGCTGATAGTAGACAAGTTGCTTTAAATCATACTGCAGGTCTTTCAACACCACAACAAGTACAAATGGCATTTTTCTGTGGATTTGCATTAGTTGATTTAGAAAATAATTATAAAAATCTTACTATTGATATCTGTAAAAGACGTAAGGAGTTACTATGTGAAGGCTTAGAACTTAAAGTTTTTAATAACCCTCATTATGCTTCTTATTATACTGAAATAAATATATTAGATTGGGCTAGAATTGAGTATGGAATTAACTTTGCTAAGTTTATTGAAGAAAATTACACACCATTTGACATTCTTTATGATTTAGCTAAAAATTATTCTATTATTTTATTAAATGGAGATGGTTTTGCATCTTCTAGATGGGGTTTAAGAGTTTCTCTAGCTAACTTAAATGATGAAAGTTATCTTGAAATTGGTAAAACTTTAAGATTTATTTTTAATACTTTAAATCAACATTGGGAATCTAGTAAATAAATTTTAAAACTTGACCATCAGAAAAAATTAGTAATCAACTTTTCTGATGGTCAAGTTAAATAAAACACATATGCTAAAATAAGAAAAACTATACTTTCTTATGATTTTAAAATATTTAAAATCATGAACTGATTGTATAATTGATTTTTTCTATCACTCTTAACAGGAAAAGATTTTCTCAATGCTATTATTTCCTTTAAATCAATAATCCCATAAATTATTCCCTCAACATTTTCTATACTTTCTATTACCTGACCATTAGGATCAATAATACATGAATCTCCAGAGTAATATAAACCATCTATTTTTCCAACACAATTAACACCAAGTATATAAACTTGATTTTCAATAGCTCTAGCCTTCAACAGTGTTTTCCAGTGTTCACTTCTATTCTGTGGCCAATTAGCACTAACAATTATAATATCTACATCATTTGAAACACATTGAAATATTTCTGGAAATCTTAAGTCATAACAAATAAAAGAAGCAAGCTTAGTGTTATCTATTGTACACTTCACTATTTCTTCTCCTGATAAATAATGCTTATCTTCATTACTAAAAGAAAAAGGATGAATCTTTATATAATCGGATATTATCTCACCCTTATAATTTATTATAGTAAAATGATTTTCTCCACTACTATTTATTTTTTTTACCCATCCAAATCCTACATTTATATTATTATCAATACATATTTTTCTGAAAAAATCTATGGTTTTATTCTCTTTCTCTCCTATTAACTCAACATTAATACCAAATCCTGTCAAAGTCATTTCAGGAAATAAACATAAATTTGCCTCGTTATTTTTTGCTTCTTTAACTTTAGCTATAATTTTCTTTTTATTATATTCTTTATTTTCAAATTCAATATTTATCTGACATAATGCAACCTTCATATTACTTTTTCCCTTCATTTACAATCACCTCTGCACCACATTGTATGACCACATTTTCCTTTAATAAAAAAGTGCTCTTTCAAGCACCTTTAAATTATTTTACTTATTATTCATCTTTAACCATTTAGTAACTTTATCTATAAAAAGAATTCCATCTAAGTGATCTATTTCATGGCAAAAACACTTTGCCATTTCTCCTCTTCCAGTCAAAATTATTTCTTCTCCATTTTCATTTAATGCCTTTATTGTAACTTTTTTAGGGCGAATTGTATTGCCATATTTATTAGGAATACTTAAGCATCCTTCTACACATTCTTGAATTCCCTTTTCTTCAATAATCTCTGGATTAACTAATTTAATTATGCCAGTTCCCATATCTATTACTACAAGCCTTTTTAATATTCCAATTTGCGGTGCTGCAATTGCTGCTCCATCTTCTGTATTATGCAAAGTATCAAGCATATCATCTAATATCATTCTTATATGATCATCAACTTCTTCGACTTTTTTGCACTTTTTCCTTAAAATCTCATCACCTTCATATCTAAGTTGTCTTAATGCCATTTTATTCACCTCTAATTTATTTCTACACTATATTGTACTCATTGCAAATATAAATATGAAAAAGTGATTAATGCATTTTATTTTTACATTTATTTGTGCAATAATAAAAATATAAATTATAAAAAGGCCGGTGATTTTATGACTGCTGAAATAGATAAGTTAACAAAAATACTAAAAGAAAGTAACAATATAGTCTTCTTTGGTGGGGCTGGAATGTCAACTGAAAGCGGAATTCCTGATTTTAGAAGTTCCAATGGATTATTTAATGAAAAACTTAATGTTACTTTTACTCCTGAACAATTAGTTTCTCATAGTTTTTATATAAGATATCCAGAAGAATTTTTTAACTTTTATAAAGCTAAACTAATATATCCTAATGCAAAGCCTAATGCTGGTCATATCGCATTAGCTAAACTAGAAGAAATGGGTAAATTAAAAGCTATTGTTACTCAAAATATTGATGGACTCCATCAAGCTGCCGGTAACAAAACTGTATTTGAACTTCATGGTTCTGTTTTAAGAAACTACTGCACTAAATGTCATGCTTTTTATGATGAAAAATTCATTTTACAATCTAAGGGAGTACCTACTTGTACTAAATGTGGTGGTAATGTTAAACCTGATGTTGTTCTTTATGAAGAAGGTTTAGATGATAATGTCATTAGGGGTGCAGTTAATGCCATTGCAAATGCTGATACATTAATTATAGGTGGAACTTCTCTTGTTGTTTATCCTGCTGCTGGACTTATTGATTACTTTAGTGGAAAGAATCTTGTTCTTATAAATAAGAGTTCAACTTCTGCTGATAATAAAGCTGATTTAGTAATTCATGATTCTATAGGTAAAGTTTTAAGTGAAGCTATAAATAAAATTTCCTAGGAAATTCATCGTAAATAAAACAATAGAGTCTAAATTTATAGACCCTATTGTTTTATTTATATTATTCTGCAGCTTTTTCTTCATCTCTGCATTTACATTTATTTTGATCTTTTGATTCATCTTTCTTAGACTCATCTTTGCATTTAGATTCGTCTTTCTTTTTTTCTTCTTTCTTAGATTCATCCTTACACTTAGTTTCTTCTTTTTTCTTTTCTTCTTTCTTATTGTCGTCCTTGCACTTCTTGTCTTCTTTTTCCTTCTTCTTCTCTTCTTTTTCTTTCTTCTTGCAAGGGTTTGAAGAAGTTTCTTCTATATCATCTTGAGAAGTTTTTTTGCACTTTTCATCTGAAGATTTTTCTTCTGAAGGTTCAGATGTTTCCTTAGATTTAGTTTGTTCCTTTTCTTCTGCAGGTGCTTCTACTGTAGTCTTACTATCACTTGAATTATTAGTTATAGTTTGAGCATAAGTAACACCTTCTACCATCATTAATGCAGAACAAATCAATAATGATATAACTTTTTTCTTCATACTTTTTTCCTCCAATATTATCTTTAGTTTATTATAATTACTCCTAAGTATTTCAAGCTTAGTATTACCATATTGAAAGAAAAATATGATTGTCCATATCAAATGTGGCCAAACTAATTATGATGTAAATAAACCCTTTTTAACCACTAATTTCTGAAATTTATACAAAATTGAGAAAATATTATTATCATAAACTAATACTTCTAGATTAGTTCCTGAAACCATTGGCGATATCTCAATTTCAAATTCACCATTCTTTTTTGCTTGAGTTGTTCCTACTGTCCCATTTTCAGATACAACAATTACATTACTACTTGGAATAGTTTTACCTTTAATATTATTGCTAGAAGTTGTAACTTTCTCTACTTCTAAGTTTACATAATCCTCATATTCAGAAATAACTTGAGTTGCCATCATTGCATGTCCAACTTTATTGGGATAGATTTTAAATTCATTATTTACAACATGAAAATTTAATTTTTCATCACTATTTAAAATGTTATAGCAATCAATGACTTTATAATCATATATGCTATAATTTTTTGTAATTACTTCATTAATAGCACTTATTTTTTCATTAAAGTAATCATATATATCTCCTTTTTTATTAATAGGATTATACACAGTATTTATATAAATATCTGCATCAGGAGATAACTTTTTTATTTGTTTAATTATATTAGTAAAATCTTTTTCAAAAACTTCTATTTCATTTATAACTTCTAAATTTTTTTCATCACTATTCAAGTATTCACTTACAATAGCCTCAAACATTTCTTCATCATATTCTTCTAGAGATTCGCTATCAATATTACTATATAAATTGTTCATAATTACATTTAATATATTATTTCCCCCTATAGATATAGTAATTAAATTAGCATCTTTTATTTCCTCTTTATTTAATTTTATTATGTCAAGTAATTCAGCTGATGTTATTCCTTCCATACTTAAATTACTATAAGCTAGATCTGAATTTAAAGCTTTTAAAAAATCTTTTATTAATGATACATAAGATACATCATAATAATCTTTACTTTCAGATGCAACCTCATCACCGAGAGCAACATATTTATTTATTCTCTTACTTGCATCTCTTCCATTTGCTTGAATTGAAATGGGTATAATTAAAAGTATTATTCCTATTGTTACTATAGCTATTATATTTAATTTGCTTATCTTTTTCACAATAACCCCTCCCTAAAAAAAACTCATATATTTATTATATAGCTTTTTCTCTAAAACTATAGCCTTTTAGGTATTTTTTTCCATTAAATTTTCTTCATTTTCTTCTCTATTTTTCAATAATATAAAAAAATTCTACAATTCCCCTAAGAAAACATTTATACAGTTTTAATAAAAAAGGTTATATTAGCTAATAAAAACATAAACTAATATAACCATGGTTTTACATATATTTTTCTAAAGTTTCGGCTCTTAAATAAGATTTTTTAATTATTTCTTTTGGATATCCAATATAATCTAATAATTTAATAGCATTACGAGTTTTAGATACTCCTCTTTTTAACTTATAATCAAAGTTTAATCCCTTACTATCAACTTTTTCACTAAAATAGAAGAATTCATAATTATCCTTAAGTATGTCTGTAAGTTCCCTATCATGAGTTGCTACTATAGATATACTATCTTTACTATTTATATATTTAAGAATTTCAGCTGACGATGAAATTCTTTCAATAGGATTTGTTCCTCTAAATATTTCATCAATAGGACAAAATACTGGTAATTCCAAATCCAATGCTTTTATAATTCTAAGTAATGCTTCTGCTTCTGCCATATAAAAACTCTTTCCTAAAGTAACATCATCACTTGGACTAATAGATGATACTATGTTAAAGAAGCAAGCTTCATATTTTTTAGTTAAAGTGAAATTAAAAGTTTGAGCAAAAATCATATTTAATCCTATCATTCTTAAGAAAGTAGATTTACCTGACATATTAGTCCCAGTTAAAACTATTCCCCTCTTTTCAAATTTAATAGAATTAGCTACAGCATTTTTTACAAGTGGATGTATTCCATCAACTATATTGATATTTACTTCATCATTGAATACTGGCTTAGTATATTTACCTTTTATCTCTTCTTTATAAGAAGCAATTGATATATAACTTTCTATTTCTCCTACTAAATAATATAAATCTATAATTTCTTCTCTCTTTTCACCTAAAAGGCTTGCTACTCTGTAAAAAGAAGTTTCTTCTAATAAAAATGGTATAGTTAATACCTCAAAAACTCCTCCTCCAACGTTTGCCAAATGAATAGTTCTTGTAGCACTATCAATTGCCTTTAATTCCTTTAACAACTTTGATATTTCATCAGTATAATTTTTTATTTTAGGATTATTTATCTTTTGAATTTTTTTTGCAGAAATTATTATATTTCTTAAGTATAATAATCCTTGTGATTTAACATTCTTTCTTTCCTTATCATTAATAAAGACATTTACCCATAATAAACAAAAAGTAACAAGTAACCAGTATGGTTCCTTAAATAATATTGATAAAATAATAGTTCCAAGCATTAATACTCTTCCAAAAAAGATATATAAATAATATTTAGTTTTATTTTCCTCAAGAGGCTCCATTATCATATCTAAAAAAGTATTTTTTCTATCATAACCAAGCTTAAAATAAATCATCTGAAGCTTAGTTCTTAAATCACTATCACTTCTTAATTCTTCAATAAACTTATCTCTTTCATCTAACTTCTTTTTATCATGAAGTGGATTTCTAAGCATTTTATATAATATAGCTTCTCCAGCACTACTATATGTTCTATCAACCTTTTCAAATACTTCATCCATATTAAAGTCATCCCATGTTTGATCATCTAAAGTATATCCATCATGCTCTTCCATATCAAAATAGGTTCTTATATATTTAAAATTTCTTTTCTTTTTTCTTTCCTCTCCAAAATCATTTTTCATCATATCATACAAACCTAATATTGAATCCATTAACCCCATATTGCACCTCTTTTGCTTCTTATAGTTTGAAATAAATTTTAAGATTCCATTATATTATTATAAATTTATTTTAATTATACACTATAATCATATTTTATAATATAATTAATGGCATTGTACTTTTCATAATATATAAAAACGCCTCTAAAGCTTTATACTTTAAAGACGTTATATTGTTACTCTTTCGAAAATTTATATATGTAAAACATATTAACAAAGAATATAAATGTATTAATAATTCCTACCGGATAGGCTTTTACAATAAATCCATAAATTGCAAACAGCACACATCCAATTGAATTAATTATTCTAAGTTTTAATATATCAGTCATTAATAAAGATATTGCAATCATTATTGATGCTGCATATCCAACCCATTCAATTAATGGTATTCCAAACATAAAAATCACCTTCTTTTGTTAAAATATTTTTATTTTATACTAAGTTCATAAACAATGAATATATATTCAATTAAATTTCTCTTAATATTCTCTTAACACAATTACAAAATCTATCATTTAAGTATATAATATATTTGATATTCGTTATATATTAATATACGAAATATATTATTCGAAAGGAGTTATTATTCTATCATGAAAATAAACTACAAAAATATATTTAAATATTTACTGGTTATTTTATATCCATTAATGATATCTGTTTTGTTAGAATATAATATTTGTCAAAATTTCACTGAAACAATGACATTCTTAATAACAAAGCCAAATATCTTATTATTTAATATATTAATATCTGCAATACTATTTATACTAATTTTTCTTATCTTAAATAAAGCCTGGCTCTCAATGACAATTCATGGTGGAATATTTTATATTCTATCTTGCGTAGAATATTTTAAATATAAAACTAGCGGAAGTCACTTAGTTATTAGTGACTTAATAATGACAAAAAATCTAAGTGATGTTGGAAAATTTGCATCATTAAAAATTACTTATCCTTTAGTGCTTAATTTAGTAATTTTAATGCTATATATAGTTTTTACCTATAAAAATAATTTAATTCTAGATTTTTCACTAAAAAAGCGTATTTACATTTGTGCTAGTATAAGTGCAATGTTAACTATAGCATTAACAACTTCCATCTCAGCAAAAGTATTTTCAGCATTTGAAATAGAAACTAATGTTGCTACTAATATATTAGAAAGTAACGAACAGTTTAGTGATATAGGATTTTTGCCGTATTTAGCAAAGACTACCTCTGAAAATTTAATGGATATTGTAAATCCACCTGAGAATTATAGTTATGATTCTATAAACGAATTATTTTCTTCTGAAAATAAAGATTCAGATGATAGTAAAACTACAAATTCAGATAATATAACATCTGATGAAAATAAACCTAATGTTATATTTATTATGTCTGAATCATTTAGTGATTTTAGAGTGTTTGATTCTCTTAATATTGATGAAGATATATACTCTGGATTCGACCAAGTAGGATCTGAAGGATATATAGGTAATTGTATTGTTCCAACCTTTGGAGGATATACAACAAGAACTGAATTTGAATTATTAACTGGTCTCCCAACCTATGCAATTAATACACCATCTGTTCCACAAAACTTACTAAAAAAGCAAGAAATAATCGATACAATACCTAAATACTTTAAAAATTTAGGATATTCTACTACTTATATTCATCCTTTTAGTAAAAGTTTTTATGATAGAGAAACTCTTTACTCTCAATATAGCTTTGATAACTTATACTTTGATGATAATATGACAGTAGAAACTACTAAATTTAGAAGGTATATTTCAGATGAAAGTGTATTTAATCAAATAAAATCAGTACTAGAATCAAGTGATAATCCAAGTTATATTTTTGCTACTACAATGCAAAATCATCAGCCTTACTACGAAGAAACTGCTGAAGGCGCTGATCAATTATCATACTATTTAGCCGGTATAAAAGAAACAAGTGATACTTTAAGAGAATTTACTAATTGGCTTAAAGATTTTGATGAGGATGTTGTTTTAGTATTTGTTGGGGATCATTTCCCATTCTTTACTCCTGATGATGATGTTTATAACAGACTAGGGGTTTCAGATGCTAATTCTGAATTAATCTATACTCAAAAATATATTATTTGGAACAATTATAATTCAAGCATTTTAGATAAAGATGATAAAACTATTTCAGCTTTTTATATTCCTTATGTAGTAACTGATATGATTGGCAGTGAAGATACAAAGTTTACTAGTACTATGAAAAGTATTATGAATGACTATCCACTTTACTCTCCAAGTGTTCAAAGTTCTAATGAGAGAAATGCTGAACTTGATTTAATCACTTATGATAGGGTTATCGGTGAAAACTATAGTAATGAAATAGAATCTAATAATAATTAATATATTTTTACATTTAATAATATTATATAATAAAAATAAACTTAGCTGGTAACTTTATAATTACCTGCTAAGTTTATTTGCACTTTAACTAAATATTATATTTCCATTATTATCATAACTTAATTTCTTAATAAAAGTATGTCTATTTGGATCATATAATGGATCTCCTACTATATCTTTATAATTTCTAGCATGATATACCAACATATCTGTTTTTCCATCCTCTGAAACAGTAAAACAACTATGACCTGGTCCGTATATTTCCTTTTCTTCATCAGTCTTAAAAACTGGTGTTTCTGATTTATGCCAAGAATCTTTATTTAATAAATCACTATTTTCATCAGCTATTAGAACTCCCATACAATAATTAAAATCAGTTGCACTTGCTGAATATGAAATGAATATCTTACCATTTCTATTTATAACAGCAGGCCCTTCATTAACAAGGAAGCCTATCTTTTCCCAATCATACTCTGGCTCTGTAATCATTACTTGTTTTCCTTCAATTGTCCAAGGATTACTCATTTTTGCAATATATAAATTTGAATTTCCACATATATTAGGATCTTTTTGAGCCCAAACTAAGTATCTAATTCCTTTATGTTCAAAAGTAGTAGCATCTAATGCAAATGACTCCCAATTAGTTTTTAATTGCCCTTTTTCTACCCACGATCCTTCTAATGGATTTTCACTTTCATTTTCTAAAACAAATATCCTATGATCAAATAATCCTTCTTTAGTTTCAGTCGTTCTAGCAGCTGCAAAATATACATACCATTTTCCATCGATATAATGAATTTCTGGTGCCCATATATTTGCACTTAACATTCCTTCTTTATGCTTTCTCCACACAGTTACTGCTTCCGATTCTGCTAATCCATTTATAGTTTTTGATCTTCTTATTTCAATTCTATCATATTCTGGAACAGATGCTGTAAAATAATAATATCCATCTGTATGTTTATATATCCATGGATCTGCCCTTTGTAATATAATAGGTTTTACGATTTCTTTAACTGCCATAATGACCTCCATTTCTAATACCACTCTTTTTACTCTTTAATTTTGTCGTATTCCAATTTCATTACAATATCTTGTGGATAATCTCCAAAACTCTTACCAAAAATACTTATCCCCCCGATATTTTTTGCTTCTTCCTTTATACCAATTTTTACACTTATATAATCATTATCTTCTAATTTAAATTCACTAATTTTTTTATCTGATAATTTCATATTATCAATATAAGTACCATCTTTTTTGATTCTCCAGTATTTCAAAAGCCCATATTGATTAATATTATCAGGCCACCATTGTGGATTATTTTTCCCTCTTCTTCCTCCAAAATCTCCTGGGCTAGTCCAAGTCCCTACTTCTATATCATTTACCCATAATGTTATATCTGAAGGCCAATCATTCCTATAAAATGGTGCTTCTGAACACATTTCAATTGAAAGTTCTAACATTGTTATATTAGAATTTTTTATAGATTCATATGGAAATTTATATTCTATATATCCTTTATAAAACCATAACAATTGTGCATTAACTTTTTCAGGATAATAAAAACTGCTTGGCTTATCAAATTTACCTATGCTTCCTTTCTCTCCGACTAATCCACAAGATGGTTTTACAATACAATCACTATAACTTCCTATTGGCATATTTATATATATACTATTTTCTAGTGCCCTACTTTGTTTACTATCTAAGTTAATAATTACATCTCTACATGATTTACTACTAACCTTCATCGAACCTCTAATTCCTGGTTGTAACTCTGTCATTACTAAACCAGCTTCTTCTAATATTTTAATATTCAAAGCTGTTGTAGATACTGGCATATCTAGCTTCTCCGCTATTTCATTTACATTTAAGCACCCATCATCTAATAACTCTAAAATATTAATTCTAGCCTCATTTGCTAATGCTTTAATAACACTAAGCATCTCATTTTTATCACTATAACTTAGTTCAATTTCCTTTAACATTCTGCGACACTCCTTCTTGTAAACACCACTTTTTAATTTTTATTAATATTAATCTGCAAGTAAATTACAAAGCGATTTAAAAAACTACTATAGTACACTAATAATTGCAAATCCAAGATGCTCAGCAAATATATTTACCCTTATTTTTTTCCTAATCTTATTACATTACAAGATGCTTTACCTAATTGAAAAGTAATAATACCCTCACTTAGTTAAATCTATTTCTGAAATCTTAAAATCTTTATTTATTATCATTTTAGCTTTTTTGCTCATAAGGTACCTTACTCTTCCGCTTTATCCCTTTACAGCTCCTGCTGTCATACCATCAACAAAGTATTTTTGGAAACATAAGAATATTATTAATACTGGAATTACTGAGAAGAATGATCCTACTATCAATAAATCATAGTTGTTTCCATATGGTGTTAGCAATGTATTTAAACCTATTGGTAAAGTAAATTTTGTATCTGTTTTTAAGACTAATAAAGGCCATAATAAATTATTCCAAGCACCCATAGTATTTAATATTGCCATTGCAGCAAATGCTGGTTTCATAATCGGAATAATAATTCTAAAGAATATACCATATTCTGAAGCACCATCTATTCTACCGGCACTAATTAAATCTTTTGGTATCCCTAATAGATATTGCCTAAAGAAAAATACTGTAGATGCACTAGTTATACCTGGCAATACGATACCCGTATAAGTATCAATAAGACCCATATCAATTATTTGACTATACATAGGCACCATTAATATTTCAAAAGGAACCATCATAACAAATAATACGCAAATAAATAGAAAATTTTTACCCTTAAAATCATACATTGCAAATCCATATCCTACTGCTGCACATACAAATAATGTAACTATTACTGATACTGCTGTTAAAAACAAACTGTTAAAGAACCATGTAAAATATTGATGCTGACCAGTAAATAAGAATATAAAGTTATCTAAGGACATCTTATCAAATTCTAACTTTAAGTTTATTCCATAACGTATTAAATCATTACCTGGCTTAAATGAAGAAATAACTAAAATGTAAAATGGAATAAGTATAATAACTGATAAAATTGCGAATAAGACAAATATCAATACTTGTAATGCTAAACGTTTCTTATTTCTTGTAACTTGTTTCTTTATTGGTTTTTCTATATCTCTTGATACTTCTAAAGTAGACATTGCTTATCCCTCCTCCTTTGAAAATGTTCCATTTAATTTTAATTGAATCATATTAATTGTCATTGCAATAATAAATAGTATAATTCCAACTGCAGATGCATAACCCATTGCATTCTTTTCAATACCTTGTCTATATAAATATCCTACGATTGTAAGACCTATGTTCTTAGGTGAAGAATTTCCTCCCCAAATCATATAACTTTCTGTAAACATTGCTAATCCAGCATAAATAGAAATAGTTAATACATAAACTATTGTTGGCTTTAATTGTGGAACAGTTATATAAAAGAATTTTTGTACTGCGTTTGCACCATCAATATCTGCTGATTCATAAAGTTCATCAGGTATGTTCTTAAGTCCTGATAAGAAATATAACATATTAACACCTGTCCATCTCCAGCATGCTAATAATAATAATGCGAAAAATCCAGTTCCTGCACCTTTTAACCATTTTATAGAATCCATTCCAAAGAAACCTATAATAGAGTTCATTACTGCACCATCTAATTCACTAAATGCTAATCTAAAAATTGTACCAGCAACAACTACAGATGTTAATGCAGGTAAATAAAGAGCTGATTTAAAGAATTCTCTTCCTTTTGCAAATTTACTATTTAAAACTGTAGCTAATAACATTGGAATTGGTATTAATAAAACCAATGTCCAAAGCATGTATTTCATACTATTCATAATAGCTTTAAGAAATACTTTATCACCTAATAATCTACTATAATTATCAAAACCAACCCATTCAGTTATTCCTGGTAAAACTGATTGAAAGCTCATTATTATTGTTCTTGCCATAGGTGATATAAAGAAAACTAAAAATATAATTATAAATGGTAATATAAATACATATGGAGCAACCTTTTTATTATATATAAATCTTTTTACCACTTTGTTACCTCCCTCTATAAATTATGCAAAACCCATCTCCTATGATGGATTTTGCATTTATTAAAAAATATTATTATTGAATTGCGTTATCAACTTCATCCTTAGCATAATCTAAAGCATCTTTTACACTTTCTCCATCTTCGAATATACTATTTAAAGTTGTAGTACAGAATACTTCATTAATTGAAGGGCTATTAGCAACAACTTTGCATAATCCAATTTCATCTCTTATTTCTTTTAAAACATCAAAAGGATTGTTTTGGAAGTATTGAACATATTGGTTATCTGGATTATTAGTAACTTCTTCGTTATCCCAAACAGCAGTGTTAACTGGATCAAAGCCTAGTATTTCCCAAACCTTTATATTACCTTCTTCTGAAAGCTTAGCAAATGCTAAGAATTCTTTAGCTAAATCCTTAGCTTCACATTGGTTAGTAACAACAGTACCAGTACCTCCCCCACCAACTGAGCGGTCTTGACCTTCTTCAAAAACAGGAGCTGGAGCTATAGCAATTTTACCTGATAACTCTGGCATATAGTTAATAAATCTTGACATATACCACATTGGCATAATAGCACAAGCATAATTTCCATTGTTGTATTCACCAAAAGCTTCTTCATTATCAGGTTGTCCACCTGCAATTGTTGCAATAGCATTACTATCTTGAAGATCCTTTAATGTTGTTAGCACCTTTTCCATTTCAGGTGTATCAATTTGTGGATTACCTTTATCATCAGTATAATCACTTCCAAGTTCTGATATCATTAATGATTCAGTCCATATAGAACCTGTATCAGCTGTTCCTAAATATTTTCCAGTAGCATCATAATATTTACTACCTGCTTCTTTAAAGTCATCCCAAGTTTTAATTGTTGTATAATCAATACCTGCAGCTTCTAATAATTCAGTATTATAGAATGCAACTGTTGCTCCAACATGTGTTGGTAAACCATATACTTCTCCATCTGAACTATAAAGATTAAGTCTTGATTCAACTATAGAATCTTTATAAGGTTCAACTACATCTGTTAAAGTTTCTAATTGTGGTACACCTTTTAAGAAATTAGGAAATTGTCCAACTTCAATATCACATAAATCTGGAGCACCCTTTCCTGCTAATAATGAAGATTGTAATTTAGTATGCATATCTCCATAAGGTAAAACTGTTAATTTTAAATTAATTGTCTTATCTGGATTTTGCTCATTCCACTCTTTAACCATTTCTTGATAAAACTGAGCATGTAATTCAACGAATGTCCACATTTCAAGTTCAGTACCATTTTCATCACCTGCTGTTAATATTTGTACTTCCTCTTCTGAAGACTCATCTGAAGTTTCATCACTATCAGATTCACTTGAAGAGTTCGAACTTCCAGTACCACTATTACCACTTGATCCACATCCAACCATTAACCCCGTAGTTACTGATGTGGCTAGTATTAATCCCATTAACCTCTTAAACGTTTTCATCTTAACCATAATATCCCTCCATAAATACATAATATATATTACAAAAGCTATTGCTTATGTAGACATTTAATAAATTTCCACCCTTTTTTCCTTACATACTTTTATCCAATTATTTTATTTTCATTTTCTTGAATTAGTACAATATTATTGTAACTAATAGCACCTAATATTGTCAATACATTTCCAGTTATTTTTTCCAAAACATTGAAAATATTTTCTGCATTTTATTGACAATTAATTAAAAATCTAAATATTGTACTTACAATAATATTTATAATTATTTTTTTAAATAAAAATAATCCATATTATACTTACATTTCAATATTGGATTTAAATAATATCAGCCTTCATCCAAACAATCATTTCACCTTTTTTCCTATTACCCCAATAACAATATGGTATTGCCTTTAATTTAATATCATTTAAAACAGGTCTTTTATTTAAATACAATTTTTCTCTACTTGAATTTTTGTCATCTACTTTTTTTCCATTAACATATAATAAAGTTGTTCCCCCTAATAAATTTTCATCATATATTTCACTAATTTCCTCCGCGGTATTAACCATAATTCCTGAAAGATTACTTCCATTATCAACTTCCTCTAAACAATATACTAATGGACCTTTTGTTATTGCTACTTTTGCAAAATCAGCTCTTAATAATGGATTTGAATACATAAATCTTGCCGGTGAATCAAATTTAACTTTTATAATATCATCATTAAAACTTCCATTAATAACTGCAAATCCTTTATTTACTTCAAATAAGCAACTTTTACCATTTATAGTTATATTAAAATTCTCTGCATAATCAGGTATTCTAATTGCAATTGAAGCCTTATTATCATTGTTAGATGATACCTTTAAATTTATATTATTGTCATTTGGGAAGTCTGTAACAAGTTCAACATAAATATTCTTTTCTTCCAATTCTACTACTGATGTATTTGAAACAAATAAATTAATATATAAAGTGTCTTTAGCCTTCATATAAATATATTGTCCTAATGAAGCTAATGTTCTTGCTATATTAGGGGGGCAACATGCTACACCAAACCATTTTTGCCTTACTGGTTTTACATGTTCTTTACTTGTACGTGATAAACAAGAGTCTGGCCATACCTCTAACGGATTTACATAAAAGAAACTCTTTCCATCCATAGAAATTCCAGAAATCACCGTATTATATAATGCTCTTTCTACTACATCTATATATTTTGCTTTTCTTGTTATCTTAGCCATTCTTAATCCAAATAAAGCTAACCCTATAGATGCACATGTTTCTGAATAATTACTATCATTAGGTAAATCATAATCAGTTGTAAATCTTTCTAATAATCCTGATGATCCTATACTTCCTGTTATATACATTCTTTTATCAACTATATTCTTCCATAATATTTCACAAGCTTTAAATAATTCGCTATCATTATATTCACATGCCAAATCCGCCATAGCACAATACATATAAACAGCTCTTACAGCATGTCCCTCTGCTGTTTTCTGTTCTCTTACTGGTAAATGTGATTGTGAATATAATGGACTATACCCATCAAATTCTGGAAAAATCCTTTTAAATTTTTCACTCTTTTGTTCTTCTAGGAAGTAATTAGGAGATTTCCCTCTTTCATCTATAAAATATTTTGCCATATCTATATACTTTTTTTCATTTGTAATTTCATATAACTTAACTAATGCTAATTCTATCTCCTGATGTCCAGGATATCCATGATTTTTTCCTGCTTCTTTTCCAAAAGTATCACAAATCAAATCAGCAAATTTAATCATAATATTCAAAAATTTATCTTTTCCTGTAGCATTATAATATGCTATAGCAGCCTCTAATAAATGTCCTGCTGTATATAACTCATGTCCCTCCATTAAATTTGTCCATCTTAATTCTGGCTCCTTTATAGTGAAATAAGTATTCAAATATCCATCTTCGCATTGAGCTCTTCCTATTAAATCTATTACCTCATCTGCAGTAGCTTCTAAGTTTTTATCTTTATCTGTTGCTAAAGTATACGCTACTGCTTCCAACCATTTTGCTACATCTGTATCTTGAAAAACTGCTCCACCAAATTCACCACTACTTTCTCCTGCTGCAATTTTAAAATTCTTCAAGCAATGACTTGGTTCAGCGCCCTTAACATTATCATTTAATATATTCCACTGATAAGGAATTATTACATCCTTGACTAACTTAGTATATTTAGTCCAAAAGGCATCATTAATTTTTATTTTTTGCAGATTAACTGATTTCAACTTTTTATTATTCTCTAATCCCATTTTGACTCCTCCCTATTGTTTACTAAAACGTTTAATTACTTTCTAATATATTTATACCATATTTTTACTTATTTTAAAATTCATCCCTAATCTCTTTTTCATAATTATCCCAATATATCTCTTTTCTTCTCTTATTATCTCTAAATAATAATATAAACTAATTTAATTTGTTCTTAATATTTATACTTAAACGTTTAATAAAAAAAATAGGTATATCATAGCTTTTCTATGTTATACCTATAAGTACTATATTTTTCTTAAGGAATTTCCCTCTATAAATTTACATTTTATTTTGTATATTTTATTTGTAATCTTTTTATTATTCTCTACCAAGGATTTAATTAATACTTGCGCTGATTTTCTTCCTATTTCATACAATGGTAATGCCATAGTTGCTAATTTAGGGTTATACGCTTGACTTACTTCCCTATTGTCAAAACCTATAATAGAAATATTTTTACCAATTAATATACTTTTATTATTTAAGTAGTCATATACTCCTCCTGCCATAACATCATTCATTGAAAAAATTGCTGTAATACCTTGTTCAACTAACCTTTCAGCTGCTTCATATCCTGATTCCCTTTCCCAATCCCCATAATATAAAAAACTAGGATTAAAAAGTATATTGTTATCATATAAAGCTCTTTGATATCCTCTTAATCTTTCTTGAGTATGTATACTTTGTTGTAATCCACATATTACTCCAATTTTTTCATTTTCATTTTGAATAAGTCTACATGTAGCATCATATGCTGCTTCCTCATCATCAAAAATTATCGAAGAAAATTTATCTGATTTTACAAAACTATATGCTATTGTAATAGGTATTGGAAATTTTTCAGGAATACACTTAAGTTCCCTACAATGACATGCAATATATATAATTCCCTCTACTTGCTTAGATATCATTAATTTAAATTCTTCATTAACTCTTTTATAATATTTATCAGAGTTATAAAAATTTTTATCATATTTTTTATATAATCTTAGATTTCCAAGCACCAATTGATAACCTTGTTCATCACAATACTCATTAATTCCATCTACTATATTAGCAGTATTAAATACTGTTAAGTCTTCTGTAATTACTCCAATAGTTTTAGTATTTTTTTGCTTCAAATTTTGCGCAATTACATTTGGTGTATAATCTAATTTTTTTATTACATCCATTACCCTTTTTCTGGTCTCATCACTTGCCCCTGGCTTCCCATGTATGATGTTAGATACTGTTGCAATTGATACACCACTTTCTCTTGCAATTTCTTTTATTGTTGCCATTCTCATTCACCTTTATTAAACGTTTTATTTAAAATAATAGCAAATTTTAACTTTTATATCAATTATATACTATTTATTTCAAAAAAACTTAACATAAACAAAAAGTATCTAAGCTGCTATAAAAAGCTTAGATACTTTTTTAAATATAAATTTATAACATTAATTTTTTCTTTGATTTTGCTATTACCTTTTCAACTATAGGATCAAACAATTCAGCAATTTCTTCCTCTTCTTCAATTAATTCTAATGATCCATAATTAGTTATTGCCCTATGCATAGGTAACTCTCCTAAAAGTTCTACATTCATATCCTTTAAGAACTTTTCTGTATTTTCACCATTAAACAATTTTATTGTTTTATCACAATCTGGACATTTAATATAGCTCATATTTTCTATTACTCCAAATACATCAATATTCATTTTTCTAGCCATATTTATTGATTTAGAAACAATCATAGAAATCATATCTTGAGGAATAGAAACCATTACTACCCCTTTAATAGGAATAGACTGCATTACTGTCAGAGGAACATCCCCTGTTCCTGGTGGCATATCTATTATTAAGTAATCTAATTCTCCCCAATATACTCCAGTCCAAAATTGATTTACTACACTTACTATTGCAGGACCTCTCCAAATTACAGCTTCGTCTTCCTTTTCCACAACAAGATTTAAAGACATAACTTTAATTCCTTCACTACTTTCTACAGGGAAAATTAATTTTTCAGTCCCCATTGCTCTTTGTTCTTCTATATGAAGTAATCTTGGGATACTAGGACCCGTAATATCTGCATCTAAAATTCCTACAGAATATCCCCTTTGAACAAGCTGTCTTGCTAACATTACAGACATAGTAGATTTTCCTACTCCACCTTTTCCACTCATTACAGCTATAATGTTTTTTATTTTATTTGATGGATTATTTTGAATACCACATTTTTCTTCCTCTTTTCCACATTCGCCATTACTTGGGCATGAATTACAATTTGACATTTATTTCACCTCTTTATTTGGTATTATTTATCCTAAGTTTATTCCTCTTATGTTTCTTTGTCAAATCAGATAACACTTAATAAACATAATTTCCTATATATCAATTTAATATCCTTCATCATCATAATAATGATGTTGATAGTAATCATACTTTTCATCATAATAATCATAATCGTAATAATTATTGTAGTAATCATAATCATCAAAATAAAAATCTATTTTATTCTCATATTCATTATTATCTTTATTTATCAAATCATTTTTTTTACTATAATCATTTGTATTATAATCATGATTAAAATACTTTTGATAATATGTTTTTGGTGCACCATATGAATCAGGTACTTTAATCTGAATCATACTTTCATTTCCTTTAGCAAGATATAATTCTATTAATAATACTATAAAAATTCCATTTATAAATATTTTTTTCATATATACTCCTTTATTTATATAAAAATATTCTAAATAATAAGTTTTTGCATGTTTTATATTTAATTCTTAATTTAAATTTAATCATAATTAAACTTTGATAAATCTTATTAATTTTAATGTAAATTATAGTAAAAATATATATTTTTTCGTATTTTTTTACTATTTTTATTTTATTTATACAATTATAGACATTTATTGTTGAAGATGCTAAAATTAATTATAGGAGGTTTTCAATATAATTTTATAATTAATAGGTGGGATAAATATATTATGAATTCATTAACATTAACCAAAAAATACAATATTTACTTAAAATATTTCTTAATTTTTCTTTTTAGTATTTTAGCAATTATAAGTGAATTACTACTTCAAAACATTAACTTTGCATTTCCAATAACACTAAGCAGTATTTCACTGTTTATAATAATTGGACTTGCTAATGGAAAGAGTAGTTTTTTCATTATATTGTTAATAAATATTATTCTCTTTTTTACAAACGATTTCAACATATTGTCAACAATTGAATTTTTACAAGTATATTTTATGTGGTTTTTATATCAAAAAAACAAAAAAAATATTTTAATGAATGCTTTATTATTTATATTAATAATATCACTTCCTTTAATGTTGATTAACTTATACTTTACAAACAGTTCACTTGATATCAATACAGTATTTTTTTTCTTAATAATATTTTTAAATAAAATTTTCAATGCATTAGTTGCAGATTTATTTTTGCAATATATTTCATTAAGAAAAATAGTACCATTACCTACTAAACACGAAAAAAAGCTAACTTTATCAAATTTGTTAACGTATACTCTAATAGCTAGTGTTATAATCCCTGTTATAGTCTTTGTGATAATTGCAGTTATTAATACAGAAAAAGAAGTTAATTTAAAAGTAACAGAAGATTTACATCTTGCTTCTGATTATGTTAATGATAAAATTGAAAATTGGACAATAGAAGAAAAAAGCAATTTAAAGCTAAATAATCCTATTCACGTATCCAAATTATTAGATATTTTAAACGTATATGTTTCTACCTCCGACTCCACTATAAGTTTCTATTTAGTAGACTTTAATAATAAAATAATTAGTAATTTACCTAATAATGATTATTCATCATTAGGATTAAACTGGATAAAAGATGGATCAATTGATGAGTTTTCACCTGGCTTCTATACATGGTGGTCTCCTATTGACACTTCTTACTTAATCAAAAATTATTCTAAAGATTGTAACTATGTGTATGTAACCTCAATAGATAATTCAAAAATTTTAATTAGTATTCCATCATCTCAATACACTAGTACTATAATTTCAGGATACTTAGAATCATTAAAAATATTAATTCCTCTTGCATTAATACTATTCCTAGTTATTTCATTATTAAAAAATATTATTTTAAAATCAATTTCTAAAGTAATTATATTAAGTAGTGGTTTGCCTGAAAAACTTAAAAGTAAAGAAACAATAGTCTTTGAAAATAGTAATATACTTGAAATAGATTCTCTTATTTATAATTTTCAATCTATGGTAGATAACTTAAGTAACATGATTTTAGAAGCTGAAATAACAAATAAAAAACTAGAGGAATCAAGAAAATTACTATTTAAACAGGCAAATTATGATTATTTGACTGAATTACCAAACAGACAATATTTTATTGAACATGCCCAAAATACAATAAACGAATTTTCCAATAACAACTTATATAATGGAAAGAATGGAATAGCTATATTATTCCTTGATTTAGATAAATTTAAAATTGTAAATGATACATTAGGTCATTCAGCTGGAGATAAACTTCTTCAAATAATTGCAAAAAAAATGAAGGAAATACTTAATTCTTATGATAGTAATTCAGCTTGCGTAGCACGTTTAGGTGGCGATGAATTTGTCATTCAATTGATTTATAATGACAAATATGAAATCGAAGAGTTATCAACTAAAATTATTGAAACGATAAAACAACCAATTAATTTAGATAGTTCTACAATTACTGTTGGTGTAAGTATAGGAGTTGGATTATATCCTGAAGATGGAAATGATATTGAAAGCATTTTTATAAAATCAGATACATCGATGTATAAAGCTAAAGCTTCAGGCGGAAATGAAGTTTATATTTAGTATTTCTATATTTTAAGGAGAAAAAACATGATAAAACGACTAACACTTATAATTTTTTTAATATTTTCTTTATCATTTATTGGTTGTAGCTTTAATGATAAAAATACTACTGCTGATGAACTTATTTCACCATCGTTAAGCGCTGAAATTCCATCAGCAGATGAAAATAAAAATGCTACAGAATTTACATTAAATGTTTTATGTCATTCATATGATCATGATAAAATTAAGGACATATTTAATTCATTATATCCTAAAGCTACTATTAATATTACAGGAATGGATACTATGGATGCCAATGCAATAATTAATGCAGTTGCCGCTAATTCCGAAAACTCTCCCGATCTTATTATTTATTCATTAGATTATATAGGGGAATTTAATGCAATTAATGCTTTTGAAAACCTATTAAACGACTCATATTCTTTTGATAATATAAAAAATATTTTTCCTGAATCAGATATAAATTCTTGCATGTCAATGGATAAAAGTAAACTTATTGCCCTTCCATTTACACAAGCTTCTACAGTAACTTATTATAGGGCTGATATTTTGGAAGAACTCGGAATACCAAGTGAGCCTGAAGAATTAGCTCTAGCCATAGAAACTGCAGAAGGTTGGTTAGAAATTGCTAAGAAACTTAAAGAAAAAAATATTTATGCTCTTCAATGGAAAGATGCTTTTGTAAAGCTAACATTAAATTCTCAAGGAATCTTTAATGATAATATGAATTTAAACATTGAAAATGATAAAATGAGAGACGCTCTTTTAATTGCAAATGAAGCTTATAATTTAGGATTAATATCAAGATTAGATTTATGGACTGATGAAGGAAGAAATGCTGTACGCAATGGTGAAATAGCTATGATTCATTTAAATAAATGGGGAGAAGATTATTTAAAAGAAACTACACCAGACACTATTGGTAAATGGCGTGTTACTAGATTACCTCTTGGTTTATATAGTTCTGAAAATACAAATGCAATATCTATCGTTGCTACAAGTAAATATAAAACTCAAGCATGGAAATTAGCTAGAGCTCTTATACTTGATGAAAATAACTATTATAAATCAATTACATATGATAAAAGTAAATTTTTAGGAAATCAAGCTGCAAATCTTTTATATAGAGATATTTCTAACAATCTTCCTTTAATTAATAAAACAATGTTAGACGATACAGTATCTTCCATACTATTAGAAGCAGTAAATAATCATACAGACAAGACTCTTGATATTGATAATTTTCTTTCCTCTATAAAAGTAAAAATTACTAATCAAATAGGTACTGAACAAGATATCTTATATAATTATATCAATAATTAAGAATGTGACTACATCGGATGATGTAGTCACATTCTTAATTTATATATAATCTATTTTTAAATATTATATATAAACCCATGATAACAATAAAATTTGTTATTATTGGTTTTATAACTTTATTTAAAATGATTTACCCCTTCTACTATTATTTATATAATTTATTCCTCTCATTTTAAATCTTTCATATTCATTTATATTATAAAAATGGTTTAAATCTGATACTAAAAATAATCCACTCATTATTAAATATTTTAAATCATTTAAATTATTTTTTTCTTCATCATTTGCAGCAACAATCTCATCACTTTCAAACTTCAAATCTTCATAATTCTTTAATGCTATTTTTAAATTCATTTTCATCTGTTCTTCAGTAAAATTTTTAAAATCCTCTTTTATAGCTTTCTCAATAAAAGCTATAAATTCAGTATTTATCTTTGCAAATTTTTCGTATGTACTAATCAAACTCATATCTTACCTCTTTCATTTTTAATTATTATTGGTTTTATTATATATTAATAATTAAAATTTTAAAACTTAAAAAAGATACTGTTATTTAAATTAATAACAATATCTTTTTATGTAAATCTAACTTTCTATTTCAAATTAATTTGTCCCTTATTCTTAAATTTTATTAATGTATACACCTCATCAAAAGTTAATAATATTATTAATAAAATTGCTAATATAGGCCATATAGGTTTTACTATACTATATATTCTTATTATTAAAAAAGGTTGTAAAAACTCTATAGTCAAAATACTAATAATAGTCCATGCTATAGAAAATCGTAAGCATATTATTCCTTTGTAATTATATCTTTCATTAAAATAATCCCAATAATCCTTATTAAAATATTTTCTCATTATAATACCCGTTGTGTATTCAACAGTAGTAGGAATAACAATTGATATAAATAATAAAAATATCTTATTAGGAAAAGCATTGTGTAATTGAATAATCCACGCCATAGCAATTGCATACATAGGCTTAAATGGTCCAATCAAAAAACCCTCTTCTTTATAATGTCCAGTAACTGCGTAACTAAAAACATTTTCTAATATCCATCCTAAAAATCCATAAATAAAAAAATTATACAAAAACTCCATATTGCTTCCTCCTTAGTATGTTTTTAGTTTTACTCATCTTTTTTAATTTATTCAAAACTCTGTTTATATTCTTATATAAAAAGAGCTCAAGAATATCTAATATTTAGATATTCTTGAGCTTGTTATTTTTATATTTTCCTACTAAAAAACTTTTTTTCATCACTATCAATAGCCTTAGTTTTTATTTTACTTTTTAAATTTGCTACTATTTTATCTTTTATTTTATATGGTATATCTAAAACTTTTTTTATCCTATCCTCACTTACTTTATTCATAAAATAAATTATTACTTCACATATAACCATAGCCCCTATAATATCTGCTACGAAATGTTGCTTTATAAAAACCGTAGATAAAATTATTAATGACCCTACAATTTGTGTATAATAAAAATTTTTCTTGTTTTTTTCATATTTAGTATATCGCATTATAAAATAGGTTGTTAATGCATGTAAAGATGGAAAGCAATTTACCGATCTATCAGCTGAATAAATAATATTAACTAAATAATTCAATACATTTGAATTTTCAATATTGGGTCTAATAATTTCTGTTGGATAGATATAATAAATACAGTAGCATATTCCCATTCCAATGAAAAATGATAAAAATGTTCTCATGTAATTTACTCGAGATTGTATTAATATAATTATAAATCCTATTACAATATACACATACCAATATACATATGGAATTATGAAAATTGAATTAAATTTCATAACTTTATCAAATATAGTCGCTAGATTATGTCCATTTTTAGTAATTGTACTTGCTATATAATAATTTATATTTATTAATGGTATAACCATAAACCATACTAAATCTAAAGTTCTTATTTGTATTTTATTGTTTACCTTTATTGTATTTAAGTTAATTTCCACCACTCCGCCCTCCAAATACTTAAATTTACACTTTATCTATTTTTATACTACTATTATAATACTATCTTACTCACTACTTTTCTATATAAAACAAAAAAATAACCAATTTCATAATAAATTGGTTATTTTTTATTATTTAAGTTTTAATAAATTTAACTATTTAATAATCTAAACATCTCTGCAACTGATTGCTTTATATTATCTGGAAGATTTTCTAAAGCTTTTTTTCTTTTTTTCTCATCTTGAATTTGTGCTATTCTCATTACTTCTTGTTGTAAACCAGGAGTTCTATTAAACTCTGCAACTAGTTTATTAAACCTATTAGCAAAATTAGGATCTTGTTTCATTTTTCTATCAATTTTCATGATTAATTCATATGGATTCATTTACCTTTAATCTCCTTGAATTCTTTCTAATTTATAATATTCCTTATATTTGTATATGTTCACAATAAAATTTTATCTATTAGTTTATTCTCTGTTTATAGCTTTGCATAAACTAATACTACTATTGGATAAAATACTATAGGAATTCAACATAAGGAGAGTTTATGATATGTATAATACAAATGAAAAATTTAAATTTAATAGGATTTTTAATTTTAACTTAGTCAATAAATCTAAAACAACACATAAATATCGAATTTATTCTTTAAAAAAACTTACGATTTTTCTATCTTCTTTTTTTATTATGATTAATATTTTTTATTATAATTTAAATTGTGAAGTGAATTCAAATCCAACTGAAAAAATTGTTTATTTGACCTTTGATGATGGTCCTAGTAAAAATACAGAACTAATACTTGATATTTTAAAGGATAATGATGTTCATGCAACATTTTTCATTATATCACCTTATATAGAGCCCCATATTAAATTTGTAGAAAGAGCATACAAAGAAGGGAATGCAATTGGCAATCATACCGCTGATCATGAGTTTCAACACATCTATACCTCAGAAGAAGCATTTTTTAATAACTTTGAAAAGCAACAAAAGTTCATTAAAGAAACAACCGGTAGTGATTGTACAATTTTTAGATTTCCTGGTGGGTCTCATAATACTATTGTAGCTAATTCTAGAGGTAAAGACTTTACTAAAAACATAACTAAAAAGCTTAATGAACAAGGCATAAATGTTTATGACTGGAATGTAGATTCTGGAGATGCAAAAGGAAATAATATACCTGCCGAAACACTTATTCAAAATGTTGCTAAAAACATTAAAGATAAAGAGGGTAACTATAAAAATCCAGCTATTATTTTAATGCATGACTGTATGACAAAAACTACTACAGTAGAAGCTTTACCAGGAATAATTAAGCTACTAAAAAATGAAGGATATACATTCAGAACATTGAAATAATTTAAGATAAAAAAATGTTAAATCCAAACTAATATTTAGTTAAGATTTAACATTTTTACTAAATTAATATTCTATTCCTGCAGCTGCTATATTTTCCTTATCTCTTGATGAACAAGGAGTAACACCATATGTCATTTTGCAATAAGGACAATTATCAACTAATTTTTTCATTGTAAATGTCTTTCCACAACTACATTCTATTTCATGAGGAGTTGCTAAAGGGAAGTCTGCTTTTCCTTTACTTCTAACTAAGTCAACTACTGATTTCCCATCTTTTTTATTCATATTTCCGCATCCACAGCTCATTTATTTTTCCTCCTTAAATATATAGATGTATTATAATCTTAATTATACAAATAATTAATTATTATTTCAGTAACATTTGTTACATTATTTCTTATTAAATAATAATTTTTATTGTATATTTTCATTTAATAATATTTCTACTATCAATATTATTATCTTCTATTTAATCACTTCCTATTACTCCTTTGTTAATTTATCCCTCCAAGCTTTATTTACATAAATAACTTTTGATTTTATGTACACATTGTTTTCTTCTAAGAATATATTATAGTATATTACGATAAACTTAGGAGGATAAATTCATGAGCGGAAGAATAGGAAATTGTATTTTTAAGACTGGGTATAATGAACAAATAGATGCAGTTGTTAAATTACCAAAAGAAACTAGAAGCTGTATATTTGGTACAGTACTTGATGAAAATGGACTACCTGTAGCTGATGCAGTAGTTAAATTACTCCAAGTTAATGATAAGTGTGACTATCCAATTCCATTAACTCATACTTTCACTGACGATAATGGCCAATTCTTATTAGGTCCTTTATGTCCAAATACAACTTATATGTTAAAGATTTTTAAAGATAATACTCAAATTATCCGTAAATGTTTAAAGGTTAGTTGTTTTAAAGGATCTTGTATAAGTGCTGCTACTGCTGGAAGCGACAATGAATCTACTGGTTGCGGATGCTAATTTTAAATTGCAACTCATAATTTTATACAAAAGATAAATAAAAGGGACTGTAAAATAGTCCCTTTTAGTTTATATTTCTTTAAAACGCTAATAATTAACTACTCTATTACGTCCAAATAATTTAGCTAAATATAAAGCTTCATCAGCAAGTTTTATATGCTTATTAAAATATTTATCATCTTTCAAGTAATTATATACTCCTATACTTACAGTAACATTTATTTTTTTAGAATCAACAATAAAGTTATAGTTCTCAATATTTTTTCTGATATTATTTGCTAGTACTGATACATACTCCTTATTGCTACTATTAACTACAATAAGAAATTCTTCTCCTCCATATCTTCCGATATATCCATTGCCTTTAATATCCTTTTTCATAAGGTTACTTATAGTTTTTAGTACATAATCACCTGTAGCATGCCCATAATTATCATTTATACTTTTAAAATTATCAATATCCATAATCATTACAGAACATCCTTTATTATTTTGAATTATAGTTTGTCCTCTTTTAAGTATTTCTTTTCTATTATAAACATCTGTTAACCAATCATGAGTTGCTGAATACTCTATATTTTTAAATAACTTGGCATTTTCAAGTGCAATTGCAATATATGACGCTAGTATTTCTAGCTTTTTAACAGTATTTTTATTATATGAATTTTTCTTATAGCTTTGTACAGTTAATATTCCTAATACTTCATTTTCAACTACTATAGGACAAAATATTGCTGATTTTATGTTTTTAACATTACAATTATCATCTTCAATACCTTTATTTCTACTTGGAACATATTTTCTATATTCATTTTCCATATCATTAATAACTATATTTTCTTTATTTTTATAACACCATGTTCCAAAGTTTTCTTCTTCTAAAGCTGATATGCCACAATTTTTTCTTTTTCCGTTGACAATAAATAAATCATATTTCAATATTTTTTCTTCTTTGCTATATGAGGCTATTCCAAAAACATCTGCCTCCATTAATTCTTTTACTTCTTCATATATTACTTCTAAATTTCTCTCAATTTTTAAATCTGAAGTGAATTTTTTACCTATCCCTGATAGTAAATCTATTTCTTGATATAGCTCTCTATAAATTTTTGCTTCTCTTGTTATTTCCTTATTATGTAGTCTTGCAAGCCAACTACTACTCTTGTTATTAAAAATTTCTTTTTCTATTTCTAAATGTTCTTTTAAAAACTTATACGCCTCTTCATATCTTTTTAGTTGTGCATATAATTCATTTAACTCGTAACATATTTCACTTTTATCTAATAATGAGTTTAAACTATTTACCTCATTAAAAGCTTCAATTAACTTTTTCTCTGCTTTATCCAATTCACCAATTCTATTATAATGTTTAGCCCATCGCCTTAATGTTTTTACAATATAAATAATATTTTTAAAACTTTTAGCGCTTTTAATTGCCACTTCAAAATCTATTTCTGCTTCTTTATTTTTCCCAAGTTTTGAATTCGCCTCTGCCCTAATGGAAAGAATCTCACACTCATATATCCAGCATCCTAGCTCTTTAATTAATTCTATTGCAACTTCACAACACTCATATCCCTTATTAATATCACCAGAAATTACTTCTACTTCAGCTAAGGTTATATAATAAACTATTAATTCACTTCCCTGTATTTGTCTATAAACTTCATTTATTTTATTTAATAGTCTTTTAGCCTCATCATATTTTCTATAATCCATATATGCTATTGCTGTATTAATCATTAAATGAATTAATGCTTTTTCATCATTTTCTTTTTCTGCTAAATCTATTCCTGATAATCCACTTTCTATCGCTAGCTCTAAATTTCCTAATCTTGTATAATCCGCTAATAATCCATTATATGAAAATATAAGTCCTTTTACACAATTATTTTTAATAAATATTTCATTAGCATCTAGTCTATACTTGCAAGCATTTGTATAATCACTAATTGTAAAACAATACCACCCAATATACATTAAACACCATCCATAAGCAAGCTCATATTCTTTATTTAGCGCTATTTCCATTACTAAATCAAGAATTTCTTTAGCCTTTTCTGGATTAGATTTTATATATTCAGGAAAAATAGATATAAAGTATTCTATGTGATTTTCATCCTCTTCAAATTTACGTAAATTATATTGTAATTCATTATTCTCCATCACAATACCTTCCTTTCCTAGCGCAGTAGTATATTTTGGGAACAAATTGTAGATTTATTTTACCATATTTTTTTATTTTTTAAAATATATTAATCCTCTTTTTAAATTTACTATTTTTTTAATAAGTTTTTAAATATAATTAAATATTATTTTTCACAATAAAAAAGTTAGTATTTAACGTAACCTAAGATAATTACTAAATACTAACTTTAAATTTCATCTAATTATAAATTGTTATCAGCAGCTATTTTATCAACTATAGATTTTCTTTCTTCTCCAATTGCTGCAATTAATTTAGTTGGCATAAATCCATTTTTATATATTCTATCATCATTAGCCTTTATCATAGCTACAACTGTTGCTTCTAGCTTTTCATATGATAATAAATCATCTTGATATAAATCTACTACATCTTTTAGCTTTGTAGCCAATTCTTTTGGATTTCTATATACTGCTCTCATATATTACTCCTTTTTATTTTATCTTTTTTGTTAAATGTGTTTAAAAAGTAGAATTTTATTTTTATAGCACATATTGTATTATATATTAAGTAAATTAAATTGACTAGCCCCTATAATTCTATTCCAACCCTAGATGGAATACCTTCTTTAAAGGGATGTTTGATACACTTCATTTCTGTTACGTAATTAGATAATTCCACTAGTTCATCTTTGGGATCTCTACCTGTCATTACAACCTCTAATGATTTAGGTTTATTTCTTAAAAATTCTATTACATCATTTAATTCTATAAATTCATTATTTATAGTAGCTATTATTTCATCTAATATTAATAAATCATACTCTTCTTTATTTATTATGTCCTTAATTTCCTGAAACCTTTTAGTATGTTCTATTTTAGCTTGTAACTTTTCTTCCTCATTCATATTCCAAACAAATTTATTAACTGGTTTTCCTGGGAAAAATGTAATATACTCATCTAACTTCTCTAATGATATTAATTCTCCACTTTTACCACTTTTCAAAAACTGAGTAATGAATACTTTCTTCTTTCTTCCCGCTGCTCTTATAGCTAACCCCATTGCTGCTGTTGTTTTACCTTTGCCATCACCACAGTATATATGTATAAGTCCATTATCCATTATTTCCACCTCTAAAAATATCTTATAATTATTTTAATAATAATACTTTTATATTTTCACGTTGTCAACTTTAACTGTTGTTAAAGTAAAATTGCTATTAATGCTAGTGCTGATATTATTTGAAGTGTTCCTACTCCTAATGCATATAAAGATACAGCTTTTCCTTGTTTAAGCAAATCTCTTACATTTACTCTTAATCCAATTGCAGCTAAAGCAATTATTTCTAAATTGTTACTTATTTCTTTACATATATGAGATATATTATTAGGTATTATTTTCAAAGAAAATAATGCACAAGTTACAAAAAATCCTATTACATACCAAGGAATTCTAACTTTTCCCTTTTTAATATCTGTTGCTTCTTCTTCGATTATTTCTTCATTAGTTTTATTTTTTATATGTCCAAATACAAATACTACAACAACAAGTAATACAACTCTTAATATTTTAAATATCATAGCCATATCCTTTACTTGCTCACCAACCATAGCTCCACTAGCTGCCACTTGTCCAACGGATTGTAAAGTTCCGCCTATTAATGCTCCTGTAGCTAAAGTATCATTTTTAAATAATGCCTTTGATATTAATGGTAAAATAAACATTAAAACAATACCTGTTATATTTACTATAGTTATTGAAATTCCCTTATCTTTATCATCAGCTTCTATTACAGGTGCTGTTGCTGCTATAGCTGATGAACCACATACGGCATTTCCACTAGCCATTAAAAATCTAAAATTTTGACTAAATCCTAATTTTTTTCCTATATAAATAGCACCAACAATAGTTATTGCCATTTGTATTATTATGAAAGCAAATCCACCTATACCAAGCTCTAATAATGTTCCTATACTTAATGTTGCTCCTAATAAAACTATAGAATATGATAATATATCTGTCTCTGAAAATTTATATCCTTTTTGAAATACATCTTGATTTAAAAATAAATTTCCTACAAACATCCCTAAAAATATAGATATAGTACCAGCACCTAATTTAGGGACAAATTTTGCAATAAACATTCCAACTAATGCTACTGCTAATGCAACCAAAAATCCTGGTACTATACCTTTAATATACTCTATAAATTTATTTTCCTTCATATTATCACTCCGAATCTTTTATTATTTAAATCTTTATACTATTAGTATATCCACCTCTTATTCATTAGTAAAATAAATCTTAATCATAATAATCATTACTTTTTTTAATAATTAGTGTATAATAATATTATTACTTTATACTTAATTACATAAGGAGGGCTTTAAAATGATTGAAGAACTTAAAACTTTTATCTCTGTAGTTGATTATAAAAATTTTACTAAAGCAGCAGAATATTTGAACTTATCTCAACCTAGTGTTAGTACTCATATCAAAAATTTAGAAAATATATTTGGAGTTACTTTAATAAACAGATCAATAAAACAAAAAACTATATCTATTACCGAAAGTGGATACACACTTTATAAAAGGGCTAAAGAAATAATAAGTTTATTAGATGTAACATTTATCGATGTTAAAAACTTATCCTCTTCTGTTAAAGGTAGCTTAAAAATAGGCGCTAGTTTAACTATAGGAGAATATATACTCCCTAAATTTTTAGCTATTTTTTCAAAAAAATATCCTGATGTTGATATTGAAGTTATAATCGAAAATACAGCTCTTATTTCTAGTGAATTAAAAAAATTTAAATTAGATATAGGCCTTATAGAAGGAGCTGCTTCATCATCCTTATTTAAACAAGAATATTTTTTACATGATGATATGGTATTAGCGATACCTTACACTGATCCATTAAAATCTACTGAATTTAACATTGAAAATCTTCAGAACAAAGCTTGGATTGCAAGAGAAGATGGCTCTGGAACTCGAGAATATCTAGATTTATTCTTTACAGAAAATAAAATAATTCCTAAAAGTATGATGGTATTAGGAAGTAACCTAGCTGTTAAAGAAGCTGTTAAAAATAACTTAGGGATAACTATAATTTCTAAACATGTTATTGCAGAAGACGAAAATAGAAATGAGATATCTAGTATAAAACTTGATAATCATTTCACTCGTTCCCTTTCATTTATTTATCCTAAAGAATTAACACTTTCAAAAGCTGCTAGTATATTTTTAGATGAGTTAAAAGATTATTCTAGAATTATACAACTTGAAAGTACAAAAAAATAAATGTATTTTTCTATAGGAATTAATATAAATTCTATTAAGATTCTATATTAATTCCTTCTAGTAATACATTTATTTTTTATCAGATTGTCTGACTTACATACATTTTAAAACTAAATTAATGTTTATAATACTTTATATAATTTTATTTTTCTTATTTTATTTATTACAATATAACTTTATAGTATATCTGATAATAATCTTGAAATAGATTCCTTAACCTTAACAATTGTACTTCTTTTATTATACTTTTCTATAGTTAACTCTTCACATTTCATCATATCTTTTTCAAATTCATATTTTTGCTCTTTTGCTATTTTTTCTGAATATATAACTGAAATAACTTCAAAATTCAATTCAAAACTTCTTGTATCCATATTAGCAGTTCCTATTGAACAAATTTTATCATCTATAACTATAGTTTTTGCATGTAAAAACGCATTTCTATCGTAATGATATACTTTTACTCCTTCTTTTATTAATTCACCTGCATAAACTAAATTTGCCCAATATACAAAAGGGTGATCACCTTTGCCTGGTAACATTATTCTTACATCAACACCTGAAGCAGCTGCTAATTTTAAACTATCTGAAATACTATTATCAATTATTAAATATGGAGATTGTATATAAAGATATCTTTTTGCTTTTTGTATCATTTTTAAATATGCTAACTTTATTTCATACCTATCACTTAAATCTGGTCCACTTGATACTATCTGCATTCCTATATTAGATTTTTTTAGCTCATCTTCATTAATTTCTAATACATGATTTAATGTAACTTCTTCTTTCGTAGCATATCTCCAATCTGCTAAAAATCTTAAATTTAAATCCTTAACTGCACTACCTTTAAATTTTATGTGAGTGTCTCTCCAATATCCAAACTTATCATCTTTTCCTAAATATTCATCGCCAACATTAAATCCACCAACAAATCCAATTTTATTATCTATCACAACGATCTTTCTATGGTTTCTAAAGTTCATATTAATATTAATAAGTTTTAGCCATGAAGGGAAAAATTCACCAACCTTACCTCCAACATCAGTTAATTTCTTAAGCACATTTCTATTTAAAGATCTACTTCCAACTGAATCATATAATAATCTAACTTCTACTCCTTCTTTAGCTTTTTCTTCTAATATATTTAATATCTCAGTACCTATATTATCATTCTTAAATATATAAAACTCTATATTTATACTTTGTTTAGCTTTTTTTAAACTTGTCAATAATTCTTCAAAAAACAAAGTTCCATCTGAATACATATAAACATCATTATTACTTCTATAAGGAGAATAATCTGTTGCTTCAAGAGCTCTAATCATATCAATATTTTCTATATCAATATTTTCATCTTTTAAACTTTCTCTTTCTTTAACTTGATTTGTGTAATTTTCAAATATTTTTAGCTCTGCATTTTTAAACCCAAACATATTAGCTTTATTCATTTTTCTACCAATTAGTATAAACACGATAAAACCTATAAATGGTGCCAAATATAAAACCAAAGTCCAAGCTATGATATTGTTAGCTGAACGTTTTTCTTTGAATATCATATATAATATTGTTACCAAATTAATTATATGAATTAAAACAGTTATGACCTTAAACATATCTTCATCTCCTTAATATTATTTTTTCATTAAAGTATCTTATTTATAAAACTACATTATTATTATTTGCATCATTATACATTTATTCTTCAACTTTATTTTAATATAGTTTTCATATATATATATAAAGCTTTATCATTTATATAGATAAAGCCTCTTTCCCTTTATAATACACATATTATAAACCAAATTTATATTTTATAAAATATTTTCCATTAACTTTCTTATAAAAATAAAGTCAATATATATTGCTGTATCAATTAATTAAAATACGTACAATATATATTGACCTACTCTTTAAAATTCTTTTATCTAACTATTAAACTTCTTCCTTGAATTCTCTTTGGTGCAACACTTGCTCTTGCTGAATAACCAATTGCTGCACAACCAACTACTCCAAAATCAGAAGGTATATGACATCTATCAAGTATTTTTCTTACTTGTGGATTATCATAAGTATCTGCTAATTGATTAATCCAACATGTTCCCATGCCCAAAGATGTAGCTGCTAAAAATATATTTTCTAATCCTACCGCTCCATCAGTATAAAAATATTTATAATCCTTTTTTGCAGTAACTATTACAAGGGTTGGTGCTTTATAATAAAAATTGTAATCTTCATCAAATCCCCTTGAATCTTCTCTTTCTCTAAATACAGCTTTAACTGCTTTATTTAATTCTTGTAATACCTCTTTATTTTGAATTGCAGTATAATAACATCCTTGGCTATTCATTCCACTTGGTCCACATAAAGCACACTCTAAGATTTCATTTAAATCTTCAGTTGATATTTGTGTATCAATATATTCTCTACAACTTCTTCTAGCTTTAATATTTTTTATAACCTCATTCATATCAAAACCCTCCTAAAAAGCACCTTGTTTTTTAAGTTCATATTAATTTATATAAATAAATTTAATTAATATGCTTACCCTCATATTAATTAATATTTTAATATTTTAATATTAATTAAAATATTCTTCTTATTTTTTCTTCATTTGATTTAACCCATTTACATAGTGTTATTGCTTTTATAATCTGCTCTTTTAAAATTTTTTCTGAAGACATAAAATTATTACTAATTCCATCTTTATATCTAACAAGAAAATGTATTATCACATCAAGTCTTCTAAGCATAATTAATGATGGTATTACATTTATCTCATCAATTGAAAGTTTTATATATTCCTTATAACCATTAATAAAGCTTCTCATATTTTCTAGTTTTACTTTGTCATCATTTTCATTTGAAATTGCTTCTGACAAACATATTGCTAAATCCATAGCCCTTAAATCCCTAGCTGAAAATTCAAAATCTAAAACTGCTGATATATTGTTATATTCATCCTCTAATACATTAGATGCATTAATATCTCCATGAATAATCTGATGTGGCAAACTTCTTAATTTAGGTATTACCTCTTGAAATTCAATAAAATATCTACTTAATTCCTTTAAATATTCTCTTTCATTTTCAAATTCATTAGATGGATAAATACAAAACTCTATTACTTTATTTAAAGGGCATTTAGGATAAGACTTTTCTAGTTCATAGCATGGTTCATAAATAGGATTAAGCTCAACTTCTATACTACCTAACTCTTTTGTTATTTCACCAACAACTTTACCTAAGCTATAAAATTGTTTAGTAGTATGTAATTTAGGATTAGATCCTTTTATCATTTCAGCTATTGACACTAGCTTTTCATCTATACTAACACTTATAGTATTACCTTTTAAATTTTGTTTTGGCTTTGGAATATTAAATGATAAATTTCTTTTATTAAGCTCCTTTAAGACTAAATGTTCATAGTTCACCTTTTTACTATCCCTGTGACTTTCATATATTCTTAAAATATATTTTTTATCTCCTACGCATAAGAATTTAGTAGTATTATTCATTCCACTACTTTCTTGTTTAACATAATAATTTTCATCCTTAAAATATTGTTTCACAATATAATCTATATATTCTTCTTCCACTTTATTCTCCTCTTGAAATTTTATAAACTATATTTCATAATCCATACACATTCTATTGCAAGTAATACTTCTAACTATTGTAGCAATCTTAACATGTTCTTCATGAACTTGATAATTATTTAATGCCTCAATGCTTTCAAATGTACTATTTAACATTATATCTGCATTACTACCTGCTACTGGATTAGTTATAACCTCTATTTCAATAATTCCTGGAATCTTACCTTTTAAACCTTCTAATCCATTTTTTATTTTTAATTTATCCTCTTCACTACCTTTACCATCTTGAAAATTCCATAAAATAATATGTTTAATCATCTTTTTCCTCCCCTTTTAATTTATTTATATTTTAATTATATCAAAGTAACATCTTATTTAAAATTTTCATTTTCTAATTTCTTTTATATTCATTATTAAAATTTTACTTTTTTATCAAATATAATTATGATGCTAAAAAAATTTATTCATTATAATAAAACTAAATAATATGTTATACTAAATAATAATTAATATTAGTTGCATAATTTAGGAGTTGAAAAAATGAATATAATTATTTCCCCAGCAAAAAAAATGAATATAAACAATGATGATATTATTTATGAATATCACCCTGTCTTTATGGATAAAACTAACATATTACATAATCAATTGAAATCACTTTCATATGATGAACTAAAAAAACTATTAGTTTGTAATGATGATTTAGCTCAATTAAATTTTGAAAGATATAAAAATATGCATTTAAATAAAAATCTATCTCCAGCCTTATTAACTTATGAAGGAATTCAATATAAATATATGTCTCCAGATTCTTTTAGCGAAGATGAATTTAATTATGTAAAATCTCATTTAAAAATACTATCTGGATTTTATGGAGTTCTTAATCCTTTTGATGGAGTTGTACCATATAGATTAGAAATGCAAGCAAAACTTAAAATCGATAATAATAAAAATCTTTATGAGTTTTGGGGCAATAGTTTATATAAAGAAATAACTAAAAATAGTAATGTTATTTTAAATTTAGCTTCAAAAGAATATAGTAAAGCAATCGAAAAATATTTAAGCAAAGATGATATATTTATTACTTGTATATTTGGAGAATTAAAAGATGATAAAATTAAAGTAAAAGCTACAGAGGCTAAAATGGCTAGAGGTCTTATGGTAAGATATCTAGCATCTAATAACATAGAAAATATTGAAGATGTTAAAAACTTTTCTGAACTATCTTTCAAATATTCTGAAGAGCTTTCTACTGATAAAGAATTTGTATTTATAAAATAAAATATAAATTTAATAATTTAAAACCCCATGAAAAATAATAATTTCATGGGATTTTTATTTTTTATATTATATATAAATATATTTGTAATTCCTTAAACTTTAAAGTTTCGTTTTTTTATCTCTAAGTGCCTTTAAGCTAACTCTCACATTTGATTAACTACCTTTTAGTTTTCCAATATATATCGGCCTCTGCTTCTAACTTCTTAAGCCTTGTATAATAATCAGGAAATTCTAAAAGATGTGCATATGCAATTTTACCTGTTAAAATAGGATCATTATTAGTTACATTTGCCTTTGAAAATTTAGTACCATGTTCAAGCTCTACATTTATCCCCATAGTAAACTCATTTAAATCAAATTTTTCTTTTGTAAAATCAATGCCTATCTTTTTTGCTATTTTACATGCTTCTTCAGAAGTAAATGATAATCTGTTCTTTTCCCCTCTTAATTTTACTATATACCATTGAGTATTTTTCATTTCTACCTCATATTTAAAATAATATATAAATTATACTATGAGAAAAAACTAATTAAGACTACTGTAAAAATCTATTACAGTAGTCTTAATTTATTTTTATCAATTTCCATTTATCTTCAATCATAATCTATTCCAATTATCTTGTTATCTATACTAGGTATTTTCCACCTCATACTCTTGAAAAATTCTATTACTTTTGTATAAAATAAATATTTTCACCATCACTCTTAATACTAATATCACCACTACTAGTATAAAAAGTTTTTATTTTATATTTTTCTAATAAAGATACTAGTTTTCTATCAGGATACATAAACTGAGAGCAAGTTATTACTGCATATTTAGGGGATACAGATTCTAAAAAATCTCCTACCTCATTATTATATATTCCATGATGAGCCATCTTTAAAAAAGTATATTCACCAGTATTTTCATTAATAAATTCCCTCATTCTTTCATCTTCAGCATCTGCTGCAAATAAAAATCTATACTTTCCATAATCAATTCCAACAATAATACAATAATCATTTGACTTTTCATACTCATCTTTAATGGCCGGATAAATAGTTATATTAGCACCATTAATATTTTTAACAATTTTGTTATGCAATAAAACAGGTGTCAACTCATTTCTTTTTACTGCTTCAATATAATTCTTATATTGTACAGTATCTTTTTCATAATCAGCTTGAATTAAATTTTTAATTTTAAAATTATCTAAAATAGTAGGCGCTCCACCTATATGATCTTTATCATTATGGGTTAAAATCAAATATTCAATTTCTTCAATACCTTTATAATTTAAATAATCATTTATTACGGTGCTATTTTCATAAAATCCTGTATCTATAACAATAAATTTTCCTTCACATTCAATCAAAATAAAATCTGACTTTCCTGTACTCAATATATCTATTTCAAAAGGTAGCTTAACAGTAACATCTGCATCTACCCACTTTTTACTATCACTTTTTATTTTTAAAAAACCTATTACACTGAATATAATTACTAAAATTATTATTATCAATCTAACCCTAACTTTTTTTAAGACAACATTTTTCATTTATCTCCCTTCTTAACTATAAAAAATACTTTATTTATATTATTATACTCTTATTACATAGTAACTTATACAAATATGAATTATTATTACTAAATTATGTCAAATTAATGCAACTGTCATTAATTTGACATATTAATGCACTATACTAAAGAAAATAACACATAGAAATTAGTGTTATTTATTAGTTAATATCATTCCCTTCAGAAAGATATAGATTAGTTCCCCCTATTTCTAATCTATATCTTTTCTTATATTAACCCTTTAATTCTCTCCTGCAGTTCCTCATATAAATTACTTATATATTTAAAAATATTTTCATTATATCTTTTTCCATAAACAATTAAAGCTTTATATCCAATTCTTACTACAATCTCATTATTTAAATCAACAAACTGTTCAATCTTTTCATCTCCATATTGCATATTTCTAAGATATAGCTTTTGTGTTAATAAAGTTATATGTATTACTAAATCTCTTATAGAATTAGCCCCATTGCTTTTATTTAAATAATCCCGAGTAGAATCCATTAAATATTCATCATATCTTAAAATTTTTCTAACCAATTGTTCTATTCCATCCTTCAATTTATATGGAAATATAAACTTATTAGCTAACAAAACTATAACTACCCCTATAATCACATATAAAATTCTATAAAATAATAATTTATTAATATTTACTGTTAATGATGATACACATATTGATGCCATAGCTGCAAATAATGATATTTTATAATACTCTTTAAATCCATATAATAAATACAAAGATAAAACTAAGATCCCTATTATAACCCACTTAGAATCAAATAAATGTATTATTATTCCTGTAAGTAAGATAGCTATAATATTTCCTTTTACTCTTTCTCTACTCTTCGAAATAGTATCTTCATAATAAGGTTGCATAATAGACATTATAGTGATTATTGCCCAAATCACTTTATAAAAACCTAAGAATTCTGCTATAAAAATTGCAAATGACAATGTAATTGACATTCTCATAGCAAATTTAAACCTAATTGATGAAATCACAAAATATTCTTTAAAAATTACTTTAGGTTTATCTAAATAAGTCCTTTCCCAATTCTTATATATTTTATTAATATCTTTATCATCTAATTTTTCCAAATCTTTAATACATTCTATAATTGATGAAATAGCAAATAATACTTCTTTATATAAATTCATTGAATTTTTATTTTTTTCAATTATAAAAGTATTTTTATAGACTATATCACTTATCTTACATGATTCCTTTGAATAATTAATTATTAAATCAATTAACGACCATAAATCTCCTAGTTCTTCCTTTGAAATATTGTTATTTTTATACTCTTGAAAAACCTTCTTCAAGCATATATTTATATACTCTATATTTAAATATAATTTAAACTGAATAGTTCCAAGGTTAGTAGTTAAATATCCTTTATGCCTTGTTGTATATACTTTATAAACCAAATCCATCATTATTTTTGAGCAATCTTTTGTTAACTTATAATCAAAATTATCTTCTAAAATATTATCTAGCTGAACTTTTAAACTTTTCAAAGCAGAATTAACACTGTTTCCAAAAACAACTTTTGCATTAGCCCTTTTAATATAGGTTCCAATAATTATTATCATTGCACCAAATATAACTGCTAATAATCTATTTGGAAGTTCATAAATAGATATCTTAGAATATTGAGTAAATACATATAACATTATAAAAGGTTTATAAAATGTTGCATCATAAGGTGAGGATACAATATATATTATTAAAAATATTGCTACTAAATCTATTAAAATACCAGTCCAAGGATTTAATGATGAAATAAATGCAACTAAAACAATAAATAAATCTAGCAATAAAATTCGCCCTATTCTACTAAGTGGCTTAACATAAAAATTTTGTCTTCCTATTACTGTTGAGGTTAATGCAATTGGAAATGCTATCATTATATTTTTAACACCAAATAAGACTCCAACACCAGCCATTGTAATTACTGCAACTGTTCCATTTCTTATCATTGATGTAATATTTAAATTATATTTTTTCACAAAATAATCAAGCATTTTCTCACAACCTTTATTTAAAAGAATTAAATTTCCACTATTACTTTGTCCTTATAAATACTTAACTATTCCATACTAAAAATTATTTATAATAAAATAAAGATGTAAAGTCTATATATTTCTATTAGCTTCACATCCTTATTTTTTCTTTAAATTTTCAATTTCACTTTGTAATTCCTTTATTTGCTTGCTTAACTCTGATATGGATTTCTTTAATTCATTTATATCGTTACTTGATTGTACCTTATTTTCTGAACTGCTGGTTGTTTTTTTCTTTTTACTTGAACTTACATTAGCTTGTCCCTCATCACTTGAATTTGAGCAAAATGGATTAGCTGCATTTCTATAAATTGGACTATATATTCTTCCTGGTCCACCTTGAAAATATTGTTGTTGAGCATTAAATGTTATTATTACTTGACCTAAAAGTTGAAGCCAGTTACCTAAAGCATTTTGTACATTAAATGGCATCTTTTGTGATGCAATATTACCAAACAAAACAGTTATCAAATTAAGTATTTGTGGATTAAAATCTTGAAATCCACCTGGCACATCACTACATGCCTTCCTTTGATCTTCTGTAGCCTCTGCATTTTCATTTCCAAACATGCAATTTTCACATCTACCATTACTTGCTTGTGAAGTGTTACTACTGCTATTTTCATCAGTAGTTTCTGAATCAAAAGAGGCCATATATTCATTAAAAAATTTTATAAACTCATCAAAACTATTATTTCCATTTTGATTCATAATTTTCCCCATAAAAAACTACTTACTATCATAATACTCTTTAATTTTTTATTTGCTACAATCTCAAAATATGATCTTTTAAATCAAATCATAATTCTTTAATAAACTATCTAAGTTATTTTGTAACTTCACTTCATATTGAATTAACTAAGGATATATACTTTTGAAAATATGATATTTTATGAGTGAAAATGATTTATTAAATAAAATAAAAAAATATCAAATGTACAAAGTAATATTAGGTGTTAAATTTATTTGATTTATAATATAAAAAACAGTAGATAAGTTTAAAAATTTATCTACTGTTTGATAGATTCATATATTATTAACTATATATCAAAATAATTATTTTAATAATCTGAGCCGGCTAAATATCCTGTTGAAAAAGCCATTTGAAGGTTATATCCACCTGTTTCTGCATCTATATCAATAACTTCACCTGCAAAGTAAAGATTTTTAATTACCTTAGATTCCATAGTTGAAGCATTAATTTCTTTTACTTTTACTCCGCCTGATGTTACTTGAGCAGCTTTTATAGTTAAAGTTTCTCTTGCTGTAAGCTTCATTTCCTTCATATACTCAATTATTTTATTTTCATCTTCCTTCTTTAAATCACTTGATTTAATTTCAGTTAACCCTAACATTTCAAATACAACTTTTAAAAAGTTCTGTGGAAGAACACCTTTTAAATTGTTTAATACAGTTTTATTAGGATTACTTCTCATTATTTGTGAAATTTCATCTTTAGATTTATCTTTTAAGAAATCTAAAGATACTTCTACTTCCCTTTCACTTAAAGCCTTAGTTATATATGAAGAAAGTTTTAAAACTGCAGGGCCTGAAATACCAAAGTGTGTAAATAACATATCTCCAAACTTTTCAATTTTTTTCTTTTTAAGTTTTGCAGAAACTACAACATCTTTCATTGCAACCCCTTGTAAACTTTTAACAAAATCCTCTTTTATAACTAGTGGTATTAAAGCCGCGTATATAGGTGTAATTGTATGCCCATACTTTTCTAATATAGAATACATAGTTCCATCAGAACCTGTATTAGGAAAACTCTTTCCTCCTGTTGTTATTATAACTTTATCACCTAATATTCTTTCACCATAAGATGTTACAACACCTTTAATATCTTCATTTTCAACTATTAAGTCACTTACCATTGTATTGTATCTAATTTTAACTTTATTCTTCTCTAAATCATTTTTTAGTAATTCTATAACTTCATCAGCCTTATCACTTTTTGTATATACTTTTTCATCAAGTTCAACTTTATATTCAAGTCCATTGTTACTTAAGTATTCTAAAAGTGAATAATTAGAAAATGTATATAACGCACTATATAAAAACTTTTTATTATTAACTATCTTGTCAAAAAATTCTTCTATATCCCTATTATTAGTTATATTACAGCGACCTCCACCAGTAAGTCTTAATTTCATACCAATTTCTTTATTTCTTTCTATTAATGTAACTTCATTATTTTTTGCTGCACTAAGAGCTGCCATAATTCCTGCAGGCCCTCCCCCAACAACTATAACTTTAGCCAAATTTGTCACCTCACTAAATTTCCTTTGTTTATTTACTCATTATATCATACTTTATAATTGTAGCCATTTATATAATCTATGATATAATTATAAAATCTTAAGAAAGTGTTCATTTGATTTTAAAATATTAATTAGATATAATTTATTAAAATAGGTAATACATACTACTTTAACTACGTAATTCCATTTAGGTATTTAACTTACCTTACAATAAAATATTTTAATTTAAGAGGAGATAATTATGGGATTAAAGAAGAGGATTTCTACACTACTTATATGTGGAATAATAATTTTAGGAAATATTAGCACAGTTTATGCTGATGGTGCTAATGTTGTGACTTTAGGGACAAACCTATCATCTGAACAAAAACAAATAGTTTTAGATTACTTTGGTGTAAAAGAAAATGAAGTTGTTATATTAGAAGTTAATAACCAAGAAGAAAGAAAATACTTAGAGGGAGTTGCTACTGAAGCTCAACTTGGTACTAGAACCTACTCTTGTGCTTATGTACAACCTACTTCAAAAGGAAATGGCCTTAATGTTAAAACAGTAAATTTAACTTATGTTACTTCTTCAATGATAGCTAGTACTCTTACCACTTGTGGAATTACTGATGCAAATGTAATTGCAATGACTCCAATTTCTGGCGGTGTAAGTGGTACTGGTGCTTTAACTGGAATAATGAAAGCCTTTGAAGATGCAACTGGTGAACCTCTTGATGAAACAAAAAAAGAAATTGCTTCTGAAGAACTAGTTATAACTGGTGACTTAGGTGAAGATATTGGACAAGACAAAGCTACTGGTGTTATAAACGATATTAAAACTGAAATTATTAAAAATAATACTCAAGATACTATACAAATTGCAGATACAATAAATAATGTAACTAATAATTATAATGTTACATTAACTCCTGAACAACAACAACAATTAGAAAACTTAATGGCTAAAGTTTCAGAACAAGATTATGATTATAAAGAAATGAAAGATGCTTTAAATAGTGTTAAAGATGTTGTTAATGAAAAACTTGATGCTATGGGTGAAAAAGTATCAGTAGGTTTTATTGAGTCTATAAAAGAATGGTTTACTGGTTTAGGAGATTGGTTTACTGGATTATTTAATAGTAATGAAAAGGATCTTGGCATATTAGAAACAACTAATGATGATCTTTTAGGTGATAATGTTGTTGTAGATGCAACAGATGACAATGCAATTAAATTACCAAGTTCTGAAGAAACTAAAGGATTTTTCGAAAAAATATGGAACTGGTTTACTAACTTATTTAATAATAATTCAAGTGATATAAATAACGATAATTCTACTAATTCTGTTGATTCACCTGTTATTAGTGGTTCTGAAAATATAGAGTCAAATGACACTATTGATGATACATTAAATCCTATGGATAATAATACTACTCCTGAACAAGATAATTCAAACTCTATAAAAGATACTAATACATCATCTTCTGATATTATACCAAATGATGATAATAGTAATTCTGATTCCGATAATAATACAACTGACACAAACGATAATTAATAAATTTTAACTAAAATTTATTAAAGACTTCTAACCATACGGTTAGAAGTCTCTTTATTTTAATACTTTAACTTTTATTAACTTAATGCAAAAACTGTTATAGTTGCTGCATGAACTCTAACTTTAGGAATATCTCTAGTAAGGTTAGTTAACTTAACAACTGCCATTTCATTATCATCAACGTCTAATAAAATACCTAATGAAATATTATTAGCATAAACTTCATTTGAAACTGATGCTACATGCTTAGTTCCTGGTATTTCATTTCCATTGCCATCAGTAAGAGCAAAGATTATATCACTTCCGTTGCTACCGCAGTTAGTAGCTGAATATGATACTGTATATTTTACAAAATAAGGATGTCCACCTAGTAATATTACTGGTGCAGTATTAGCATCATGTTGAATGTTATTTCCAGCAATTTCATTATTACTAAAAACAACATCTTCAGCATAAGATAATTCTTGAATATCTTGGAATTGTCTATAAATTGTTCCATAGTCCTCAATATTTCCAGACTCTCCTGTTGCTCCAGTTGCTCCTGTTGCTCCTGTTGCTCCAGTTGCTCCTGTTGCTCCAGTTGCTCCAGTTGCTCCTGTTGCTCCTCTTATTCCTTGTGGTCCTGTTGCGCCTGTTGCTCCTGTTGCTCCTCTTAACCCTTGTGGTCCTTGTTCTCCTTGTGCCCCTTGGACACCTTGTGGCCCTTGTTCTCCTTGTATACCTTGTGGTCCTTGTTCTCCTTGTGGTCCTTGCTCACCTTGTATACCTTGTATACCTTGCTCACCTTGTAGTCCTTGTTCCCCTTGTATACCTTGTGGTCCTGTTGCTCCTCTTGCTCCTCTTGCTCCAGTTGCTCCTGTTGCTCCTCTTGCACCTGTTGCTCCTGTTGCTCCTCTTGCTCCTGTTGCTCCTGTTGCTCCTCTTGCTCCTGTTGCTCCTGTTGCTCCTCTTATTCCTTGTGGTCCTGTTGCTCCTGTTGCTCCAGTTGCTCCTGTTGCTCCTTTAAATCCTCTAGGACCCCTTGGACCTCTACATCCACGAATACATACGCAAGAACACTCATTTTTGTCTTTATCTTCTGAACATTCAAACTTATCATACATACTAGAATTCATTTCGTAAGACATATCATTACTTCCGTTATATTTATCCAACTGTTCATCTTCTAATTGTTCATCCTCTAGTTCATCATAAGAATGATAACTGCTTCTCCTACTCATTAATATATTTTTTCTTGACATATTATTTCTCATATTCCTATACATTGTCATCTTTTTCCTCCTTAGTATTAATAATCTTACTAAATTTTCCTATACTTTATATTATGTATATACCAATCTATTGTTACTTAATCTTTTACAAAAACATATATTTTTTATAAGGTATGATATAATAATCAATAAAACTATTCGGAGGCAACTATGAAATTTTATGAAAAAACTATTTCTAAAAAATTAATTTATTCTGGTAATTATTTGAAAATATCAAATATTGAAGTAGAACTTCCAAACGGAAAAATAACTACTAGAGATATTATCAACCACCCAGGAGCTTGTGCTATAATTCCATTTATAGACGATAATACAATTTTATTAATAGAACAATTCCGTAAACCATTGAATAAAACCATTTTAGAAATTCCAGCTGGAAAACTTAGTGAAAATGAATCTATTTTAGATTGCGCACATAGGGAACTTGAAGAAGAAACAGGCTATATAGCAGAAGAAATGACTTATCTAGGCAGTATTGCAACAGCTCCTGGATTTTGTGATGAAATTATTCATTTATTTAAGGCAACAAACTTATCATTAGGAAATAAATGTTGCGATGAAGATGAATTTACTGAAGTTAAATCTTTTAATTTAGATGAAGTAAAGTCAATGATTAAATCAGGTAAAATCATTGACACAAAGACAATTAGTATACTTGCATATCTATAAAAATATGCACTAATTCTTACTTATATGGATTAGTGCATATAAAACAAATCAATATTTAATTTTTAATATATTATTATCTGTAGCTAAATTTATAAAATTATATAAAATTATAATATTATCAAAATTATTTTCATTGATATAATCACTTATTTTACCATTAAAACTTCTTAAATCAATAACGTGTACTTCTTCAAAATTTTGTGTTAGAAATGGAACTAATGAATTTGCAAAAGAGTCTTTTATAACTAAGATATTTTTATTATTTTGCAACTTACTATTTTTTATTATAGTTAATGAATTATTTCCTCTTAAAAACAAAGAATATTTATCTCTCAATTCTGCTTTAGATATATCATAGATAGAATCATACTTTCTATCTCCAACAATATCCATTTCTAAATTATAAAACTCATAATATGTAAGTATATCTCCTTGTATATTAAATGGCTTAGCCTTAGAAAAATATGAACCATAAAACTCATCTAAAATAACACTATTATAGTTACTTAAATCTATAGGATAAAAACCTATTGATTCCATAAAATCACAATAAGCTAAATATGCACCATACGTTGTCCAATGATGATCTGTATTATAGTAAATATACTCATTTTTTTTATTTATAAACTCATCTAATACATTAATATTATTTGAATAAATTAACTTTGAATAAATTTTATTTATTATTTCAGTCTGATTAACTTGTTGTGATCCTTTAGGTAAATCTTCTCTGTATATCTCATATGAATTTGGAACAATCATTAAAGATACCTTATCAATATATTTTTCACTAAATTTACTTATAGCTTCGACATTATTTTTAAGTCTTTCTTCATTAAAAGAATCAAATTTTTCAAAAAGTCTTTTATTTCTCCCATATATAATTCCGTTATTTTCAATCTTTCCAAGTAAATATTCACTCATCGACTTTATACTTATCCATTCATCTCTTAATGGTATTTGATCATTTATATATTCCTCATATTCTTCTTGAAATTTTCCATTAATGAATTTTTCAACTGAAAACTTAGCCTTAGATTTTAAATTTCTATTTTCAAACTCTGAAAATATTTTATCTTTATCAAAAAAACTAATTACTGTTAATGTTAAAATAATTATTGTAAATCCGTATAATAAATATTTTCTTTTCATCAAACTCCCCCTAAAATCTGAAATATAGAAATGGATTATATGATGAATCAACTAAATAAGCTATTGATACTAAAAAGATCATAAGTATAATTACAGTATCAATTACATCATTTTTAATAAATTTCTTATATAATTTCTTAGGAAAACTAGTAGAAAATATAATTGCAATAATAAAAACTATAGCATAGTTTCTAAGATAATAAATCCATTCGTTACCTATATTAAAACTAAACATCTGTTTAAATAATAATTTTATTTGAGCTAAATCAACTACAGCAAACAATACCCATCCAATTAAAATAAAGAATATAGCATATATATGTGAAATAAACTTATTATTATTTAAAAATTTTAAGAGACCTGCCTTCTCAATACTTATTAATAAAAAAAAGTATAATCCCCATAATATAAAATTATAACTTGCCCCATGCCAAAATCCTGTTAAAAACCAAACAATAAATAAATTAAAATATAGTCTTACTTTCCTTACCCTATTACCACCTAATGGAATATAAACATATTCTTTAAACCATTGTCCTAATGTAATATGCCACCTTCTCCAAAATTCACTAATGCTTTTTGATTCATATGGATAATTAAAATTTATAGGGAAATTAAACCCCAATATTTTCCCAAGACCTATTGCCATAAGTGAATATCCACTAAAATCAAAATATATCTGTAATGCAAATGCTATTATACCCATCCAAGCAAGAATTGTACTTATATTACTAAATCCCATTACTTCAACTTCTGTCCAAAGGCTTCCTATATTATTTGCAATAATAACCTTGCTACTTAACCCTAAAATAAATAACCTTATTCCCTCTTGAATTGCATCTAAATTAACTTTTCTAGACTTCAATTCCCTATTTATATCAGTATATTTTACTATTGGCCCTGCTATAAGTTGCGGAAATAAACAAACAAATGCCCCAAAATCAATTATATTTTTCTCTGGTTTAACTTTTTTTAGAAATACATCTATCGTATATGACATAGTTTGAAAAGTATAAAAACTTATTCCTAAAGGTAATGTTATTTTTACATAACTAAGTGAGATATTAAAAATACTATTTATATTTTCTATAAAAAAATTAATATATTTAAAGAAAAATAAAATTCCTATATTAAATGTTATCGATATACACAAAAGTATAATCCTAATCCTTTTACTTTTATTATTTTTATCGATACCAAGACTTATAAAATAATCTACAAATATAGATGCTAACATAAGTACAAAATACTTAGGCTCCCCCCACGAGTAGAAAACTAAACTTAATATTAATAAACTAAAATTTCTAAACTTTTTTGGTGTTAAAAAGTAAATACCCATAGAAATTGGTAAAAATCTAAATATAAATAAAATACTACTAAAAACCATTCTAGTCCCTCTTCCTTCATAATGTCTTCGAGTTTAGATTATAATAAAATTAAACTCGAAGACTTGTTCTTTAATTAGACAAATTATCCTAATGGTTTGTTCCCTTAATCTTTTATATATACTTGATATAATCACATGCCTTTAAAGGATATTCTAATGTAGGCGCTTTTGAATTTAATCTTTTATATGCATCTTCAAATATTTTCCTATTATATACTACCTTGTCAGAATCGCCCATAAAAGTTGCTGTTAGCTCATTAAAAAAATATGAACAATCAATTTTTCCTAAATTATAATAACAAACACAAAGCTGCAAGCTTGGAATCCAAGTATAATAAGCACTATTTGATAAAGATGGATTTCCCTTATCAGGTATACAATCTAACGCTGTTCTATACCAAAATATAGCTTGATTGATATTATTTTTCTCAAAAAAATATTCAGCTAAACTACAAACAATTTCAGCAGTAGGAGCGTCTATCTTAAATGCTTCAAAAACGATATCTGGTACCTTTTCTTTTTCATTTAATACTTTATAACAATTTATAATCCTAAAATAAGCTCCTTTTACATCCTCTATCCATCCTTGATTAGTTTCAATAAATTTTCTATATTCATCTATTGCTTCTTTATAATGCCCATTATCCATCAATTCATTAGCATAATAGTACATATCCCTTGGAGAAAATTTTTCATTCTTCTTCTCCATTTCCTTAAATATTTGAAAATTTCTATCGGTATATGCTTTAACTTTTCCATGCTCTATTGCAAAATCACCTTCTAATCCTCTTCCATATACCGCTAAATACTCATGAACCTTTCCTATCCACTTAAAATTTTTTTCTCTTTTAACAATTCTATTTCTTCTTAAAACAGAAGATACTTTACCCTCATTATTTCTTGCTAATATATATTCACCGCTTATATAATCATAACTAGTATCTAAATGTTCTAATAGATTTTCTATCTTAGTAATATCTTCACTATTTATAAAATCATCCCCATCTAACCATAGTATATAATCACTAGTAGCTTTTCTAAAAGAAAAATTTCTTGCAGCTGCAAAATCATTTATCCATTTAAAATCATATATCTTTGCATTAAAGCTTTTTGCAATTTCTTTAGTTTTATCCTTAGATCCTGTATCTACTATTATAATTTCGTTTATAAAAGACTTTACTGAATTTAAACATCTCTCTAAGGTTCTCTCTTCATCCTTAACTATCATACATAAACTTAAAGTAACTCTTTTTTTCATATATAATTCTTACCTCCAAAATACTACTTATATTATGATACGAATAATTTTTAAAAGATGTCCAAATTTATTATAATTTTACTTTTTTAATTAATTTTTCATCTATTGAAAGCTGTATATTTTTATGATAATCTAATGTATATACACATATAAATAATTTAAGAGGAAGTGTGAAAATGAGCTTAAAAGAAGAAATATTAAAATTAAAAAAAGAAAAGAACGCATTAATAGTTGCTCATCTTTATCAATGTGATGAAATTCAAGAAATTGCCGACATAGTTGGTGATTCCTATTTTTTAAGTAAAAAAGCCATGGAAAGTGATAAAGATTTAATAATATTTTGTGGAGTAAAATTTATGGCTGAAAGTGCTAAAATACTTTCACCCCATAAAAAAGTTCTTATTCCTTCAAATGAAACAACCTGCCCTATGGCTGACATGGCTTTAGTTGATCGTTTAGAAAATTTAATGGACAAGCATCCTAATGCTAAAGTTGTGAGCTATATTAATTCTAATTTAGATATAAAGGCCTTATCAGATGTATGTGTTACATCATCATCTGCCATTGATATATTAAATAATCTTGATACAGAAGAAATAATTTTTTTACCTGATAGAAACTTAGGAAGCTACTTACAAGAACAGCTTCCTAATAAAAACTTTACTTTATATCAAGGCTTCTGCCCTACTCATGAAAGAATAGAAAAAGAGGAAATTATCGAACTAAAAAAGGAATATCCAGATTATCTCATTTTAGTTCATCCCGAATGTAACAAAGATGTTAGAGATTTAGCTGATTTTATAGGAAGTACATCTGAACTAATTAATTATAGTGCCTCTTCAAGTTCCAATGGATTTATTGTTGTAACCGAAGAAGGTGTATTATATGAAATGAAATTAAAAAGTCCTACTAAAACATTTATTACTACTAAAACAGGAATGATATGTCCTAATATGAAAAAAATATCTCTTAATGATTTATATAATTGTTTAAAAAATGAGGAATTTGAAGTTCATATTGACGAGGAACTTAGAGTAAAAGCTCATAAAGCCCTAGAAAATATGCATCTTCTATCTGTATAGCAATTATGAATTATGATGTTTTAATAGTTGGCACTGGTATTGCAGGCCTTTATACTGCACTTAATTTAAGAGATGATATTAGGATTTTAATGATTACTAAGAATTCCTTTAGAGACTGTAATAGTTATCTTGCTCAAGGTGGTATTTCAACTTCCCTTGGTCTTTTTGATGAAGAAAATTATTTTAATGATACAGTAAAAGCAGGAAATTATCATAATGATACTAAAGCTGTTAAATTATTAATAAAAAATTCAATTGAAAACATTAATACTTTAATTAAGCTTGGAGTACCATTCGATAAAACTAAAGAAAAATTAAATTATACACGCGAAGGTGGCCATAGTGAATTTAGAATTGTCCACGTTAAAGATGAAACTGGAAAGTCTGTAACCGAAACATTATTAAATATTGTATCTAAAAAAAGAAATATTACTATGCTTGAAAATACTGCATTAATAGATTTAATATGTAAAGATAATACATGCTATGGCGGTATTTTGAGAGATTCACATAGAACTTATAAAGTAAATAGTAAATTCACTATTTTGGCTACTGGTGGTATTGGGGGTATTTTTAATTCAACTACTAATGTTGAATATTTAACTGGTGATGGCTTAAATATTAGTTTAAAACATAATATTGAAATTAAAGATATGGAGTACTTGCAATTACATCCTACTGTATTATATGAACCTGATGTAAAGGGTAAAAAATTACTCTTATCAGAATCTTTGCGTGGTGAAGGCGGAATAATAGTTAACCAAAATAAAGAAGTATTTATTAATCCGTTACTTCCTAGAGATATTGTATCTACTTCAATATTAAATGAAATATCTAAAACTCCTACTAATCCTTATGTCTATCTTGATATGACAAAGAAATCTAAAGAATTTTTAATGTATAGATTTCCTTTTCTTTATAATGAATGCCTAAAAAGAGGCTATAAAATGGATAAAGATTTAATACCTATAGCTCCTGCCCATCATTATTGTATGGGTGGAATCAAAGTTGACTTATTCTCTAGAACATCAATGAATAATCTTTATGCCGTTGGTGAAGCTAGTTGTACTGGAGTTCATGGAAGTAATAGACTTGCTAGTAACTCATTACTGGAAGCTTTAGTATTTGCAAAGCAAGCATCTGAAAATATTAATTCTAAAATAAATGAAATTCATTATAAAGATATTATTTTTGAATCTGAATCTTATGCACTAGATTCTTATGACGAATTGATAAGCTATTTAAAAAGAAAGGTGGACAATAAATATGCTAAATTATTCAATTGTTGATAAAATAATAAAAAATGCACTAGAAGAAGATATTCCTTATGGAGATATTACTGCTTCTTCTGTTATAACTAGTGGATCTAAAGCAAAAGCTTCTCTCATTGCTAAAGAAGATGGAATTATTTGTGGATTACCTATTTTTCAAAGAGTATTTAATCTGCTAGGTGAAGTCGAGTTTACCGCCTTTATTAATGAAGGTTCTAATATTACTAAGGGTGATATAATAGGTGAAATTCAAGGAAATGCTCTTAATATTTTAATGGGTGAAAGAGTTGCTTTAAATTTACTTCAAAAGATGAGTGGAATTGCAACCTTAACTAATAAATATGTATCAAAACTTAAAGGTCTTAACACAAAGCTTTTAGATACACGAAAAACTACCCCTAACCTTAGAATATTAGAAAAATATGCTGTTAAGATTGGTGGTGGAAATAATCATCGTTTTTCACTATCTGATGGTATTTTAATAAAAGATAATCATATTGGATATGCAGGTAGCATAAAAAATGCAATTGCCTTAGCTAAAAGCAACTGCTCATTTGTAAGAAAAATAGAAGTAGAAACTGAATCAAAAGAAGAAGTTCTTGAAGCTCTTGATGCTGGTGCAGATATTATTATGCTTGATAATATGACCCCATCCCAAGCTAAAGAAATGGTTGAGTTAATTGCTGGAAGAGCTATTACTGAATGCTCCGGTAATATAACATTAGAAACAGTTAGAAGTTATGCACTATCTGGTGTTGATTTCATTTCCTCCGGTGAATTAACCCATTCTGTTAAAGCTTTTGATATTTCTTTAAAGAATTTTACTAGAATATAATAATTAAAGTCGGTGTATGAAATAACATATATGCTGTTAAATAAACATGCTACAGTATATATTTATACTAAATACTTCATATTAACCGACTTTATTTTTAATAAAATAAATTATTAATTTTATTATTTATTTCTTCAATCCCTATTGAATTCATTTTAGTTGTGTCACTTAAATCATATTTATTTTTTAGTGATAAAATTCTATATACACTTTCATCTAATCTTTCTTCTGTAATCTCACCTGAATTAACAGCCTCACTAATAGAGGTCAATACCTTAATTTCATTATCATATCCATGACAAACTAATATTATATCTACGCCTGCATTAATAGCTTTTACAGAAGCTTCACCAATATCATAATTATCCATAATTGCTGCCATAGTCATATCATCTGATATAACCACACCCTTAAAGTTCATTTCATCCCTAAGAATATCTGAAACAATTTTCTTAGACATGGTAGCAGGATTTTCTGAATCTATATTTTTTAATAAAATATGAGATACCATAATTGCATCTGCTCCACTATTTATAGCATTTTGGAATGGAATAAACTCTAGCTCTTTTAGTTCATTTAAACTTTTTTCAACTAGTGGTAATCCATAATGTGAATCTACACTAGTATCTCCATGTCCTGGAAAATGCTTAACAACCGGAATAACATTATTTTCATTGATTCCTTTCATAACACTTATTCCTAAATTAGAAACAATATCTGCATCTCTACCAAATGCTCTACTTCCTATTACTGTATTATTAGGATTACTTAAAATATCTAATACCGGTGCATAATCCATATTATAACCCATTAATTTTAATTCATTAGCTATTATTTCTCCAACTTCATAACACATTTCTTTATTATTATATGCTCCAATAGAAAGACTTGATGGTAGTTTTAAAAACTCATTTGGAGTTCTAGAAACTACTCCCCCCTCCTCATCAACAGATATAAATAAAGGTATCTTATTATTCATATTAGATAATTTTATATTATTTATAAGTTCTGTAACTCCATTTAAGCTTTCAACATTATTTCCAAATAATATTACTCCTCCTATATACGAAGTTTTAATTAAATCATTTATATTTTCATCAACACTAGTACCATTAAAGCCAACAATCATTAATTGGCCAATTTTCTCGTTTATACTCATACTATCAATTAATTCTTTAATCTCATCTCTCTGCGTCTTAATTTCTTCTTTTTTATTTATATCATCTTGTAAATGTTCCTCTTCATTTCTCTTAGTATTATCCATGCATGCTATAAGAAGTATCAGCATAGTAAACAAAATTGCTGAAACTCCAATTTTCTTCTTCATACTTTTCCTTTCTTAGAATATATATTATTTCTATTTTATTATCATTTTTTCTGAATAAGAGAAAGCACTTCCCCTAACTATTTTTCTTTTATTAATTTTAATAATAACCGATATACTTAGTATTATAACCAAAATAATTAAAGCATATATTATAAACAACTCTTCTGGTAATGCATTTATAATAGGATCGGTACTAGGATCAAATATCCAATAATCATTATTAAATATAATCTTATGGAATAATGTAAAAGCCTTAGAAAAGTCTATTAAAATAGCTGCTATTATAAATCCAAAAAAGCAAATCAAAATATTTGCACCTAAATTAAGATTATTAATAATATTTATTTTAAACTCTTTTTTATTTTCTATTTTACTAAAAACGATATAACCAGTAATAAACAGCAAAAAAATTATTGATATAATTATAAGAACTATAAAAATATCTTTAACTTCTTTAAAATGAATTTTTCCATATTCACTCATAACAAAATTTGGTAAAACCAATTTTGAATCAAAAGGATTTTGTAGATAGTTAATAATCTTACTATAATTTAAAAATAAATCATTCGATGATATACCAGTTACAGAAACTAAATTATACTTTTCTATAATAATTTTATATATAAATTTCATATTTAATGCCATAATGGTTGAAATTGATATTATTGATATAGCTGTAAATATTCCCATAATAGTATTTACACTAAATTTTATTATATTACTTTTATTTAAATACCCTCTCATATCATCACCTCTCATCAATTATATCATATTCCACTTTACATTGTATTTTTATTTAATTATGTAATTATATGGTTTCAAAATGCACTATTCACTTTTTACAATAAAAAATGGCAAATTATAGATAAAATTCAATGTTTAATCTATAATTTACCATCAGTTTTATATCTTAAAAGTTATTATAATTTTTATGTATTATTTATATTATTATTTTATATTTTCTAAAAAACACTTATCTTTTTCTTTTTTATCTCTAGTATCAAATGGATTATTAATAAGCGCCTTACAATAAAGACTTGGATAATTTTTACTTAAATATTTCATATACTCAGCCCATTCGATTGTTAAATACTTATATACTGCCATTAAATCTTTTTCTATATGCATTATTTCATATCTTTCAATTTCATCACAATATCTTGTATCTAATTCTTCCTTTAAATGCATTATAGTCATTAACATTTCAGTAAATGTTTCGTGCTCTAATAAATTCCCATTTGAAATTAAATTAATAAGTAAATCCTTATTATCATCTAATTTATTTTTTATATCTCCTAAATTTATTTTATCAATATTTAGTTCATAATCATAATTTAAAATATCTTCGTGCAATTTAGAAAAAGATTGATCATTCCATGTATCAGAGTTTATAGTTCTATGATTAGCCATTACTCCATGTGCATCACCTTTAACTATATCTGATAACAACTTAGTTCCAAGCTCTGTATAAAATAATCCAATAAGCATATTAAGCTTTTCTAATAAATGCTCTTTCTCTCTTCTTTCTAATATCCTCTCAATTACAATTGTAGTTAAAAATACTTCTAAAGGTATAAATGCAATATCCGCAAATAAAAAAATCATCGTATGATGCACATCTTTAAAAATTACAACATGTAAGTAGTGTAGTAATATTGATAGTATTACAAGTCCAGATCCTATCAATATTGTTTCTTTTGTTCTTTTACTCAAATTTTATCCTCCATATACTACTAGTAAATTTATATAAGATATAGTATATCAGCTTGTTTATTAGTAGTAAAGTTATGTTATACGTTATCATAGAGACTGTATCTTTTTAGATACAGTCAACTCTTTATTTATTCAACACGTATTTTTTATTCTACTTTATTGTAACTCATCTTCATCATAATGATTTGATACAAATACATCTGAAGGATCAATTCCAAGTTCCTCACAAGCCTGACTCAAATTACATCCCATTTCATCCATATATTTAGCGACATATGCATTAACATCAATTTGTGAATAAACATTTTCCATACCAAATTCCTCCTAAAAATCACTTAATTATTATCTGTTTTGATAATTTTATTTTTGTGTATCAAAATAACTATTATTTCTAATACTGATTCTATTATATATAATGTTTTAAAAAAATATTCCTTTCTTACCACCTCCCTTTATTTAATATTTTGAAAAAATTCTGATAATTAGTATTTTCAACCTATCTTCTAGATTTCCTGCTAAAAAATATTTTTATTGGTATTACTTTTTAGATTTTATTATTTTCTACTATAAATTACTTAGTTTTTCACTTTATTTGATAAATTTACAAATAAATAATAATTAATCCTTAAATTTAATTTACTTATGTTATACTATATCTTATATAAAATAATAAAATTTTTGAAGGGTGGTAAGTCATGAAAATACACTTTGATAAAAAGCTATTGAAGTATTCAATATATGTCACTTTAACAGCTATAGCTATATTTTTAGCTTTAACTATAATGTCCAATATAGGGACAATATTTACAACTATTTTTTCTATTATCGGAAATTGCCTTAGCTTGATAAAACCTCTGCTTATTGCAATAATAATTGCCTATTTACTCTTTCCCTTAACAAGGAGCATCGAGAATTTTTTAAGAACTAATACTATTTATAAAGTAAAAAAGCAAGGAAACAGAAGAATGATTGCAATTATATCTTCCTATCTTCTTATAATTGCTATAGTATTAGCTATTATTTGGGGAATCTACTTTATGATAGGCGGTCAATTATCTAAAAGCACAACGCTTACTAACATAATAAATGATATATCTTCATATTTAAATTCCAATTCATTTACAACATCATCAATAAAATCAACTTTAGAGAATTTAAATATTTCATTTATTGATAAACTAGAACCTTATATAATTCAAATTGTTGATACTGTTCAAAAATATATAATTAATAACCTTGGATTAATGACATCTAATATAATGTCTATAGGAAGTAGTATTGCTACATTCTTTATATCAATTATCATAAGCATATATATCCTAAAAGATTCTGAATACTTTATTGGTCTTTGGAAAAAACTTTATTCTTTAATATTTAAAGATACTGTTGCCGGTAAAAAATGCTCTGAAATTTTTTCAATAATCAATGATGTATTTTCAAAATTTATCCGTGGGCAATTATTAGAAGGCTTCTGTGTGGGTGCACTATCTGCAATTGCGCTATCAATTGCTAGAATAGATTATGCAGTTGTTATAGGTATTATTGCTGGTATATGCAATATGATTCCTTATGTAGGTCCTATTGTTGGAACAATATTAGCAGCCGTAATGGGATTATTAAGTGGAAGCCCTATAAAAGTATTATATGCAATAATAGCAATGCTTGTAGTTCAACAAATTGATAATAATTTTTTAGCTCCAAAAATAGTTGGGCAAAGCGTAGGACTTCATGCGGTATTTACTATGATGGCTATTTTAATAGGTGGTAATATAGGTGGATTAATCGGAATGCTAATTGCAGTTCCAATTGCAGCTTCTATAAGAGTTATATTTAATAAATGGTACGATAATTACACATCTTCTAGAATTAACTAAATTATATATTAATTAAATTTACTAATTTAATACTTATTATGAAAAACTGCATTAAGAAATTGAAGCAAATACAATAAGCTTCAACTCTTTAGCAGTTTTTCTTTTAATAAGATTATAAAGTCTTAAGTAAAATCATATAATTTATAGATTTGATATGATTTAGCTTTTAATTTTATACATTAAAACTATATTAAACAACTTAAAAGCATAACCAATAATCCACTTCCAATAACAATTTTATCTCTATCTATTTTATCATTTCTTAATGCGGAATCTAAAAATCCTAGCACTATTATTATACTACCTACATATAATAGTATGTCCCCATACTTTATAAAAAATATTTTCGATACAAGTATACTTATTACTAATGCTAAAATAACACTTCCTCCAATAAATATTTCATCCTTTAGTCTTTTAAAATATACCCCCATCTTTATTCCCCCTAATATAAATTTTACTTATTAACGATTTCTCACCTTCTACTTTTCTTTTTATCAATTAATAAAATATATTTTTAATAATTTATCATTATTATTTATTTATATATATTATTTTATCATATATATATTCTATTTTCAAAATTTTTACAATTATTCTTATTATAAAAAAATCCTTTATATAGATATATTTAGCATCTATATAAAGGATTTTTAATTATGTATCTAATTTAGTTATCGTTCTCTTACCATCGCATATCCATCTTATTTTATTATTGCATTTATCACATGTAATAATTCCATTAGCTTCACACTCTGGTTCTTCAAATATAATTTCCCCACACTTAGGACATAAAACTTTTTCCATAATCAATCACTTCCTTCTTAAGTACTAATTTTAATATATTAATTATTTTTATTTTAACCTTTTTATACAAATTTAAACAGTTCTTTATATAAGTATATAAAATTTATGCTATAATTTGTAAATAAGAATAATTTACAAAAAAATTGATATTTTATTATAATATAGCAATAAATGTATTGACATAATTAACAAATTTATAATAAAATCACTATAAGGAATTTCCGAATGTTTTTAAACTTTTACCATCTATCATTCGACTAATATAAGAAAGGATGTGAGTATATTTCATAGCGTTTTAACTGTTGTGAAATTAAGCTTATGATTGATAACTTACTTTATACCATACCAAAAGAAAATCATACAAAAGAACAAGTAAAAGAAATATTAACTAACCATCCCGAAATCAAATTTGTTTCATTTGTTGGAATTGACCTTTCAGGAAATGATACTGATGAAAAAATACCAGTAAACTTATTTTTAGATGATCTTGACTCATTTCTTCATGGAGTTGCAGTTCAAACTGATGGTTCATCAGTTGTTTTACCTGGAATCGCCACATTAAATAATGCAAAAGTAGATATGATTGCTGACTTACATAGCAAATGGTTTGTTGATTACAATTATGATTTTATAGATTCTGCAACAAATAAACCAGTTGGTACATTAAGAATTCCATGTTTCTTATATCACGATAATAAACCTGTGGATTCTAGAAATATTTTACACAATGCAGTTAAAACATTTAAAGATACTTTATGGAATATATTTGATACAAATCCTGAAGTATTAGATATTTATGACATAAAAAAAGATGATATAGATGAAATAGTTATTACTTCTGCTACTGAATTAGAATTTTGGGTTAAAACTCCAAACAGTGATGCAGAATTAGAAGAATTATCTACTTCTCAAGTACTTCATGAACAATACTGGACAAGAACTAAAGGTAAAGTTCGTACTGCTTTAGAAGAAACTTTACTATTAATGGAAGCTTACGGATTTGAACCAGAAATGGGACATAAAGAAGTTGGTGGAGTTAGAGCTAAATTAGATTCTTCTGGTAATTTTGATCATGTAATGGAACAAATTGAAGTTGATTGGAAATATTCTGATGCAGTTCAAGCAGCTGATAATGAATTATTCATTAAAATATTAGTTCAAGAAACTTATAGAAGATATGGATTAGATGTTACATTTATGGCTAAACCCCTTGATGGTGTTGCTGGTTCAGGTATGCATGTACATTTAGGAATTAGCTTAAAACTTAAAAATGGTAAGAGAATTAACTTATTCCATACAACTAAAGATCACTTCTTAAGTGTTCTTGGATATGGATCTCTTATGGGATTACTTAAAAACTATGAAGTTATGAATCCATTTATATCTTCAACTAATAACTCATTAAAAAGATTAAAACCTGGATTTGAAGCACCAGTTTGTATAGTTACTTCTCTTGGATTATCTCCAAGTAATCCTTCGAGAAATAGATCTATATTAGTTGGTCTTATTAGAGATTTAGCTAATCCTTTAGCTACAAGATTTGAACTTCGTTCACCAAATCCACATTCAAATGCTTATATAACTATAGCTGTATGTTATATGGCAATGCTTGATGGTATTCTTTATGCGGTTAACAATAAAAAGACTGATGATGAGCTTTTAGCTGAACTTTCAAAAGAATATGGTGAAGAAGCCGATTACTTAGAAAAAGATAGAAAATATAGAGCTGAAGAAGATGTATTTGAAGACTTTACTGAAGAAGAAAGAAATAAATACTTCAGCAAAGCACCAGCAACAATCTATGAAAACATTACTGCATTAGATAGATATCCTGAAAAAGTAGAAGTTTTAAAGAGAAATGATGTGCTAACAGATCAACTTATTAACAGTTTTAGAATGGCAACTATTAAGAGATGGAAAATGGAAATATCTCATAGAATAGTAAATAAATTTACTGCTGAAATCAGAGCTTGTAAATGCCTTCATGATGCAAATAAAGCACTAGATTTAGACTTAACTAACTGGACTAAAATTCACGAATTAAGATTATATATCATGAAGGATACTAATTTTACAAAATCTCTTTTCACAAGACTTAAAGACGCAATTGTGGAGAACAATTTAGAGCTTGCTTCTGATTTATATTTAGAATTAGAAGATAAAATGAGCTTATTAAGAAATATGTACTCTTCATATAAAAAGAATCTTTTAGATATTTAGCAAAAAAAGAACTGCCAAATGGCAGTTCTTTTTTTACTAATCTTCTCTATCCTTAAATGCTTCTAGTACTTTTTGTGTATTCTCTCCATATAAAATGTAATAATCATTGTCATAGCATAATCATAAATTAAGAAAACTGGTTGTGCTATTATCCATAATATAATAGATGCAATAGCTTTTGTTGAAGTATCAAATAACCTAGAAACTATAGTTTCTAATCCTGTTATTACATTTATACCTAATATATTTTGCATTATTAAAAATCCAATAATAAAGGCTATATTGAAGAATACTAATTTTAATAGTATTTCTAATTTTTCTTTTCTTAATCTCTCTATAAAAAACTTTATTATTCCAAATACACCAAAGAAAATAAAATATAACAATGATATGTTAATTGGAACCAAGAAAAAAGCTATTAAACTAGATGCTATATAGACAAAAATTGATGTTTGTACATCACTTCTTATAATACAAATAGGTATTATTGCTGAAGCAATAGTTAATATTGCTAATGTACTTATTGGTAAAAAAGCCGCTAAATATAAAACTATAGTAGTTAATGCAACTAAAATCCCCCCAAGAGCTATATTCTTTGCCTTCATAAAACCGCCCCTTTCATACAGTTAATAGTTAGTAGTTAATAGTTATAGAAACTATTACATTGTTTCTTAAAATACATTCTTAAATTCAACCCAAGTTGAATTTATTCATTAACTATTAACTCAAAACTATTAACTTCTAACTATCCTAACAACATCCTATTAAATCTCCACCAAAGCATTCACATAATGAATCTAAACACCATAAATTTATACAACAATCACAAGTATCCATATTTCCACTTGAAGTTCTATATGTTTGACTATATCCACGACTTCTTGAATTTAATTGATTTAATGCTTGCCTATATTCAAAATTATTTGGATCCATATTACATGCCTTTTGAATATTATTATATGCTGACTCAAACCATCCTTTTGCAAGCATAACATTTCCATATAAATAATACCATTCAGCATCTCTATCTCTAATAGCATTAAGCTTTGATTCTGCTACTGAAATACTCCTCATTTGAATTAAACTTCTAATCTCTGCATAAATTGGAGCATTGCTACTATAAGAACTATATCCTGAATTATAATTTGTGTTATATCCATTAGATGAAGCATTATAGCTTGAATCTCCACCATTATTATTCTTTAACATATCATATGCCTTATTTACTTCAGCAAGCTTTTCCTGTGCTAAATCCTTAAGTGGATTATCTACATATTGATCTGGATGATATTGTTTTACTAACTTCCTATAAGCTGATTTAATTTCTTCTTGAGAAGCCCCTGGCTTTACTCCTAATACCTCATATGGATTCATTTTTAAAACACTCCTTTTTATCCTTTATGTATATTTTTTATAACCGTATATTTTCAGAATAACTTTCTTAATCTTTATGAATTAAATTTTAAATTTCCTTTTTCTTTACAGCTACAATTATTAACTATCCTTTCATACTTATCCATCATTCCAAGACTAATTATATTTTCAAGTATTGCTTTGTTTCTTTTTAATGGTAATTTATCTAATGATTCCTTACAATTATATCCACAATTCAATATAGTAAATTCCATTCGCGGCTTTATTTCCAGCATTAGCTCATCATAACTTTTATTTTCCTTATTATATAAAAAGTTTATTGGATTAAATTTATTTTTCTCCATATCTTCCTTTAAATCATCTAATGCATCTATTAAATATATCCACTTTCCTAATGCATATCCTAGATCATAAAGTGCATACCTAATATTTTCACAATCGCCTTCAAAATTTTCTGGATATAACTCTAAAATTTTAGCAACTATTAAACTAAATGGATGAGAAATTTCATCTATAGATTCAAAATTTTTATTTTCCTCTAAGTTAGATAATAAATTTAAATTTTCTTCTATTATATCATTAACTTTCGTAACATTTCTGTTAAATTTTCTTTTATATGGTGATAATGCTGTACTTTCTAACTTACTTTTTATACTTTTATCATCATTCACATCATCAATCAACTTATAATATACTAATGAAACATTCATTGCAGCTGTATATTCTAATGCCTTATTATCTATAATCATTGGCTTTTTCTTTAATGGATGAGCCATACATCTTTTAAAGTCAATTTTAGGAGTCTCATTATGTAATGCATCTAATAATAATCCTAAGAATGCCATATCATAATTTAAAGTTAACCTTGGTAGATTTCCAAAAGTATCTTTAATATGCATACAGACACCACAATAATATCCTCTAAACATTTCATATTCTCTAATTTTAAGCTCTGGTTTCAGTGGAGTTACATAACCAAACAAATAATCACTCCTTTATGCTATTCTCATTTTATAACCTTAGTATAGTTTATTTGTATTTATTTATCAATTTATCATAAACTTTTTAATTAATACTGTATGAAAAAATAAAACTGTACAAAAATAACATGTTTAAATAAAATTATCCATGTTATTTTTTATACAGTCATAAAGTTTATTTATTTTTAAAAGCTTCCTCCGCCTCCACCATGAGTATTTCCACTACTTGAAGTATGAGTTGAACTTCCTCCACTACTACTATTATTTCTCTCTATTTTTGTTTTTGAAGTGTACGTACTAATAAATCTATCCTTTTTTCTAGTAAAAACTATTGAGTTACGATCAACATAATTTGCTGTAGAAATAGATTTTGAATTTTTATAAGAATTAACAACTAATAAAGATACTACACTAGCTACTATTAATCCAGCTCCTAATCCAATAAAAATAACTTTTTGAGTACGTTCAGCCTCATTATAAGTATATTGCCCTGCTGGTATACCTTCTTCTGCATAATAATTTATATCATTTATAAATTCATTACATCCTTCAAAATAATCTGCATTTTTTAATTGCGTTGTTATATCATCAACTATATTCTGTATTCTACTATCTGTGAAATATTTTATAGCCTCTCCCGAAGTTGATATCCATACCTTTCTATCGTCCATATCTATTAACAATAATAAGCCACTTTTATCTTCTCCAACACCATATCCATTATAATCAAAATAATCATCAGCATAATCCATTTGGCTTTTACCACCTAAATCATTAGATGTTACTATAACAGCATCCATATTATACTGTTCTTTAAAACTTGCTAAATCTTCTCTTAATTGTTGTTCTTCCTCACTTGATAAAAGATTAGCATCATCAACTACAAAATTTATATCTGCACTTACTATAGTTACAAAGGATAATAGCAAGACAAGTGAACTAATAAAAGGTACCATTTTCTTTTTTATATTAATCATATAAACATCCCTCCTATTAATACAACTAAAAATACCAAAATAAATACTATCGCAAACAATATTGCTATTTTACCTTTTGACACTGGTAATGAGCCAAACACCTTTCCTGTTTGACCATTCATTGCAAATATATAATTTTTATCTCCTGAACTATATGTCATCATCCAAACAGGCATCAATGCATATTGACAAGATGTTTTATTAAACCTTTCATTTGTTCCAACAATATCAACAGTTGAATATCCACTTATAGAATTTCTCAATATATCATTTGTTCCCATTCTTATTTTACCTTCAATTAAAGGTAAAACTTGCTCCTTACCTCTATCATATTTTTCTGAAAAAAATCCTGGTAAATATGCTATTGAAAAATCTTTAAGCTCTCTATCATCATAAGGCTCAATACTTTCCATAACATTATCATCCATTTTACTTGATGCATTATGAGGAACATTATTAAAATTCAAATTTGCTTCTCTATATACATGATATACGTCTGTTTTAGTATATCTATAATCACCACTTACCCAAGTATTTATTCTTTTACATCTAGCACTCATTTCCCCAGTAACATTAGAAGTAACTAACCAAAATGGAATATAGATACCTGTAATTTTCTCTAATTGTTTATAGGATGAAAACTCCTTAGGCAAAAACCATTTTTTCTTACTCCATTTCAAGAAATTCTCAATTGCAGTTTCCTTATTAACTTTAAATGGCATAACTTTAGATGGCTTAAACTCGCCTTTAAACTTATCATTTAACACAACTGGCCCATGGCAATAACAACAAAATGTTGCTGTTGTTGTTTTATCACATACTATTTCAGCGCCACATCTTGGACATGAATAACTTGCTGTGTTTTCCTCTAAATTACTCCATTCATCATTATATTCTTCATCTAAAATTTCTTCCGTTATATGATCTTTATTTTCATTATTTAAACGTTCTATATCGCCCACTGTAAACTCACTCATACAAAAATCACATTTTCCTTTTTGCAAAGTAGGATCAAAGTTAATTTCTGCACCACAATTTGGGCACTTATATGTTATAGCGGCCATTATATTCCCCCTAATACTAATTTATATATATATCTATCTTATTAATATACATATTCTATTAATTATATCACATATTTTTACATAATATTCTAACACTCCTATATATTCTCTCTCAAATTTTATAGAACAATACTTTTGAATTTGTCCACATTTTTTCAAAAAATTATACCTAAATTAATTATAATATTTAAGGAATTTAATCATATTTTTCCCATTTATTTTTTCTTGACTTTTCTTTAGCGATATGTTTTAATCTCTTGAATTTAAAGTATTACAACCACTTTTCTATATTATTCCTTTTTACTTCTTCCATTTTATTCATTCCCATTATAAACCATGTTGGTTTGACATCATTTTTTATATATAGTATAACCTTGTTGCAGGGCGAAGGAATTAAATTAATAATCTTGGAGGTGTATTTTTCTGTTTAAGAAAATTATAGTTTTAACAACTTCACTTGCTATATCACTATTTGGTATAAATGAATTTTCTGCACAAGCAAGTGTTTTAAATAAAAGTGCACAAAAAGTTGTTAATGTAAGTTATTTAGATAAAAATGATATAAGCTCAAATACTAATATATATGAATATAATAATGATATTACTACTGATAATATTAATGATAATACTCGTAGTGTTACTAATGAAAATATTATTAATGATATAAATATCTCTAATAAAAACTTAGAAGAAGAAAAGGCTAAAGAAATTGAAGAATCTAGCTCAAAAGAAGACGAATCTACTTCTGAATCTTTAGAAGATAGTGAATGTGTTGCAAATACTACTAATGATGAAACTACCAACTATAAAGCAGTATATACAATGGTAAGTACTGCGTATACAGGTGATACAATTACCTATACAGGCACTACCCCTGTCCGTGATCCCAATGGTATTAGTACCATTGCAGTAGATCCATCTATAATTCCTTTAGGTTCAAAAGTTTATATACCTGGATATGGTATGGCTATTGCTGCTGATACAGGTGGTGCAATTAAAGGTAACAAAATAGATTTATTTTTAAACTCAGAAAATGATTGTATAAACTGGGGAGTGCAAACTGTATCATTATACATTATTGCTTATCCTGGAGAATGGTAAAACTCAAGTTAACTTAACATTTTTTATTATTAACAAAATAAAGGAGTATATTATACTATATATCATCACTAAAGATATATAAATATAAAATACTCCTTTTATTTACTTATTATTTAATCAAATCATTATATTTAGCTTCTATATTATCCTTAATCTCACTATTTAAAATAAATAATGATACTAAATCTCCATTAACTTCAATTGTTGCATTCTCTGCAGCTTCTAAATATTCAGGATATAAATGGCCAGCTAGTAGATCTTGAATATATTCTTCTAATGAAGCCTTTACACTATCAACTTTTCCCTCTTTTGCTTTTACTACTATTATAGCATCTTGTTGTGCTGTCACACCTGGAACTAATATTCCATAATCGACTATGTCTTCTAAATTTAAATGATATATATCTTTAGCCATCTCATCATCAACCATTGTTGGCATCATAAATAATTCTTCTTCACTTAATTTTTCTACAACTTCCTTTGCTGATACAGAAGATGTTTGCCCTGTCCCCTGCTCAACACTTTGATTATTACCGTTGTTTGCTTTTCCACAACCTGTTAATGTTGCACCTACCATAATTGCAATTAAAGCACTTACTAATATTTTTTTCATTTTTGATAACCTCACTTTTATTAATTTTCTTTTGTTAACATATTAATTAGACTATCATGTCCTATAAATTGTTCCTTGCTTTAAAAAATTTTTTCAAATTTATTTTTGCTTATATTTATTTACATTTTTTGGTAATTTATTTATACTTATAAGTGACAATCTAAATCTCATCTAAATATTTTATACTTAATTAATAAATCAAATTTGACTAAAATTCTAAATTCAACTTAGTTTAAACTATACATAGTATCCTTATTCGCTATGTAAAAAGCTAATTTCATTTAAATAATATTTTGTAGAGGTGGTTTAAATAAATAAGGATTCATTTAACTTAAACTACAGAAGAAAAATGCTTTACAAAAAGAAAAAAAAACGTCAAAGAAGAATAATAGTAGCATTTACTACTATACTACTATTTATATCTATAGTCCCCTTAATAATTATTATGTCAAATAAAAATAAAACTATTGCTACTTTTAACTTAGCAATACCTAAAATCGAAGAATCACCTCCATATGTGGTTTGTATTGATCCAGGTCATGGAGATTGGGATTACGGAGCTATTAGTCCTAATGGCACTGCTGAAAAAGATATTACCTTAGCTATTTCATTAAAATTAGGTGAACTACTAGAAAATGATGATAGATTTAAAGTAATTTATACAAGGTCAAATGATGAAATAGATTGGTTAGAAACCGCAAATGATAGTTTGAAAGAGCGTATAAATATATCAAAAATATGTAATGCTGATATATTTATTTCAATCCATTGTAACTATAGTTCTGATTCTAAAGAAATATCTGGAGTTGAAACTTGGTACAATCCTAACGATGAAAATAGCTTAAACCTATCAAAATACCTTCAACAAGCATTAATAGATTTAAATTACACAACTAATAGAGGTGTTCGTTCTTATGTCTCTGGAGAAGAACTTGCTGTTTTAGAATTAAATACAAATACTTCTTCATTAATTGAATTAGGCTTTTTAAGTAATTCTTCGGATGAAAAATACCTTTCATCTAAATTAGGCCAATCTGAATGTGCTAAAGCTCTCTACGAAGCAATTGTTGAATATAGAGATGATACTATTGAATAATAAAAGACCACAATAATATAAGCTTTAAACTATATTATTGTGGTTCATTTTCTATTCTACCTATTGTTTTTCTTCTTCATCTTTTTTATCATCCAAATATCCTTTAGCTTCAGTAGTTGGATTACTTATAATTCCAGCAGCAATTAAAACTGCAAGGATAGCATTTGTTATTTGTGTATATTCTTCAGGTACAAAATTAACACCAAATGCATTTAATAAAATACCAATTAAAGAAAACAAAGATACCCATAGTCCATAATTCTTAAATCTAGACCAATCTATTTTCATAATATCTCCACCTCCTTTATACTATTAAGATATTCCTAAACGCTTTCTATGTTCTGTAAATTTAAATTTATTTTATACTTTATTAAATTTAAGTAAAATTATTTTTACTCATCAAAAAAAGCCTAAATAATAAGAGTAATCCTTAATTATTTAGGCTTTTTTAAATAATTATTTTATTGTAACTGTATAAGCACTATTAAATACTTGTCCTACTTTTAACTTTTCTATTCCTTCTTTATCCTTAAGTTCACCAGTAAAATCTTCAAAATCGGCATGTCCATACCATGGTTCAATGCATACAAACGGAGCTCCTGTTACTTTTGTCCATAATCCCATATAAGGAAAACCTGTGAAATCCATAGTTACGCACTTGTCATGATTAACTGATTTTAAGCTAATTTTATTAGATTTTAAATTATCAAAAACTAATGCATCGTCTTTAAATACATCAAAACTTAAATTAATAATATTATCATTATTTAAATATTCTTTTCTTTCTTTTTTAATGTATCCATCCTTGTTGATAATCATTATATCAGTTGTTTCCTTTTCATTAAATTCAAAATAATAATCATTTATTATTTCCCCACCTTTTATTGGACACATAAATGCCGGATGAGCTCCTATTGAAAAATAAATAGTCTTATCATCTTTATTTTCAACTGTATAAGCCGTTGTAACACCATCTTGAACTAATGAATAAGTAATCTTCAAAGAAAATTTATAAGGATATATTTTTAATGTATCCTCTGAATAAGGTAATTCAAATACTAATTTATTATCTGTTTTTTCTACTAATTCAAATTTACGAACTCTAGCCAATCCATGTTGTGGTAAGTTATATTCTTTACCATCAACTCTATATATACCATCTTTCACCTTTCCAACTATAGGAAATAAAACTGGCGCATGATATCCCCAATAATTTTTATTCCCATTCCATAAATATTCTGTACCATCCTTTTTAGATGTAATACTATTAAGCTCTGCCCCATGAGTGCTTGCAACAATTTTAATATTTTCATTTTCTAGTGTATATAACATTCTCATCACTCCTTATATCCTATTAATTTAAACGTTATCTTAATATATTATATAATATTTAACATATTATTTTAATATGCAAAATCAAAAAATGTATTTAAAACAGTAAATATTAATTATTTACTATTTTAAATACATTATTTTTAAACTATTTTACCATCATACCCTAAAATACCTTGTCCTAAATTATAAAGGTTATTAAATCCTTCTTCTTCTAAAATTTGACATGCTAAAGCACTCTTATGCCCTGCCTTGCAATAAACTAAAATAGGTTTATCTATATTTTCTTTCAAATCTTCAATTTCCCATTCTAATTCTTCAACTGGTATATTTATTGCATTAGGAATCCTTCCTGACTTATATTCACTAAATCTTCTTACATCTATAATTACTAATTCACTACAATTTTCAATTAATTTATTAGCCTCTTTACTACTAATTGACTTAAATGAACTCATGCTTACACCTCTTTTGAATTATTCATTTAAACTAATTATAGTAATAATACTTATTATTTTCAAGCTTCTTATTTATTAAATGGTTTTACAGCATCAATAATAATTGATACCATTCCTAATTTTCCTCTAGAATTTCTGTTATCAAATCTATAACTTCTACATATCTTTCCTTTAGATTCATCCCACTCCTTATAATGAAAATCCCCTTGTTCATCACAATATTCTAAAAGAGTTACCTCAAATCCTGCTTCTTCAAAAACTTTTACTAAAGTCTTATAATCATATACCATTTTATGCTCTGCTGCTGGATGAGCTTCATGCCCTGGTCCTCCTACTTTAATCATGCTTTGATATAAAGCATTTTTAAAATTCTTATCTGGAACAGCACATCTAACATAGCCACCTGGTTTTAAAAATTTATAGCAATTTTCTGCTGCTTTTATTCCATCTTCTAAAGATAAATGTTCCCAAACATGTTCTGCTAATATTGCTTCAATTTCTTCATTTTCCTTCAACCTTTCCCATTGTTCTAAATTTAACAAATTTAATTCATTTTCTTGAGTAGAGACCCATCCATTATATTTTGTTTTTCCAGCCCCAACAATTATTTTCATAACCATTTCCCCCTTAATATACTATAAATGCCTATCTAAACATTATTAATATAGTTATATATGTTTAAAATTTATATATATGTATTAATAGTTAATTTTTTACCAATAAATTCAATTATATATATTTTATACCACAAGGACCAATATAGTAAATATCTTTTATTACTTTTTATCAAAAAAAACAGTCCTAATATATACACTTATATTAAGACCTTTAAGAATGCAATACCTCGAAATTAATTGTAGTACCTAACAAAATTAACAAAATAGCTATTACACTTTTATAAGCATTTTCAATTTCTTTTTCATTTCTCTCATCTCCAGTTTGCGATGAAGCAGTTCTATAATTATTAAATATTACTCCTGTAAAAATAGATGTTACAAATAAATATATAATATTCGCATTTTTAGGCACTTCTGATAAATCCCCAATTAAATCCGAATAATTACTCTCATTTAATTGATCTAATATTTGAACTTTTTGCCACTCTAGATATTTTATATTTAAAATTGATGCATATATTATTAAATATACTCCAAATAAAGATAAATCTAAAATTCCAATTTGATTAAGTAACTCTGCTTTTTCTTCTTCAGTAGTACTACTATTATTATTACTGTTCTCATTATTTTTTTTATAGCAATTATTTTTCTTATTAATTTTAGCTTCTTTTTTACTGTTAGATTTTTTCATAAAGTCATCTCTTTTAATACTTACATTGTATATATTATTCCAATTTAATACTCTCTGTTAACATTATCCTCAAGACTAACCTCTAATATTTACTACTTAATTTCGAAACTTATCTCTATATATAAATTCTTCAATATTATTTAAATAAATCTTCAATTATTTACTGTTATTTACAATCAAATTGTCATTTTGGAATTGATTCCAATGATTTTTTGATAAATAGTTATTTTTTTATTGTAAATATTTTACATAATGCATATAATATTTATACACGCGGGAAATTTTAGGAGGTTATTGTATGGGAAGTAATTGTAGTAATACTAAAGATTCATTTCAAATTTTTTTAGAGGAAAGAAATATTCCTGATCCTGATGAACTACTCGGGAAAGCACTTAAATATTTAAAAGAAAAAGGGAAAAAAGTTTCCTTTAAAGGCTTTGATATAAATAACTCAGCAATTGTTGAAATAGATAACGAACTTTATAAATTTGATAAGTGTTTTGGCCTTTGGCAGTCAGCTCGCTTTACTAAGGTTAATCCTAGTATTTCAGGATATAAACTATTAAATAGAAAATCAAAAATAGAAAGCTATTATTCTTAATAGGAAACTCGACTCCTTTCAGTCGCTGAGTAAGTTCGAGTAAACCAAATTAAAATTTGGACTCTCACTTAGGAAACTCGACTCCTTTCAGTGATTGAGTACACTAAAGTGTAATTTCAACTACCCGAATTAAAATTTTAAATCTCACTTATACAAAAAGGCGCAAATAAGCGCCTTTTTATTTTACATTTTTTCCTTTTTATCTATTACATCTTTTGATTTATCCTCTTGCTTTGGTTTTATAATTGGCTTCTTTGGTGGTAACTTCTTAATAAAGCTTCCTTCAACCTTTAATTTCTCCTTATCATTCTCTACCATCATTACCTCTTCAGTTGTTTTTATTGCATGCTTAGGACAAAAATCTGTACATAACCCACAAAATGTACATGATGCTAAATCAAATGTCATTTTTATTTCCTGTCCACCCTCTACAGGCTTCATTTCCTTAGTAATAGCTTCTCCAGCACAAACCCTAATACAAATTCCACATCCTATACATGCATTAGAATCAAAATAAAGCTTTCCTCTATAATTTTCTGCTCCCTTTGTATTATCAAAATCTTCTTCATTTGTTAATACAGGCTTAAAAATATTACTTATACCTTCTAATAAATAAGGAAGTTTAAACATGCGTCTCTACCTCCCTCTTCTTATTTAATATTTCTACAGCTTTTAATATTCCTTTTGCTATTGCTTCTGGTTTTGGAGAACATCCTGCAACTGTTACATCTACGCTAGTCCATTTATCTAATGGTCCATCAATAGCATAACTACCCTTAAACACATTTCCTGAGGCTGGGCATGAACCTATAGATACAACAACTTTCGGTTCTGGAACTTGTGATAAAACCTTAATCATTCTATCTCTAGACTGTACTGTAATTGGTCCTGTTACAACCACTATATCTGCATGCCTAGGAGAACCTGCAACTTTAACGCCAAATCTTTCTATATCATATCTTGGTCCAAGTAATGCTAGTAATTCAATATCACACCCATTACAAGAGCCAGTATTTAAATGATATATCCAAGGAGATTTTTCCCTACTTTTTTCTACTAATGCCATTATCAAATACCCCCTTACAAATTAAAGCTTACTAATACATAGCTTAATAGTGCTAATATAGTTGGTACTGTCCAATAAAATTTAAACATTTGATTAGATTTATATCTACCCATAAGACCTCTTACTACAGATAAAAATAATACTGTAATCACAACTACTAATACAATTAATATCCATGTATTAACTATTATATTAATTACTAAATTTTCATTTTCAACTCCCGCATTACCTAAAAACAAAACTACAAATAAAGCAGTCATAACATATAATTTTATATTATGTGTTAACTTAAATAAACCAAGCTGCAATCCACTATATTCTGCTAATGGTCCTTCACAAAGTTCAGTTTCTGCCTCTGCCACATCAAATGGTGCAACTCCAATTTTAGCTGGTAAAATCATCAAAAAGGCAATAGCAGCCGGCAATAATGCTATAGAAAACATAAAACTTCCATTAATTTTTTGGGCCATTGATATTGCAGATAAAGAATACGTAGTTTCCATTCCTAAAACCATTCCTGCTTTTTTACAAACAGCTAATATTGATGTTATAAGCGGTAATTCATATGCAATCATAGAAACAACTTCTCTTGAAACACCTATAGATGCAAATGGTGACCCTGATGCAATTCCACCAATTATTATCGCTACTGAAGGAATCGTTAATAAATAGATAATTACAACAATATCTGCCACTCCTCCAAAAAATGTTACATTATATATAGGAAATAAAACTGGTACTATACAAATACTAACTAATGCTATTATTGGTGCCATTATAAATAATTTAGTATTAGCATTTCTAGGTACTATAGTATCCTTTCCTATTAATTTTACAAAGTCATAAAAAGGTTGAGAAATCTTAGGCCCCCTTCTTCTTTGCATTCTTGCAACTATTTTTCTATCCACACCTGATAAAAATAATCCCATAATCATTGTAAAAATAAAGCCTGGGAATATTAATAAATTAATTAATTTTAAAATATACTCCATATTCCCACCTCCTATACAAATATAAATAAAATTATTAATACTATGACTAATGTGCTTACAATCCATAAAGCATAATCATTAACACTTCCGCTATGTGCCCTCTGAATACTGTTTAAATATCCCTTTAATTGATATTTCATTCCCCAGAACAAGTCATTAGCTTCAACCTTAACCTTCTCACCCTCTTCTCCACCAACAAAAATATCATATTTACAACTTGGCTCTATATCTACATTTGAATAATTCACACCATTTGAAGCCTTATTTTGATATCTTGTAAATATACTCATATCAAATTCCTTATCAAGATTTTCATGTATTTCCTCACCAGTCTTTTCTCCTTTAAATATTACAAACAATAAAACACCTAAAAGCAATATTATGAATAAAATCAAAAAATTTGTTGGACTATAAACCCCATTAGTTGAAAATTCAATTTTATTAACATCAAAGTTTATATCCAATACACCATATACATTTCCTAATGCACTTCCAATATATATAGGCAAATTATAAATTGCTCTTACAACTGGTATTAATAAATTATCTACTACTAATCTTGGCATTATTCCTAAAACAACTGTTAACGCTGCTAAAATACCCATTGGTATCTTCATAGATAATGGAACATCCTCTACATTATCATCCTCCTTTTTAATAGGACCAAAAAACACAGAATGTCCTACTTTTATAAACGATGCTAAAGTAAGTGCTGATACTACAACAGCTATTATTGAAGCAATACCCAAATTCCCATTAAAACCTGATTCATAAATCATCCATTTAGATGCAAATCCATTAAAAGGTGGGATACCACTAATTGCTGCTGCTCCAAATAAAAACATCGCCATAGTAAAAGGCATTTTCTTTCCTAAACCTGAAACTGAATCTAAATCCGTAGTTCCAGTTGTATACAAAACTGCACCTGCAACTAAAAATAATAACCCTTTAAATATGGCATGATTTATCATATGATAAGTTCCACCGGTTAAAGCCATTATGCTTATCTCTTCACTTTCTATAATTGCAATTCCTAATGCTGTAATTATATATCCAATTTGCGAAACTGAATGAAATGCTAAAAGTCTTTTGAAATCATGTTGTAATAATGCCATAGAAACTCCTATTACCATTGTTACTAATCCCCATATTAAAATTAAATATCCTACTGGCTTGTTAGATACTAGTCCAAAAATCATAAATACTAATCTTATAATTGCATATACTCCTGTTTTACTCATTACACCAGATAGTATCATTGATATTGATGAAGGTGCTGCCATATGAGCATCTGTTGGCCAAGTATGACATGGAACCATAAATGCCTTAACTGCATATCCAACCATCATAAGCGCAAATGCAACTATCATAGTAGAACTCATACCTTGTGATATATTTAAACTTACAGCTATTTCAGCCAAGTTTAATGTTTTAGTTTCACTGTATATCAAACAAGTTCCTAGTAAAATTAAAGATGATCCTAATGATCCTGTTACTATATATTTAAATGCAGCTTCAACTGACTTGTCCTTATAATTTCTAAATGCAGTTAAAGCAATAGCTGCAAAAGTCATTATTTCTAGCATTACATACATATTGAATAAATCACCAGTAAATACAAAACCAATCATACTTGAAGTTAATAATAAAAATAATACATAATATTTTTCTAACCCATTATCATGGCTCATGTATTTTAATGAATAAATTGCTGATAATAACGATGCCCCTGTAATAATTAATGATAAAAATACACCTAATGAATCTATTTCAAGACAAATCCCATAAGCTTTTCCTTCTATAGGAAGCCAATTTCCCATCCAAGTTACTATTACTCCACCCTCAACTAACACTGGCTTAATTAATAATAATACACATATAAACGATACTGTAGTTGCTATAACTGCTAATGCCTTTTTCACTTTTATATATTTTTCTTTAAAAAGCCCAAGTACAAAAGCTAATATAAACGGCGTCATTATCGCAATTATTGGAAGACTATTAATAAATTTAGTACTCACCCTCTAATCCTCCTTATATCATCACTTTCTATACTGTTATAATGCTTATTAATTTTAATAACTATTGATAAAGCAAGTGCAGTAACACAAGCTCCTATTACTATGGATGTAAGAGTTAGTGCTTGAGGAATAGGATCTACAAAATAAGTACTATTATCACTAAATATAGGTGCTGTTCCATTAACTCTGTATCCAATCGAAATTAATAATAGGTTTATTCCTGAATCTAAAATACCCATCCCAATTACTATCTTTATTAGATTTTTCTTCAATACAATTATGGCTAAACCAATAACTATTAATAGAAAAGCTCCAATATAATTAATTGTCATCTACTCCTCCCCCTTCTTATTTAAATTGCTCAACATAATGATTATCAAAAAAGAAATTCCTGCAAAAACTTTAAATCCTACTGCAAAATTCATTAAAAATATACTTCCTGACGAAAATAATTCTCCTGGAGTTCCCTTCTCAAGTATATTTCCAAAAAACACTCCTGAACCTATTAATCCTATAAATGCTAATATTATAAAGCCAAGTGCTCCTAAATCTTCTGCAATTTTAAATGTATTAGAAGCTATTCCATTCTTAACCTTTTTAAATCCATATCCAATATAAATCAATGCAACAGCTCCAGCAATTAGTACTCCACCTTGAAATCCTCCACCTGGTGATAAATGTCCATGTATTATGATATAAAGCCCTAAAGTAAGCAAAATAGGTAAAACTAAATTTGTACAAGAAATTAATATTGAGTCTCTCCTCTTTTTCATATTAGTTCTCCTCCTTTGCTTTCTTCTCTTCTCTTAACACTGCTGCAACACCACAAATTGCAGTGAACAATACTATTGCTTCTCCTAATGTATCATATCCTCTAAAATCAAATACTGTTGCTGTTACTGAATTTATAGCCCCAGTTTTACTCATAGTTTCATTAATAATTATTTGTGATGCATCTCCAAACACTTCTGACTTTGCCCCCATCTTAAATCCAACAAAAGAAAAGATTGCAAGTAATAAAATTAAAATTATATATGCTATTCTTTTTTGCATTTTTCTCCCTCCTTAGTCTTAACCTTATTTAAAGTTATTATAAAGATTACTGGCGTCAATATTGCTCCAACTGCTGCTTCTGCAAGTGCTACATCTGGTGCTTTAAGTATTAAAAATTCTAGTGCTAAAAATGTACCAAGAACAGCCATTGCAATAATACATTGAAGTATATCGTCTAAAAAAAATACACAAAGAGCAGCAATAACTAATCCACATATAACTAAAAAATTAAGTATTTCAAAACTACCCATTTATATCCCTCCTATAATGATCAAACTTCGTTTTATCACTTAACTCTGCTTTATTTTTATATGCAGCTCTTGCCATGGCATGGGCTCCTACTGGATTGCTTATTAATAAAAATACAACTATTATCAATGACTTAATTCCTAATGATGTATTTGATTCACTAAAACCATATATACTACATGCTAAAGCTATTGGCATTGCTCCCATAGTTGCTATATTAGTTGCACTTTGAAGTCTACAAAAAGTATCAGGCATCCTAATTACTCCAACAACGCCGGCTAGTGTAAAGAAGATTCCTATTACTAGTAATACACAAATTATTACTTCTAGTATAGACATTATAATTCCCCCTCTATATACTTAGAAATTAAAACTGTTCCAATAAAACCTAAAAGAGTTATAATAAGTCCAAGATCTAAATACATAGCTCTTTCTTCAATTGCACCAAATAAAATCATTACAATACCTAAAATTATATCTATAGAATCAGCCGCTAAAACTCTATCTATTACATTAGGTCCTTTAAAAACTCTATATACTAAAACTAATGCTAGGATAGCTAATAATATTGCTACTATATAAAATATAGAATTAATATTCATTATTTAAAAAGCCTCCTTACAAAATATTCGAATTTGCCTTTTATTATTTCTGATGCTTCTTTAGTATCTTCTGTAGTCGCATCTATCCAATGAATATACATTGCATTTTTATTATCTTCATCTTCATAAATATCCATTGTTATAGTTCCAGGGGTTAATGTTATGCAATTAGACAACATAGCTAAACCATAATCTGAATTTAAATCTGTAGTTATTTTTACAATACCCGGGTTTATATCTATCTTAGGGGATAATGATTTAATTGCAACACTAAAATTTGCTTTAATCAATTCCCATAAGTATACCGGAATAAATGCTATTAAATTTATTATTCTAAACTTTTTAAACAACCACATTCCATCTTCTCTTGCAAAATATTGACTTGAAAATAGACTAACTATTGCGGCAACAATAGCTCCTACAATAATCTCTTGTGCTCCTAATTTTAAAATATTAAAATCCTGCATTAAAAATAAAATCCAAAACAAATATGATAAAATAAAGGTTCCTAAAAATGCTGTCCATCTTTTCATAAATTATCACCTTCTATACTATATTTTTCTAACTAACCACTCTACGAAAGCTTTTGCTTCACCTTTCTCTAATGAGTTTATTTTAAATATCTGTGAATTAGGATTTCTTAATAATGTCTGATTCCTAACTTCATCTTCATTAAAGTTAAAATATTTTATCATATCATATTTTGTAAGTACTAAGGCATCTGCTTTTGAAAACATTAATGGATACTTTACAACTTTATCATCACCTTCTGGAATACTTAATAATGCAACCTTTAATACCTCCCCAATCTCAAATTCTGCTGGACATACCAAATTCCCTATATTTTCAACTATTATTAAATCTAATTCATTTAAATCAAATTTATTAATAATATTCTTTATTGACATAGCTTCAATATGACAAGCCCCTTGGGTGTTTAATTGAACAACAGGGATTCCTTCATCTTGAATTCTTTTTGCATCTATAGTTCCTTCAATATCCCCTTCAATAACGGCAACTCTTACATCTTTCTTTTTAAGTTCATTAATCAAGTTTAATATAAATGTTGTTTTTCCTGCTCCTGGAGACCCCATAATATTAATCATTTTTACATTGTTATCATTAAGTGTTTTTTGAACTTCCTTGTGACAATCTTCATTCCATTCTAAAATTTGTCTTACAACTTTTATTTCCATATTAATCAACCTCCATTGTATCCAAATAAAACTCTCTTCCCTTTGTAATTTCATATTGCAAACCCTTGCACTTAGGACATTTATAGTCATTCTTACCTATAATGCCTTTATACCCACATTCATTACATTCAATTTCTACTGGTATTTTTTCAACATTAATTTCTGTATTTTCAGCTATTGTTCCTCTTGCTACAATATTAAAGTAGTATGATATACAATCTGGAACTAAGTCTGTTAGCTCTCCAACCTTAATATTTATTTTATTAATCTTTTCAATTTTATGTTTTTCTCCTTCTTCCAGGCATATCTTAAGTAACCCCTTAGTTACAGCTAATTCATGCATATTTTTTCTCCTATCTATCTAAACATGAGAAACATGGATCTATACTTGCAACTATTAACCCTGCATCTGCAATCGTATTATTTTTTAACATAACCGGTACTGTCATTGAATTTTTAAATGTTGGTACATGAATATTAACTCTTCCATTTGTTTGCCCACCGTTTGTTACTACATAATAAGTTACCTCACCCCTTGGGGCTTCAGTAACACTCATATATTCACCTGCTGGCACCTTAGGTATTTTGTTTCCTAAATTAATAGGGCCTTCAGGCATTTTATTTAAAGCTTGTTCAATAATTTTTAAACTTTCTTCAATTTCAATTAACCTTACTACAGCCCTCGAAAATACATCTCCACCATTTGCTAATGCTACATTAAATTCAAAATCTTCATAAGAGTTATATGGCATAGTTTTTCTTACATCAAAATTAACTCCAGATGCTCTTCCATGTGGGCCACATGCCCCATAATTTAAAGCATCATCTTTTGATAAAACTCCAACGCCTTTAGTTCTAGCAGCTATACTTGAATCTTTCGCATATACATTATAGATATTCTTATATTCTTTTCTTAATTCAGCTATAATCTTTATTAATGTTTGTTTTTGATCTCCATCTATGTCTCTACGAGATCCACCAATAATATTCATAGCATAGTTGACTCTATTACCACTTATAACCTCTAGCATATCCATAATTTTTTCTCTTGACGCAAAACACATCATAAATAATGAATCAAATGCAATTATATGTGCAGCTAATCCCAACCATAAATAATGTGAATGTAACCTTTCAAGTTCACTCATAATAACACGAATATATTGACCTCTCTTAGGCACTTCCATACCTGCAATATCTTCTATAGCTAAACAATAAGTCATTGCATGTGAATGAGAGCAAATTCCACATACTCTTTCAACTAGCGTAATTGTTTGAATAAAATTTCTTGTTTCCGTTAATTTTTCTATTCCTCTATGGTTATAACCTATGAATACCTCAGAATCCTTTATAAGTTCTCCTTCAGTAAGAAGCTTAACATGAACTGGCTCTTCTAAAGCTGGATGATAAGGACCTAATGGCAAAATATAACTCATCCCTTCTTCCCCCTCTTATTTATCTTTTAATTTTTTTAATTCATTTAATGGCATTATTAATATTTGCCCCTCACCTTCTTTAAATTCTTCAGGCAAGAACAATCTTCCACTAAATATTAATCCTTCAAATTTTAATGGCATCATTTCTTGAATCTCTTCTTCAAACCACTGTGCACCTTTATATATATTAGTCACAGTTGGTAATATAGTCTCACCTTTAATGTGATAATGTTTCCTAAAATTATCATATTCAAGCGTATACACTACAATATTATTTTTATCTTTATCTACGTATCCATTTATAGCTACTAATCTTCCCTGCTTTTCTCTAACATCTTTTACTTTTGAGATAATTTCTTCTTTATTAATCTCTTCTATTGTAATTTTATTCATAAGACACCTCCCCTTGTCTAAAGTAATATTTTTATATTTTTACATAATTATTACATATGCTTACCTTATATTATACAAGAGTTTACCTCTTATTTTAATATCATATTCATGTGTTTTAAATTTTATTTTATATTATCTTTCTTTGAATTATTAATTCTATTTTTTGTTTTATATCTATAATTTTTATGCTATAATGACAATATAATTATTGTTAACATAGTATAATTTATAATAAAAGGAGTTTTTGCAATGGGTTTCAAAGATAAAATGACAAAATACTACTCTGATGCATATATGAATAAATATGGAGATAGAATGACAAGTGTATCTGGTACAGTTTTATCAGTTAAAACTGAAACTAAGAGCTTTCTTGGTATTTTTAATAGATTACATGTTTGGCTAGTTGTTAAATCTGATGCTGGTAAGCAAATAGCTAAATGTGAATATAAAAGAAATAGATGGTTTAAAAAGCCAGAATTTATTGACATAAACCAAGGTCACAAAATAATTGTTATGGGTATTAAGGGTGAAAAAGGTAAAGCAAATTCTGAAGTTGTTATAGCTTCAAACATCGCTAACTTAACTACTAGAAAAGACCTTCATCCATTTGACCATAGTCAAATAAAAAAAGCAAGACAACAAGCTACTAAAATGAGAACTAGATAATCAAAAAAGAGTCGAATATACTTTTAGTGTTGCATCTAAGTAAAACTTGTTTGTTGACACGAACGACACCAAGTT
>OGXC01000005.1_pt1 | contig 177405 bp, 170 predicted proteins | sample 1576201 | NCBI WGS metagenome assembly OGXC01 (sample SAMEA3541562, study PRJEB24748) | human gut metagenome | biome: human gut; feature: human-associated habitat; material: faeces | place: China | collected 2012 | reverse complement strand
GATCTTATTAGCGGCTTCTAATAAAAATTTATTATAACTACTATTTTCAATAACAGTTGGGCATGATAATTCAAGTGGACTAATTAAACTTTTAAACTTAAGATCATTTAAAAGATGAATTGATTTATTTAAGCTAATAGGTAATATATCATTAAAATCACTATTGTTAGGAGATATTGAAATAGAATTAATAAGCTCCCTTGTTGATTTTAAATCATATATTTTAATATTTTCTTTAAGAAATTTTCTTAATAAAGTAGTACTAAAATTATTATTTATTATAGTGAATTTATCGCAATTATTATAAAAATAATTGTCTAACCAAAGGTGAGAGTAATACCCAACAATATATGATTTTTCGAAGTGATTTACGTTTAATTTAAGTATTTTAGAATTAAATATATCTAAATTAGATTCATCATTAATTGTTTCTTCAAAATGAGAAAGGCAACCTTTTTTTTCATTATTAAAAATAAAATAATAATCTGGAGCAATACTGCCCAGAACTAAATAATTTAAATCATAATTATTATATTTTTTATTTGTTAGGTACTTTATAAAATTAATATGAGTTGTTAAATTTGGCATAATAGCTCCTCCATATTATACTCTTTTATTGATTTATATGAAAATATATTAAAAATTATTTCTCTTATAAGCACAAGACTCTTATATAATATACTCGTAAATGAGAATAAAATAAAAACAAAATACAGATGAAAACATAAAATAAATATTAAAAATAAATTAGAAAGGAAATAGAGTGATGAGATATGTAATTGTAAGCATTGTAAAAGGTCCTGCAGGAGATTTTAATAATAATTTAAGAAAAGATATCTTTAGTAAATATAAAGCTAAATCTTCTAAATTACCTGCACATTTTACAATAAAAGCACCATTTGAATATAACGAAAATATAACTGATTTAGAAAATTGTATAGAAGAAATAAGTAAAAAAGAAAAAGCTACACCTTATAAAATAGATGGATATAATCATTTTGATGATAGAGTAATATATATGGATGTAAATATGTCCAAAGAAGCAAAAAAAGTACATGATGAACTTATAGATAAACTTAGTACTATTTCATATATAAATTTTAAAAATAATGAAGGTAAAGATAAAATTTTTCATGTTACTTTAAGCTCAAAAAAAATACAAAAAATATATAAGCAATTATGGGATTATGTAAATACGATTCCCTGTTGTTTTGATTGTATGTTTGATAATATTTGTATCTATAAATGGCAAAATAATACTTGGGTTCTACACAGAGAATACAAATTAGAAAATTAAATAATTTATAAAACACATATAACCAGGATAGTGTTATATGTGTTTTTAATATCCTAAACATATAAATACTTTTGTATACATACATTAATATAAGAAAAAATTCTGTTTGGGGGAAATGATGAAAAGATTATTAATTATAAAAACTTTAATAGCTGGTATTATAATAATGCTTATTTATACTATTATTTTTAAAACAAATTTGATATTTTCAGAAGCTGAGATTTCAGCTTTTCTTACTTATATGAAAGAAAGAAATAATTTCTTAGGTGCTAGTAATTTTTTTATTTGGATTGTAATTATATCAGCATTAGTTATTACTGCTTTAAATAAAATGAGCAAAGTAAATAAAAAGAACTAAATATGTTGATTTATATACTAAAATTAAATAAAGCAATTTAAATATTTAATAAATTTATAAACAAATTTTACATTTTTACTTCTCTTAGCCCCAAAATAATATTATAATAGAGGAAATAATTAATTTATTTTACATTTATAGTAATATCTAGTCATAATACATATAAAGTAAATTTATATGTATTGGGGATTTTAAAATATATGACTATTTACTTTTATAAGATGACTAGTATTAAATTATTACTTTTAAAGGGGGCAAAGTTTATGAAAACTTCAAAACTAAAAAAATATTTTCATTAATTCTGGCGATGACGCTGAGTACTACATTGTTTATAGGGTGTAGTGGAAATGAAAAATCAAAAACTGACGGAAATACTATAACTAATGAGGTGAAACAAGAAATTGTTTATAATTTAGGTGCCGATCCTCAAACAATTGATCCTTTGTTAAATACGGCCATTGATGGATCTAATGTTATTGTTAATGCATTTGAATGTTTAATGGTGTTAAATGAAAACAATGAGGCTGTTCCTGGTGCTGCAGAAAGCTATGAAGTATCTGATGATGGATTGGTTTATACGTTCAAACTTAGAAAAGATGGAAAATGGTCAGATGGTGAACCTGTTACTGCTAATGATTTCTATTATGCATGGATGAGAGGTCTAAATAAAGAAACAGCGGCTGAATACTGTTATCAATTCTTTTATATTAAAAATGGAGAAAAGTATTACAATGGTGAAGCAACAGCTGATGAGGTTGGATTAAAGGTTTTAGATGATTATACATTAGAAATTACCTTAGAAGCTCCAACAGCTTATTATCCACAATTATTAGCACATCAAACTTATTCTCCAGTAAGAGAAGATATAGTTACAGCTAATCCAGATACATGGGCTACTAGTCCTGATACTTATATTGGAAATGGTCCATTTAAATTAGTTCGATGGGATATGAAAGATCAATTAGTCTTTGAAAAGAATGATAATTATTGGGATGCAGATAATGTAAAATTAGAAAAGATAACATATAAATTAGTAACAGATGAAACTACAGCTTATTCGGAGCTTAAAGCAGGTAATTTTGATGTTGTTAACTCTGTTCCAACTAATGAAATTGAGCCTGGTAAAAATGATGGGTTAGTGAAAATATTCCCTAAGCTTGGAACATACTTTTTTGCTATAAACGTAGGTAAACAAGATAGTATGTCAGAGAACGTTAAAAACGCACTAAGTAACAAATTAGTTAGACAAGCTCTTGCATTAGCAATTGATAGACAAGAAATAATAGATAATGTTGGTAAAGCAGATCAAGTAGCAGCTTACAGCTTTGTTCCTCTTGGTATTACAACATCAGATGGTAATGAATTCTCAAGTAAGGAATATTATGATCCCTCTGATATGGATGGAAATATTGAAAAAGCAAAAGAATTATTGAAGGAAGCTGGTTATGAAAATGGTGAAGGTTTACCAACCATTGAATTAATGTACAATACTGAAGGTGCTCATAAAGATGTATGTCAGATAGTTCAAGAAAATTTAGCTAAGATTGGAGTTAATGTAGAGTTAACAAATCAAGAATGGGCTGTATTTTTAAGTACAAGACAAAATGGAGAGTATCAAATTGCTAGACACGGTTGGATAGGTGATTATAGTGATCCTATGACATTCCTAGATATGTGGGTAACAGGCGGAGGAAATAATGATTGTGGATTTAGTAATTCTGAATATGACTCTCTTATTGCAGAAGCAAAAGTAGAAACTGATACTAAAAAAAGAGAAGAGTTATTAAGGCAGGCTGAAGATATATTAATGGATGAAATGCCAGTTATACCAGTATATTTTTATACAACTGTTATGGCATGGAATGATGACGTAGAAGGAGTACTTGTTACAGCACTGGGAAAAGTATATTTCAAAAATGCATATAAAATAGCTAAATAATAAATGGAAAAAACTCACTGAAATTGAAGAGCCCCGTTAAGTAGACAGGGGCTTATTCAACCCTAAAAGGTTCAGTGAGTTTTTTTATTTACAACAATCAATAAACTTTCTAAATAATTTAAGAGTAATTTCGTCATTAGAAGCCATCATTTCTGGATGCCACTGTATACCTATTACTATTTTTTCATCTACTAATTCTATTGCTTCAATAATTCCATCTGGAGATACTGCTGTAGTTTTAAAATTAGGAGCTATTCGCTTAACAGATTGATGATGAGCACTATTAACTAGATAGTTACTTCCAAATATATCGTATATAAAGCTATTTTTTTCAATGAAAATAGGATGACATCTTTCTGATAAATGACTATCTTGTTTATGAAGAATTTGAGTTTCTGTTGCATAAGATATATCTTGATAAAGTGTACCACCAAAGGCAACATTAATAACTTGACATCCCCTACATATTCCTAAAATAGGTATATCCATCTCAAATGCCTTTTTAACTAAGCTTATATGATACCAATCAACTAATGAGTTAGTATTTCCAAGTAAAGGCTTAGGAAGTTCTTCGTAAGATAAAGGATTAACATCTATGCCACCTGGTAATAATAATCCATCACAACATGATAATTGTTCTTGTATTATATTAATATCATTAATTAATGGCAAAATTATAGGTATTCCACCTGCATTAAATATAGCATTAGGATAATTGTTATTCACTTTTGTATAATAATCCCCGGCAAATTCAACTCTAAAATCTTTAGTTAATCCACCCGCAATTGCGATCTTAGGTATTTTCATATGGATAGCCCCCTCAATATCAAATATATAATATATATTATAATTCAAAAAAATCTCATAATAAAGTAAAATATGTAAAATAAAGACTAAAGTTAATAGACAAAATTATTTTATAAATGTATAATGTAAAAAAAGTAATAATTTATATTGTATTGCAAATATATAAAAGGGGGATTAATGTGATTAATTTAAGTATTCTTGAGGAGTTATCAAATTCATTCGGACCATCTGGTTTTGAAGATGATGTTACTAAAATAATTCAAAAACATTGTAGAGAAATGGATGTTAATATAGATGCTATGAATAATGTTTATGTTGAATTAAAGAATAACAACAAAAAAAGACCTGTTATAATGTTAGATGCACATACTGATGAAGTAGGTTTTATGGTACAAGCTATTAATGAAAATGGACTATTAAGTATAGTACAATTAGGTGGATGGCATATAACTAATATTCCTGCACATACTGTATATATAAAAAATAGAGATGGTAAACTTATTAAAGGAATTACAACTTCTAAACCTGTACATTTTATGACAGCATCAGAAAGAGCTAATAATACTTTAGAAATTGAAGATATTTACGTAGATGTAGGTGCAACTAGTAAAGATGAAGTAGTAAATACTTTTAATATACGAGTTGGAGATCCAATTGCACCTAAAGTAGAATTCGATTATAACAAAGAATTAGAAGTATGTTATGGAAAAGCTTTTGATAATAGAGTCGGTTGTTTTTGCATAATTGAAACATTAAAGCTTCTTTCACGAGAAAAAGACTTAGGTTTTGATATAATTGGTGCCTTTGCAGCACAAGAAGAAGTTGGCACTAGGGGAGCTCAAATAACTTCACAAGTAGTAAAGCCTGACTTAGCTATCGTATTTGAAGGATCTCCTGCTGATGACTTATATTATTCTAAAGGAATAGCTCAAAGTGTATTAAAAAATGGAACACAAATACGAAATCTAGATCAAGGATATATTGGTAATCATAAATTCATCAGGTATGCAGAAGACATAGCCGAAGAAAAACATATTAAATTTCAAAATGCAGTAAGAAGGGGTGGATCAACAAATGCAGCTAAAATAAGTTTATTTAATAAAGCTGTACCTGTTTTAGTATTAGGGATCCCTTCACGTTATGTCCATAGTCATTATAATTTTTGTGCTAAAGCCGATATAGAAGCAACAGTAAAGCTTGCATATGAAATAATAGTAAGCTTAAAAGATAATATAAATAAAATATTATAATAATTTATAGTCTACAATTTGCTAATAATTTATAACAAATTGTAGATTTTTTTAATTTAAAGATAAATAATATGGATTGGAATGTTTTTCTATAATGGTATAAATATTGGAATTTGTCTGCGAATAGTAAATTATTAGAAATTTATTATTTTTATAATTTTACTACTAAAATAATGTATAAATATTCCTAGATTAATTTCTGAAAGCGTGTAAACAAGCCCTTGGAAACGTTAACTAACTAAAATGAAAATATTATTAAATTGATTAAAACCTTAGAAAAAAGTTAAGAATATATTAAAAAAATATAACTTATATTAACGATATGTTTTGACAAGGTAAAAAAAGCAAGTATAATTAAATTATGAATTAACAATAAATAATTAAATAGTTAATACTTGGTATTTAAATTATGACTAATTAAATCAATATATTTATAATTATACAAAAAGTTTGCTATTAGTTTTTAATTGATATAATTCATAATTCTAATAGGATAAATTGCTTAAAGCAGTTTATATATATTACAAAGGGGGCAAATTTAAGATGAAAAGTTCAAAACTAAAAAAACTATGTGCTGTTATAATGGCAGCAACAATTAGTACAACCTTATTCATTGGCTGTGGAAGCTCAAATGATGGTAGTACTTCAAGCAAAGGTAATAGTAATGCCAGTGATACAGTTAAACAGGAATTAGTATTTAATTTAGGAGCTGATCCAGAAACAATCGATCCTACAATTAATACTGCTTCAGAAGCATCAACAGTTATTCTTAATGCTTTTGAATGTATTATGACACTTGATGAAAATGATAATGCAGTTGAAGGTGCAGCAGAAAGTGTTGAAGTATCAGATGATGGTTTAGTATATACTATTAAGTTAAGAAAAGATGGTAAATGGTCAGATGGGGAACCAGTTGTAGCTGATAACTTTAAGTACTCTTGGGTAAGAGCGCTTACTAAGGAAAATGCTGCAGAATATGCTTATCAATTATATTATATTAAAAATGCTGAAAAATACTATAATGGTGAAGCAACTGCTGATGAATTAGGAATTAATGTTATTGATGATTATACTTTAGAAGTAACTTTAGAAGCTCCAACAACATACTTCCCTCAATTATTAGCATTTCCAACATATGCTCCATTAAGAGAAGATATTGTTAGTGCTGATCCAGAAGGATGGGCTACAAAACCTGAAACTTATGTAACTAATGGTGCATTTAAATTAGTTCAATGGGATATGAAAGATCAATTAGTATTCGAAAAAAATGAAAATTATTGGAATAAGGATAGTATTAAATTAGATAAATTAACTTTTAAACTTGTAACTGATGACACTACAGCATACTCAGAATTACAAGCAGGAAACTTTGATGTTGTTAACTCTGTTCCAACAAATGAAATTGAACCTGGTCAAGAAGCTGGTTTAGTTCATGTTTCACCTAAATTAGGAACATATTATTTTGGTATTAACGTTGGTAAGCAAGATGATATGGCGGAAGATGTAAAAACAGCATTAAGTAATAAATTAGTAAGACAAGCTATTAATTTAGCAATTGACAGACAAGAAATTATTGATAATGTTGGTAAAGCTGAACAAGTTGCAGCTTATAGCTTTGTACCAGAAGGTATCTATAATCCAGATGGTACTGAATTCGCAGATAAAGAATATTATGATCCTTCTGACATGGATGGAAATATAGAAAAAGCTAAAGAATTATTAAAAGAAGCTGGCTATGAAAATGGTGAAGGTCTTCCTACAATAGAATTAATGTATAACTCAGAAGGTGCTCATAAAGATATCTGCCAAATACTTCAAGAAAACCTAGCTAAGATTGGTATCAATATTGAATTAGCTAACCAAGAATGGGCTGTATTCTTAAATACTAGACAACAAGGTGGATATGAAATTGCAAGACAAGGTTGGATAGGTGATTATAGTGATCCAATGACATTCTTAGATTTATTTGTAACTGGTGGTGGTAACAATGATTCAGGTTACAGCAATCCAGAATACGATGCTTTAATTGCTGCAGCAAAAGTAGAAACAGATCCAGATAAGAGAAAAGAACAATTAAGAGAAGCAGAAGATATCTTAATGGATGATATGCCTATACTTCCAATTTACTACTATACAACTGTTATGGGTTGGAATGAAAATGTTAAGGGTATCCAAGTTTCTGTATTAGGTACAGTTTACTTACAAGGTGCATACAAAGAATAATTAATAAAAAGATGATTTCTATTTGAAATCATCTTTTTTCATTGTTTTTCTAACTTCTTTAGGTGTACAATTGAATTTCATCTTAAATGTTTTATAAAATAATTTAGTATTTGTAAATCCGTGTGTTTCTAATATATCACAAAGTGGATTATTAGTATTAATTAAATCCTTATATATGTGTGCAAGTCGTATTTCATTTAAATATTCTAAAAATGTTTGTCCCATATATTGCTTAAATTTTCTACAAAAATATTCTGGTTGCAAGTGTGCAACATTAGCTATTTCTTGAATAGAAATAGCTTTATTATAGTTTAGTTTAGTGTATTCTAATATAGGTTCAAATCTTGAAAGTGATGAGCTGCTATGTTGTATTTGCTTAGAACCAAGAGTTGTTCTAAAATTTGTATATAGTTCATAAAGCAGTTCAAATACTAAACTTGTAAATTTTAATCTACCAGCATCTGAAGGTGACTTTTCTATTGATTCCATTTCTTTCAATATATATTTTAAGTTATTAGCTTTCTTTAAATATTCTTCATTCTTTGTATTTGAATAAACATCAAAATAAAAGTTTTTATAGTTTGGAATATATTTATTTAATAAAGCAGTTGGAATTTGAATCATAATAGATGTATTTCCCTCAATTGAATGAGTTGAATGAACAACCCCTGAGTTAATTAATATGCAGTCATCTTCTTTTAAATTATATTTATATTCACCAATATCTAATTGTAATGTTCCAGATGTAAGATATATTATTTCAATGGAATTATGCCAATGACTTGATACATATCGTCCTTCATCATTAAACAATTCAATATAAACATCTAAATTTTCTGTAGGTTGTATAATTTCATGAGTAAATCCTTTTATAGCCATAGTTATAACCTCCCTTTATTAAATTATATGTTAATATTCTTATTAATTCAATTTATAAAAAAGATAATATTGACTAATAAATTAGACAATAATGATACTTTTATAACACAATGTAAAAGTATACAATATAAGCATACCAAGTGAATAACATTATTTTATTCATTGGTTGAATAATATATGATATTATAAATAAATCAATATAGACATATTATTGATTGTAATATGAGGGGGAATACTTATGTATATAAATGGAGTTAATTTAGGAAATTGGTTAGTATTAGAAAAGTGGATGAGTCCAACATTATTTTATGGAACAGATGCAGAAGATGAGTATTATCTTCCAAGAAGTTTACCTCAAGATGTATATGAATCTAGAATAAAAATTCATCGTAGCGAGTATATAACTGAAAGAGATTTTGCCACTATAAAATCTTTTGGACTTAATGCAGTTCGTATTCCAGTTCCTTATTTTATTTTTGGTGATTGTAAACCTTTTATAGGGTGTATAGAAGAGTTAGACAAAGCTTTCAATTGGGCAGAAAAGTATGGATTAAGTATTCTAATCGATTTGCATACTGTTCCAGGTAGCCAAAATGGGTTTGACAATGGTGGGATATCAGGAGTATGTAAGTGGGCCAAACAACCTGAAAGTGTTCAATTTACCTTGAGCTTATTAGAAAGGTTAGCAGAAAGATACGGAAAAAGAAAAGGTCTTTATGGAATACAAATATTAAACGAGCCTATAACAGAAAATATGTGGGATTTATTTGATATTCAAAATAGGTACAAGCCAGTCGATGAAGAAATGGCTAAAGGAAGTGGTCCTATTCCATTAAAGTTTTTACGTAGTTTTTATATTGATGCTTATAGAGTTATGCGTAAGCATATGCCAGAAGATAAAGCTGTAGTATTCCATGATGGCTTTGATTTAAAATCATGGAAAGATTTTATGAGAGAAGAAGAGTTTAAAAATGTTGTTTTAGATACACATCAATACTTAATGGTTGCAGAAGCTAACGGTTGTGAAAAAAATCTTGAAGCTTATGTGAAATATATTCAAGAAAATTTTGAAAAAGATGTTGAAGAAATGCAAAAATATTTCCCAGTAATTTGTGGAGAGTGGAGTTTATTTAATTCTTATGGTACAGGAGTAGATACCAAAGGAGGACAATCTCCATTAAATGGTGTAGAAGCAAATACGGAAATTCTTTCTTCTGATGAAAAGAAAGAATTATATAGTACTATTGCTAAAGCTCAATTAAATGCCTGGAAAAAAGGAAGTGGACATTTTTATTGGAATTATAAATTACTTTTAGATACAGTTAATGAACCAGGATGGATTGGTTGGGATAGTTGGGACTTAGGAAAATGTGTAGCACAAGATTGGTATCCTATTGAAAAAAATTAGACATTATAAAGTACTGACATTATATAAAGCAATTAATGTTAGTACAAGATAAATTATGAACTATTAAAAAAATTATATTAATAAAAGGAGAAATAATATGATTAGAAATCCTATTTTGCCTGGATTTAATCCAGATCCATGTATTTGTAGAAAAGGTGATGATTATTATATGGCTGTCTCTTCTTTTGAGTGGTTTCCAGGAATTCCTGTATATCATTCGAAAGATTTAAAAAATTGGGAGCTATTAACTCATGTTTTAACAAATGATACAGCTGTAGATTTGAAAAAATTACCTTCAGCAAAGGGGATTTGGGCCCCTTGCTTAACTTATTGTGAAAAAGAAGATTTATTTTATGTAGTGTATGGAGTGATGAATTCCATGAATGCTAGGTATTTTGATGTTGATAATTTTGTAATAACATCAAAAAATATAGAAGGTCCTTGGAGTGAACCTGTATATATACATTCATCAGGGTTTGATGCATCAATTTTACATGATGATGATGGTAGAAAATATATAGTTTCATTAGAATGGGAAACTAGAGAAGGATACGAAAAACCAGGTGCAATTTGTATGGTTGAATATTGCCCTGAAAAGAAAGAAATTATAGGATATCCAAAACGAATTTGGAGTGGTGGAACTAATAGAGGATGTATTGAAGCTCCACACTTAACAAAACGTGGAGAGTATTATTATATAATGTGCGCTGAAGGTGGGACAGGCTATGGACACAGTGTTACTATGGGAAGATCAAAAAATGTCTGGGGCCCATATGAAGGTGATCCTACTAACCCAATAGTAACATCAATACCAGGGGATTTTTATGAAAGACATGATCCGGATCATTTAAAACCCAAATACTATAATCCAGAATCTATTTTACAAAAATCTGGTCATGGTAGCTATGTTGAGACACAGTTAGGTGAAGTATATTTAGTTCATCTTACAGCAAGACCATTTGTTCCAGAGTTAAGATGTACTCTAGGGCGTGAAACAGCTATTCAGAAGATGATTTGGACAGATGATGGGTGGTTAAGAATGGCTGATGGCTCTAATTTAGCAAAAGAGTTTATTGAAGAAAGTAAACTTCCGGAATATAAATTACCCCAAATTCCTAGCTTTGATGATTTTGATAGCGGGGAACTTGGAATACAATATTATTCACCAAGAATTATGCCAACTTCATTTGCAGATGTAAAATCTAGACCAGGTTATGTTAGAATAAGGGGACAAGAATCTAGATGCTCCTTAAATAAAGTTAGTATATTAGCTAGAAAGTTAACTTCTGTATATGCAACTATAACAACAAAGATGGAATTTAAGCCTGAAGTACATCAACATAGTGCTGGATTAATAATGTATTATGATAATATGAATTACATTTATTTAAGAAAATATTATAGTGATACTTTAAATAGTAGTGCTATTTCAATAATTCATTTAGAAAATGGTGAAAAGACAGAGTTTATTAATACTAGAGTAAAAGTAGATGATTCTCCTATTTATTTTAGATTAAAAATTAATGGAAGAAGTTCATACTTTGAATGGTCTTATAATGGTGAAAATTACGAAAGAATAGGTAAAGTATTTGATACAACTAAATTCTCTGATGAGTATTGTAAATATGGTGAATTTACAGGTACATTTGTAGGAATTACTTGTGCAGATAGAGTTCTTCATAAACATTATGCAGATTTTGATTTCTTTGATTATAAAGCTGATGAATCAAAAAATGTAGAGTAAAATATATAAAAGGTAGGTTTGAGAGTTATGCAAGGAGTAATGGAAAATAAAAAATCAACAAACAAAGGGTTATCAATATTTGAGCGTTTTGCATATGGATGCGGAGATTTTGGTTGTAATATAATTTATACTGCAATGTCAGTGTTTTTATTAAAATACTATGTAGATTATGCTGGCGTAAGTGCTGCAGCAGTTGGTACAATAATGTTAATATCTAGATTATTTGATGGTGTAAGTGATCTTATAATGGGAATCATAGTTGATAGAACTAAATCAAAACATGGTAAAGCAAGGCCTTGGATTTTAAGAATGGCAATACCATTTGCTGTATCAGGAATATTATTATTTGCTGTTCCAACTTCATGGGGAACTGCTGCAAAGCTTGTTTACGTATTCATAACTTATAATTTAGTATCTACTGTAATATATACAGCAATAAACGTACCATATTCAACATTAAATGCTTTAATGACACAAAATCCTTATGAAAGATCAGTTTTAAGTGTTTATAGAAATTTATTAGCAACAGCTGGTACTTTAATAATAAACTCTTGTACATTAAGATTGGTTACCTTTTTTGGTAACAATGCAAGTGCTTGGACTAAAACATTTGTATTATTAGGAGCTTTATCTTTAATAGCATTCCTTATAACTTTTTATGGAACTAAAGAAAGAGTAGTTGCAGCAAATGCTGAAAAAGCTAATGAAATTCCAATAAAAGAAGGATTTAAGGCCTTATTTAAGAATAAATACTGGATACAAGTTACATTAATCCTTTTACTTTTATTTATTGGTATGGCTTTAACTTATGGTTCAACAACATTCTATACAGAATTTATATTAGGTGATATTTACTTAGCTGATACTATTAACTCAGTTATGAATATTTCTCAAATAATTTGCATGTTCTTAATTGCTGGCTTTGTTAAAAAATTAGGAAAGAGAAATGTAATGGCAATTGGTTTCATTATAACAATACTAGGAACAATAATGATTGCTATTCCTGGAATTGGTTATGCTACAGTTATGATTTCAAGCATAATTCGTGGTATTGGTAATGCTTGTTCTGGTGCTACTATGTGGGCTATGTTATCTGATACAATTGAGTATGGAGAATGGAAAACAGGATATAGAACAGAAGGATTAGCTAATAGTGCTGCAAGCTTTGGATATAAGGTTGGTAATGGACTTGGTTCAGCAGTACTAGGATGGATACTTGCAATTGGTGGATATATGGCTCAATCAGCAACACAGTCCTCTTCAGCAATTTTTTCAATTCGATTAGTATATGTAATAGTTCCAATAGTAATTTATGCTTTAGTACTAATTATCTTAAAATTCTATAATTTAGATAAAGAATTCGACGAAATAGTGTCTGATTTAAAATCTAGAGCAGAAAATAAATAATATAAAAGTAATCATACCAAAAGGGCTCTTTGAACTGATTTATGCAAAATAAATAAGCAGTTCATTGAAGCCCTTTTTTAAATATTTAAAAGTAAAATATGTATTTATTTAAGAATACTAGTTAATTTCCAAATCCTAAGTTAGTATTATTAAATAAATAATTAGTGATTAAATTTTACTTAAATTTAGCATTGGTTATCATCGATGATATTACCAAATTATAGTACTATAAAGATGAAAAAATATAAATTTTAGCAAAAAGGGAATGAAATATGATAAGTTTAATGATTATTTGCTCATTAGTTTTATTAATCTGTATAACATCTACAAAAATATTATATAAATTTGGAGTTCCTATACTTTTAATATTTATAGTACTAGGAATGCTTTTTGGTTCAGATGGAATTGTAGGTATATACTTTGATAATTATGAACTTGCAAGTGATATATGTTCTATAGCATTAATATTTATTATGTTCTATGGTGGATTCGGTACTAATTGGAAGATGGCCAAGCCTATAGCAGTTCAATCAATACTTATGTCATCATTAGGTGTTGTTATAACTGCTGGTTTAACTGGATTATTTTCTTCAATAGTTTTTAAAACCTCCTTATTAGAGGGTTTACTAATAGGATCTGTAATTGCATCCACAGATGCAGCTGCTGTCTTTGCAATATTACGTTCACAAAAGTTGAATTTAAAGGGATCAATAGCTTCTATATTAGAAATAGAAAGTGGTAGCAATGATCCTTTTGCATATATGCTTACAATTATTATTTTAGGATTAATGTCAAATCAAGGATATGGATCAATAGTTCCAATGCTATTAAATCAAATCATCGTAGGAATTCTAGCTTCAATAGTATTGGCAAAACTATCAGTTTATTTATTAAGAAATGTAATGTTTGAGATAGAAGGTTTTTATCCTATTTTCATTACTGCAATATCTATACTCGCTTATTCATTAAGTGAATATTTTGGTGGTAATGGATACCTAAGTGTTTATATAACAGGTATAATAATTGGAAATAGTAAAATACCTCATAAAAAGAGTATTTTCCAATTCTTTGATGGAGTATCATGGTTAATGCAAATTTTATTATTCTTCTTACTTGGATTATTAGCATTTCCATCACAAATACCATCAGTTATGTTTAAAGGAATATCAATATCAATATTTATGATTTTAATAGCAAGACCTATTGCAACATTCAGCATATTAAGCTGGTTTAAAGTTCCTATTAAAGAGCAACTTTTTATATCATGGGTAGGAATAAGAGGTGCAGCATCAATTGTTTTTGCAATATTTGCTGTAACATATGATGTTCATATAAATTATGATATATTTCACATAATATTCTTTATAGCATTATTTTCAGTATCAGTTCAAGGGACACTTATTCCAAAGGTGGCAAGAAAGCTTGACTTAATAGATGATGATCAATCTGTTTTAAAAACTTTTAACGACTATAAGGAAAATAAAAGTACTAAATTGATAGAATTCACAATTAGTGAAAATAGTCCTATTGCAAATAAAAGTATTATGGACTCAAATATTCCTGAAGATATACTAGTTGTTATGATAAAACGTAAAGGCGATGTATTAGTTCCTAATGGATCAACAGTAATTTTACCCGGAGATACTTTAGTCCTATCAGGTAATACTCTTGCCAATTTTGAATATTATAAAGAAGGAAAAAGTACAAATTTAGTAGAGATTTCTGTAAATAGTGATAGTAGTATTGCTAATAAATCAATAAAAGATTCAAATATAAATAAAGATATATTAATAGTTATGATTAAGCGAAATGATAAAGTAATAGTACCAAATGGTAATACAGTAATAAAGCCTAAAGATATACTTGTTGTAACTGCTAATGATTTCGAAGAGGTTGAATCTTTAGTAATAGCGTAAATAGCATAAATAATAGAAAAAAAATAAAGTGCTATCATCATAATATTGATGATAGTATTTTATTTTTTTAACACGAAAATTATTTTCGCATAATCAATTATTTACAAAATTAATTTTTGTTGTTATATTTTAATTAATGGAGTTATCTATAGAAAGGAGGACATACCATGAAAAAAAATAAATCTGTAATTGACATAATTTTTGCTGAATATAATAACTTTTATGAAGCTGAAAAGAAAATAGCTGATTATATTGTTAACAATACGCAAAAAGTAATTGATATGACAATCTCAGAATTAGCAGAATCTGCTGGAGCAAGTGATGCAACAGTTACGAGGTTTTGTAAGAAATGTCATATGAAAGGATTTCATCATTTAAAAATAACTTTAGCAAGAGAACTTGTTGAATCTAAAAAAGATGATGTGAAAATTTCAGGTGATGTAAGTGAAAGTAATATAAAAGAATCATTAAGTAATATATTAGCTAATAAAGTTGAAGAATTAAAACAAACAGTTTCTATGATAGATGAAAAAGAATTAAGTGAAATATTAAATTTAATTAGAAATGCTCGAAATGTACAGTTTGCTGCTGTAGGAAATACAATACCTGTAGCGCTTGATGGATGTTATAAATTCAATCAAATTGGGATACCTTCTGTTACAAATCCAATATGGGAAACGCAAATAGCTTATACATTTAATTTATCAAAAGGTGATGTTGTTATAATAATATCAAATTCAGGATCATCTAAAAGACTAATTGATGTAATTGAAGCTGCAAAAGCTAAGGAGGCTTATATTGTCTCTATTACAAACAGCAATAATTCCCCAATTGCTAAAATTTCAGATTATCATATTAAAACTGCAACACGTGAAAAATTATTTTTGGAAGAATATTATTTTTCGCGAATATCTGCCATGACTGTAATAGAAATATTATATTTATTCTTAACAGTAGGAAAACCTGATGTTTACAAAAATTTAAGTAAACATGAGCAATCTATTGCAGATAGTAAAATTTAATTATAGGAGTGAAATTAATGAAGAAAAGATGTGCAAATGAAGCATTGAGATATATTAAAGACAATACCATTATAGGTTTAGGTGGTGGAAGTACTATTTCATACCTTATATCTTTTATAAAAGAAGCAGGTTTAAATATTGAAGTAGTAACACCATCTTTTAAAACCGCTAGTCTTTGTATAGAAAATGGATTAAAAGTTCTTCCAACATGGTCAGTTAATAAAATATCTGTTGCATTTGATGGTTGTGATGAAGTAGATGAAAATCTTATAGCTTTAAAAAGTGGTGGCGGAATACATACAAAGGAAAAAATAATTGCAACTATGGCAGATGATTATATTTTACTTGTAGATGAAAGTAAGGTTGTAAAAAGATTAGAGTTTAAATATCCAATTGTATTAGAAATTCTTCCAGAAAGTAAGGCTCTTGTTGAAAAGGAAGTTAAAAACTTAGGAGGAATACCTAAAATGAGAACAAGCCCTTCAAAAGATGGTATTACTATAAGTGATAATGGTTTATATTTGATGGATGTTGAGTTTAATAAAGATGATATAAAAGATATTTCATTGCTAAATGATAATTTAAAAAAGATAGTTGGAGTTTTAGATACCTCTTTATTTTATAATATAGCAACAAAAGCTATTGTTGCAAGTGAAGATAAAGTAAGATTAATAGAAGTTGAAAGGTAGGTTATGTAAAATGATAAAAAATTTTAAAGTATTAAGTAATGGTGTAAATATGCCATCTATAGGATTTGGAACATATAAATCTGGAAGTGATGAAGAAACAGCTAAAATTGTTAAGTACGCATTAGAAGCTGGATATAGACAAATAGATACTGCTTCATTTTATGGAAATGAAGTTGGAATTGGTAATGGTATAAAAGAAAGTGGAATTAAAAGGGAAGACTTATTTTTAGTTACCAAACTTTGGAATGATGATCATGGATATGATAAAACAATCGAAGCATTTAACAAATCTTTAGAAAGATTACAAGTTGATTATTTAGATTTATATCTAATTCATTGGCCAAATAAACTAAATTCTGAAACATGGAAGGCCTTTGAGTATCTTTATAAAATAGGTAAAGTGAAAACTATAGGAGTATGTAATTTCAAGATAGGACATTTAGAGGAATTAAAGAAAACTGCTGAAATAATGCCTATGGTAAATCAAGTAGAAGTACATCCTCAAAGTTCTAAAAATGATATGCTAAGATACTGTGAGGAAAATAATATTCAACTTGTTGCTTGGAGCCCAATTATGAGAGGGAAGTTATTTACTAATGAGTTAATGTTAAAATTAGCAGAAAAATATAAGAAATCTATAGCACAAATAACATTAAGATGGCATATACAAAGAGGGGTAATTCCTATACCTAAGTCTTCAAATGAAGGAAGAATAAAAGAAAACTTAGATATTTTTGATTTTGAACTTTCTACTGAAGATATGAACGCGATTAATTCATTAGATGAAGGGTATAATGCTTCAATAACAGGAGTACCTGAAAATACAACTTATCTTGATTTCAAATAATTATACCTTACATTAATTACAAATATAAATTTAGAGAACCACAAATAATATAAGTTGATTATTTGTGGTTCTTTTTTATTATATTTAGATTTGTTTATAAAAATATTTAGAAATTCTTCTAAATATATTTACAAATTCTAAAAAAAGGATATAATGTAATTATAAATAACGATAATCATTATCAATAAAAGAAGGTGTAGAAATGTCTTTAATTTTATCTCAAGTAGGACAAGAAGTAACGATAAAAAAAATAACAGGCAATGCTGAAACAAAAAAATTTCTTAATAGCTTAGGTTTTGTAATTGGAGAAGGAATAACAATAGTATCTGATTTAGGTGGAAATTTAATTGTAAATATTAAAGGAGCTAGAATAGCACTAGATAAGGGAATGGCTAGTAGAATCTTAGTTTAGGGGGATTAAATATGACTACATTAAAGGATGTTAAATGTGGACAAACAGTAAAAGTTAAAAAAGTAGAAGGTGCAGGTCCAATTCGTAGAAGGATAATGGATATGGGAATAACTAAAGGAAGTGAAATTTATGTTCGTAAAGTTGCTCCATTAGGTGATCCAATTGAAATTAATATAAGAGGATATGAGTTATCACTTAGAAAATTTGATGCAGAAATGATTGTAATTGAGTAATTATATAATTGAACAAATAAGGGGGAAAAACTATGTCAATTAAAATTGGATTAGCTGGTAATCCAAATTGCGGTAAAACAACAATGTTTAATAATCTTACAGGTGCAAAGCAATATGTAGGTAATTGGCCAGGAGTAACAGTTGAAAAAAAGGTTGGTAAATTAAAGGGGTATAATGATGTTGAGATTGTAGATTTGCCGGGAGTTTATTCTTTATCACCATATACTCTAGAAGAGGTAGTAACAAGAAACTTTATGATTGATGATAAACCAGATGCAATTATAAATATAATTGATGCTTCAAACATTGAAAGAAATTTATATTTAACAACTCAAATATTAGAATTAGGTATACCAACGGTTATTGCATTAAATATGATTGATGTAGTTGAAAAACGTGGTGATATTATAAATTTAGATAAAATATCACAAATTTTAGGGTGTCCAGTAATTAAGACTAGTGCCTTAAAAGGAACTGGAACTAAAGAAGTTGCTTTAAAAGCAATTGAAATAGCTAAAAATAAAACTTCTAATAATTTTAATATGAATTTTTCTCAAGAAGTAAAATCTGCACTTAATGAAATAAAAGCATTAATAAGCAGTGAAAAATTGAAAAAAAGCGATATTAACGATAATTGGATGGCAATAAAACTTTTTGAAAGAGATAGCAACTTATTAGAAAAAGTAACTATTAGTAATGAAGTAAATAATAAAATTGAAAATATCATTAGTAAATGTGAAAAAGAGTTTGATGATGATGCTGAAGGTATAATTACAGCAGAAAGATATGAATTCATAGGTTCTATTGTTTCAAAGATTATAAAGAAAAAAGATAACTCTAAGCATACAATTTCAGATAAAATTGATAAGGTTGTTACAAATAGAATACTTGCATTACCTATTTTCGCTTTAATAATGTGGGGAGTTTACTATATTTCTGTTAGTTCATTAGGAGCAATACTTACTGATTGGACTAATGATACGCTATTTGGTGAAATTATTGGAGAAAATGTAGCTGCATTTTTAGAAAATATAGGAACTGCACCTTGGTTACAAGGATTAATTAATGACGGAATAATAGGCGGTGTTGGTGCTGTATTAGGATTTGTTCCTCAAATTATGTTATTATTTTTCTTATTAGCGATATTAGAAGATTGTGGTTATATGGCTAGAATAGCTTTTATTATGGATAGAATTTTCCGTAAGTTTGGTCTTTCTGGAAAATCATTTATTCCAGTTCTTATAAGTTCTGGTTGTGGGGTTCCTGGTATAATGGCTACTAGAACAATGGAAAATGATAAAGATAGAAGAATTACAATAATGCTTACAACATTTATTCCTTGTGGAGCAAAGCTTCCTATAATTGCCTTATTTGCTGGGGCAATATTTGGAGGAGCATCATGGGTAGCACCTTCTATATATTTCTTAGGAATTTTCATGATTATAATTTGTGGAATTATATTAAATAAAACAAAAGTGTTTAAAGGTGAACCTGCTCCTTTTGTAATGGAACTACCACAATACCATATTCCAAGTTTTAAAGGTGTAATACTTCATATGTGGGACAGAGCAAAAGCCTTTATTGTTAAGGCAGGAACAATTATATTTGTAGCTTGTGCAGTAATTTGGTTTACAAGTTCATTTAGCTGGACATTACAAATGGTAGATGCTCAAGATAGTATTCTTGCAAGCATAGGAAAAGTAATAGCCCCTATATTTGCACCACTTGGATTTGGAAATTGGCAATCAGCAGTTTCAACATTAACAGGCTTTGTTGCTAAAGAAAATGTAGTTGGTACCTTTGGAGTATTATTTGGAATAGCAGAAGCAGCAGAAGATACTCCTGTATTATTAACTCAAATAGGATCAATGTTTACAGCTGCTAGTGGATTAGCATTTATTGCATTTAACATGTTAAATGCTCCTTGTTTTGCAGCTATAGGTGCAATTAGAAGAGAAATGGGATCATGGAAATGGATGTGGATTACTATAGGATTCCAAACACTTACTGCTTATATTGTTGCTTTAATGATTAATCAAATAGGTAGTTTTATTTTAGGTACTGGTAGCTTAATTGGTGCAATTGGTTCTGTTTTAATTGCAGTATTCGCAATTTCTATAGCAGTATTATCAGGTAGAGATATAAAAAGCAAGAAAAAAGTAACAAATGCCAACTAAGATAATTTATTATACTCATTAAGGAAGTGAATAGTATGGCAAACTTTATTATTGGTGGAATAGTTTTAGTGCTATTAATTTTAGCTATTAGAAAAATAGTTAAGAATAATAAGAGTTGTGGATGTCATTGTTCCGGATGCTCTCAAGCGAAATCTTGTAATAATAAACTTGAAATTAAAAAATAACCATTTTAAATAAGCTGAGATTTATAAGTCTCAGCTTATTTTTTATATAAATTATTTTTGCTTTGAGATAATAATCCAATTATTATTACATATTATATAATATGGTAGTTAAATCATAATATAGGAGGAAAAATGGATACTTGGATGGTTTTAGGAATAGATAAAACTAAAGATAAGTCCTTAATAAAAGATAGGTATTTCGATTTGTTAACCAAAGTAAATCCAGAAGATAATCCAGAAGGCTTTAAAATTCTAAGAGCTGCATATGAAAAAGCTCTTGAATATGCTAAAAATGAAAATATTGATGAGGATAATTCTGACTTAGAAAAATGGATTGAAAAAGTTAAAACTATTTATAAGTCATTTTCATTAAGAATAGACATAAATGAATGGAATAAATTACTCAATGAAGATATAAGTTTTTCTTTAGAAACTAAAGATGTGGCCTGTGAAAAATTACTTCAATATTTAATTAATAATATTAATATTCCATGCGAAGTATGGAGATTAATTGATTCACATTTCGAAATAAATGAAAGAAAAAAAGAACTTTATGAACAATTTCCAAAAGAATATATTGATTTTATTATTGATAGAATTGAAAACAATGATATTATAAATTATTACCTTTTTAAAGTCGAAGATAATAAAGATTATGATTCATGGATTAATTTATATTTTAATACAATACAGGAGCTAAACAATAATAACATAGAAGTAGTTAAAACATATTTAGAGCAATTACAAAGTTTTAACATATATCATCCATATTTTGATTTGCTTCAGTGTAGATATCATATGGCTTTAGGAGATTACACTATTTCAAAAAATATAATTTCTAATTTACTAAAAAATTATCCAAATGATATGGCTATAAATTATTATGCAGCAGAATTAAAATGGGTGGAAAAGAATTATAAACATGCTAAAGAATTATATGAGCACTGCTTAGATATTTCTCCAAATAATTTTAATGCAAAAGTAGGACTTGCTGATGTACTTTTAGAACTTGGTGAATTAGAAAAATCTAAGAATATATTTATTGATTTAATTAATATTGATCCATATTATGATTATCTTCGAGAAAGAGTTTCATATATAAATAGCCTTTTGATTGATAAGCTAGATAATCAGTTAAAAACAAACCCAGATAATAATAAATTAAAATTTAAATTAGCTTGGTGCTATTATGAAAATTTCAATTATGAAAAAGCCATAAATTTAGTTTTGAAAATTAAGTGTAATGATAGAAGTGAAATTATTCAAAAGTATGATATTTTAGGCAACTCATACTTTGATATGGGATCTTATGATACTGCATTAAAATATTTTCATGAACTTTTAAAAAACAAAAAAACTAAAAATAATGAAATTGAGCTTATCAGTATATACAATAAACTTGGTCGAATATATTCAAAATTAAAAAGATATGATGAGGCACTTAAATTCTTTGATAAAGTTTTGAACTTAATGCCTAATAATATCTATTATATAAATTGTAAGTGCAATACATTAATTAAGTTAGGTAAATATGAAGAATGTTTAGAATTAAGTGATATTGGTATAGAAGTAGATAAAAATGATTCACTTATTTACAGTTTTAGAGCTGAATCATTATATAATTTAGGATATTTAAAAGAAGCATTGGATTCTGCTAATAGATGCATTAATCTTTGCCCATACATTAGTGCTCCTTATATTATTAAAATGAAAATATTATTAGATAATCAAGAAAATGAAGAAGTATTGATGGTTTCTAATGAAGCAAACAAATACAAAATCAATGATAGTGAAATTGTATTATGCAAATGTGAGGCCTTAATAAAATTAAATAGAGGAGAAGAGGCTGAAGATTTAATTAAAAATTTATTAATAAATATTAATGACTCTAATGAAGAAAATAATGAAATAAAATGTAAGGCTTTTTACTTACTTTCACTGAATGAATTAAATAAAGATAATTTTAATTTTGCTTTAGAATTAATTAATGAAGCAATCTCTTTTAATTATAAAGATTTAGATAGTTATTATTTAAGAGCATATATTTATAGGTGTATTTTTGAATACAATCTAGCATTAAATGATTATAATTTTATAATCAATAATAATGGAAATATAGCATTTTCATATTATCAATGCGCACTTATATTCAAAGAAATTGGTAAATATAGAATTGCAATAAGTTACTTTAATAAAGTATTAGAAATTGACCCAGATTACCCAAATGCAAAAGAAGAGATTTTTAAGTTGCAGCAAAAGCTAAATAGTTATTTATAATATTAAATTTTAGTTGGGAGGGATATGGCTACGATTAAATTAAAATATTAATATAATTTAATTTAATTTGTAGTCTATGAATATGATAATAGGAATTGATCTTGGTACTACAAACAGCTTAGTATCTTATTTTAGTGAAAAAGGAACAGTAATTATACCAAATAGATTTGGAGAAAAGCTAACACCATCAGTTGTAAGTTTTGGAGATAATGGAGAAGTTTATGTTGGGAAAGTAGCTAAAGAAAGAATGATTACTCATCCAGAAAGTACAAAAGAACTTTTTAAAAGAAGTATGGGCAGTAAAAAAGAGTTTATAATAAATGAAAATAAATTTACTGCTGAAGAATTATCTTCGTTTATTATAAGATCTTTAAAGGAAGATGCTGAAGAGTATTTAGGAAGTGAAGTTATTGAGGCTATAATAAGTGTGCCAGCATATTTTAATGATAAGCAACGTAAAGCAACTCAATTGGCTGGAAAACTAGCTGGACTAAAGGTTGAAAGAATAGTAAATGAACCTACTGCAGCTGCTATAGCTTATGGATTGCAAAATAGAAATACTAACACTAAATTTTTAGTATTTGACTTAGGGGGTGGTACCTTCGATGTGTCAATTCTCGAAGTTTATAAAAATATAATGGAAGTTCATGCTATTGCTGGTGATAATTATTTAGGTGGAGATGATTTTACCGAGATATTAGTTAATATGTTTTTAAGGGCTAATGAATTAGAAGCATGTAATCTTGATTCTACAACAATTGCTATTATAAAAAAACAAGCAGAAGAAGCAAAAAAAATGTTTTCTAAACAAAAAGAAGTAATAATTAAATGTAAAGTTAATGATGAGATACTTAAATATAAAATATCATTAGATGATTATGAAAAAAACTGTGAATTACTATTAGCTAAAATACGTAAACCAATTGAAAGAGCATTAAAAGATGCGGAAATTAAATTATATGATATAGATGAAATACTTTTAATAGGTGGTGCTACAAAGCTTCCTATTATACGAAATTTCGTTGGTAAGCTTTTTGGGCGTTTACCAAATATATCTATTAATCCTGAAGAAGCTGTAGCTCTTGGGGCTGGTATACAAGGTGCTATGAAGGAAAGAAATGAACTAATAAAGGATATTGTTTTAACAGATGTATGTCCATATACATTAGGAACTGAAATATCTGTATTAAAAGAAGGAGAATATTATGAAGGTGGGCATTTTTGTCCAATAATTGAAAGAAATACTGTAGTTCCAGTAAGTAGAACAGAACGATTATACACAATTCATGATAATCAATCTTCTATTAAAGTAGAAATATTACAAGGTGAAAGTAGGTTTGCTAAAAATAATGTTTACTTAGGCGAGATAAACACTCCTGTACCAATAGGCAAAGCAGGTGAACAAGCTGTTGATGTTACTTATACTTATGATATTAACTCTATTTTAGAGGTTGAAGTTACAGTTGTATCTACTAAACTTAAGAAACATCTAATTATAAAAAAGAGTGATAATGATATGAGTGACGAAGAAATTCAAGAAAGATTTAAAGAATTATCTGAGCTTAAAATACCACCTAGAGAACAGGAAGAAAATAAACTTATACTTTCTATGGGTGAAAGTATTTATGAACAAAGTGTTGGAGAAACTCGAAGAGAGGTTGAATTTTATTTAAGAAAATTTGAAAATATACTTGATAAGCAAAATAGAGATGAAATTAAAGCTGCTGCTAAAGAACTAAAAGAAAAATTTGAATTTATATTAAGTAGAAATAATGAATGTTAATATATACCTTCTAATTATCATACAAAATATTTGGATAAATAAGTTGCTATTTCATTTTGTTTTAGCAACTTATTTTGTTTATAAATAAATTTGATACAATATTATAAATCAATTGATTTAATATAATAAAGATAATGTGAAATAAATATGTTACTATAATACTAAATAGAAGATATTAAATTTAATATAAAAAAGAAAGGTGTGCTTAAATGAATTATAAAGATGTTTTAATTAATGCTAAAAGTTGTATTGGTCAATATTGTAAGGCCTGTGTTGAATGTAATGGAAAAGCATGTAAAAATCAAATTCCCGGACCCGGTGCAAAAGGTGTTGGAGATACTGCAATTAGAAATTATGATAAATGGAAAGAAATAAGAGTTAATATGGATACATTAACTGAAAATAAACCTGTAGATATGAGTTGTAATTTATTTGATAGGAAATTTAAGTATCCTTTTTTTGCAGGACCAGTAGGTGCTGTTAATTTACATTATGGTGAAAAATATGATGATATGACTTACAATAATTTATTAGTTTCAGCATGTGCTAATGAAGGTATCTTAGCATTTACGGGAGATGGAACCAATCCAGATGTTATGAAAGGTGCTACGACTGCTATAAAAAATGTAGGAGGTTTAGGTATTCCAACGATTAAACCATGGAATATTGATACTATTAAAGAAAAAATAGAACTAGTAAAGAAAAGTAATGCAATTGCAGTGGCTATGGATATTGATGCTGCTGGTCTTCCATTTTTAAAAAATATGAATCCTCCAGCAGGAGCAAAATCAGTAGATGAATTAAAGGAAATAATTAAAATTTCAAATTTACCATTTATAGTAAAGGGAGTAATGACTGTAAAAGGAGCTTTAAAAGCTAAAGAAGCAGGGGCATATGCTATAGTGGTATCTAACCATGGTGGCAGAGTCTTAGATCAATGTCCTTCAACAGCAGAAGTTTTAGAAGATATAGTAAAAGCTGTTGGTGATTCTATGAAAGTATTTGTAGATGGTGGAATACGTTCAGGAGTTGATGTGTTTAAAGCTTTAGCTTTAGGTGCTGATGGCGTGCTTATATGCAGAACTTTTGTAACAGCTCTTTATGGTGGCGAAGAAGCTGGTGTTAAATCTTATATTGAAAAATTAGCAAGTGAACTTGAAGACACAATGGCTATGTGTGGAGCATATTCAATAAATGAAATAACACGAGATATGATTAGGTATTAATGTAAATTAAAAAAAAGAAAACATACTAAAAAATGCTATAGCTTTATAAATATTACCATTATAAATTTTAATATAAAGTAATAATAAAACTGTGGGTTAAATTAAGGGTTATTATATTAAGTAACAATTACTTTCAAAACACCATATAAGCTAAGTATTTATTAAAAATAAACTATAGATAAATATTTTATTTATAGTTTATTTTTTTATTTTTAAAATGCAGGTTATATTTGTAAACAATGTGTTAAAATATGGTATAATTATTTAGGAATTATTTCTTAATAAAGGAGGAGTAATAATGAGACTAAATGAATCTATATTATACAAACCAACTATTATTAAGTTTAAAAATATCAAAGGGAAAAAATACTTTGGAATAATTAAATTTAATACTTAAAATGGTTGAAGTAAAAAGACGCTTTTCAAATAAAAATCTAAAAAAATTAATAATTCCTTTGATAATTGAGCAACTATTAGCTGTAACAGTAGGATTTGCAGATACTATAATGGTTTCAAATATTGGTGAAACAGCTGTTTCTGCAGTTTCATTAGTTGATACCATCAATATTTTGTTAATAAATATTTTTGCTGCATTAGGAACAGGTGGTGCAGTGGTTACAGCACAATTTATTGGACAAGACTCAAGAAAAAAAGCACGTGAATCAGCTAAACAGCTAATTTTAATAACTGGATTATTATCATTTTTTATAATGATTGCATGCTTAATATTAAATAAACCATTATTAAATTTAATTTTTGGAACTATTGATACTGACGTAATGTCTAAAGCTCAAACATATTTTTATGTAACTGCAATTTCATATCCCTTTATAGCACTATATAATTCTGGAGCAGGATTGTTTAGAGCAATAGGAAACTCAAAAATTTCTATGATAAATGCTGCAATAATGAACGTAATCAACATTATATTAAATGCAGTATTTATATTTGGTTGTGGATTAGGAGTTTTTGGTGCTGCAATTGCAACATTAATTGCCAGAATAGTAACTAGTATAATTATATTAATTATGTTAAAAAGCAAAAAGAATCTTATGTATATTGATAATTATCATAGTTTTAAATGGAATGGATTTTATATAAAAAAAATACTTCTTATTGGTATTCCATCTGGATTAGAAAATGGTATGTTTCAACTTGGGAAAATACTAGTACAAAGTTTAGTAGCAACATTTGGTACTTATGCAATTGCTGCTAATGCCGTTAGTAATAATATTGCACAAATGATGATTATACCAGGCTCTGCAATTGGATTGGCATTAGTAACAATAGTTGGACAATGTATCGGGGCAGAGGAATATGATCAAGCTGTTTATTATATAAAGCGTTTAATGAAGCAAGCTTATGTGTGGATGATAATACTAAGCTTATCTGCTATCATTTTATCTCCAATCCTTTTAAAAATGTATTCTTTATCAGAAGAATCTACTTCCTTAGCAACAAAATGTATTTTAATTCATGGTCTTGCTGGAATGATAATTTGGCCTATATCCTTTACACTTCCAAATGCCTTGCGTGCTGCAAATGATGCAAAATTCACTATGATCGTATCTATATGTTCAATGTGGACATTTAGATACTTATTGAGTTTTTATTTAGGTAGAACATTAGCTTTAGGACTTGTTGGTGTATGGTTAGCAATGATTGTTGATTGGTTCATCCGTGCATTTTTCTTTATATATAGATATAGAAGTGGTAAATGGAAAAATAAAAGGCTTGTTTAAATTGCATAAAGACCTATATTCTTACTACTAGATAAGTATATAGGTCTTTATGCAATTTCTTTATTAAAAATATTTACAGTATAATTATCATAGGATAAAATAGGCATGAATAGGATGGAGGGGATTAAATGAAAAAAGCTATATTTTTCGATATAGATGGAACATTATTAGATTATATGAATGGAATTGTTGATATAACACCAAAAGTTAAACAAGCTATTCATTCCTTACAAGAAGAAGGGCATTATGTTTTTATAGCAACTGGTAGACCATATGCCTTTTTAAGTAAATCAATATTAGATTTTGGGTTTGATGGATTTGTGCTAGCTAATGGAGCACATGTCATTATTAAAAATAAAACTATTTTTAGTGAATATCTAGATAAATCTTTTGTTAGCAATTTAGTAGATGAATTAGAAAATCTTAATATTCAATATGTGTTGGAAGGTGAATATCACTCATATATGAAAGAGTGTTTTAAAGAATTTCATGACTTTTATGACACAGTAGGAGTTTCAAAAGAATTGTTTAAAGTTAACTATTCTTTAGATGATATTGGAATATATAAAATTGAAATGATGTGTCCTAATGATGAAACAGTAGAAAAATGCTTAAATATAGTTCAAAGAAATGAGGATTATGATTATGTTAATAGCATAGCATTAAAATCATTTGAATTGTATTCAAAGAAAAATACAAAAGCAACTGGTATAATTAAAGCTTTAGAATACTTAGATATTGATATAAATAATAGTTATGCTTTCGGTGATGGTAAAAATGATATCGAAATGTTAGAAACTGTTGGATGTGGAATAGCTATGGGTAATGCATGCGATAGTATTAAGAAATATGCAAATGAAATCACAACATCAATACACGATGATGGTGTAGCAACTGGAATTGAAAGATTTATACTTAAAAAATAATAAAAACTCTCTTAATTGATTTAATATCTTTTAAGAGAGTTTTAACTTTTACATTTAGCACCAAAGACTATTCTCTGGCATGCTTTCTAAAATATTATATAAAATTTGAACAAAAGTATCCTTTTTTATATTTCCAGATGATAAAAGCTGTTTATATTGTTTACTTCCAGGTTGACCTTGAAATAAGCTATGTAGTGGAGCAGCTAGTAGATGCACATTACTGCCATTAGCGATTTCTTCTTTAACATATGGAATATATGATTTTATTATTTCTCCACGCGAAATAGGTTTTAAATTTTCATTATCAACTTTTTGTAAATTAGCTAATAGATAACAATCCTCATATGCAGCTCTACCAATCATAACCCCATCAACTTTAGTAAGAGCATCTTTAATTGATTCAACTGTTTTAAATCCACCATTGATTTCAATATTTAAATAATCAAAATCTTTTTTTAATCTATAAACCATATCATAATCTAGAGGAGGTATTTCTCTATTATCTTTTGGACTTAATCCTTTTAAAATTGCTGAACGAGCATGAACAGTGTATCTATCTGGTTTTGCTTTAGATACAGTATCTAAAAATTCTAATAAATCATCGTATCCATCCATTATTACTTTAGCATTTTTATCTTGAATTATTCCTGTGCCATCAATTCCTATTCTATGCTTAATAGTTATTGGTTTATTTGTAGCTTCTTTCATAGCAAGTAATATTTCATATACTAATTTTCTATCTGACATTAATGCGGCACCCATTAAATTTCCTGAAACCCTATCAGATGGACAGCCACAATTTAAATTTATTTCAGAATAATTATATGAATTTGCTTTCTTAACTGCTTTATAAGCATCTTCAGGATTAGATGCAGCAATTTGCAGTGCAACATTACCTTCTTCTTCTCTAAAATAAAGAATTTTATCTAATTCACCATTTAGTATTGCTTGTGCTGTTACCATTTCTGTATATAATAGAATTTCTTTATTCATTAATCTGCAGAAATATCTAAAATGTCTATGTGATTTGTCAACCATTGGAGCAATACTTATTTTAGGTGTTTTTATATTTGAAATATATTTTTCCATCATTTGTATCCTTTCTAATTTTTGAAATTAGTCAATTTTATTATAGCATAATAAATTTTGATTACTTATATAAATAAACATAAATATGATAAATTTTTAAAAGTAGGTGATAGGTAATGATTTTAATAAAACAAAGATTTATTAAATTTAATTTCACAAAAAGAAATGAAAAACCTAAATACATTGTGATACACGATACTGATAACCCAGGCTTAGATGCTGAATACCATTATAATTACTTTAATAGCGAAAATAAAAATGCTAGTGCAGATTTCTTTGTAGATTCAAAACAAATTATTCAAACAGTTGACAGTGATGTTAATTATAGCTGGCATTGCGGTGATGGTCATGGAAAGTACGGAATAACTAATCAAAATTCTTTGGGTATAGAGATATGTATTGAAAAAGATGGGAATCCTACTGAAGCAACTTTACAATCAACATTAGAATTAATCAAATTTTTAATGAAAAAATATAATATTTCTATTAATAATGTAGTTCGACATTATGATGCTTCAAGAAAGAAATGTCCAAAATCATTTATGAAAAATAATTGGTGTAAATGGTATGAGTTTAAGAGAACTCTCTGTAATTCCTAATATTTGTTTTGTATTAAAAAAATAAAAGAACATATATTAAAAATGTTCTTTTATTTATTGAATGTTATAAGTGTGAATTATTTGCAAACTTTTCTGTTACCTCAAGAAATGTTAATATATCTTCTTCTGGAATATTATTTGTTAATTTCTTGAGGAATTCCATCTGCATCTTGTGTAATTCACCAACAATTTCTTCGGATTGAGAAGTTAATTTTAAATGCTGACATCTTCTATCAGATTTATCAACTTCTATTGAAATAAATCCCTTTTTTAATAATGGTTCTACAGCTTTTGAAACATAAGCCTTAGAAAACCCTTTTAATTGAACAATATCTTTAGCAGTATCACACTTTGGATTATTAAATAGAAATGCTAAAATATCTGCTTCTGGTTTTGTAATACCACATTTTTTAGCTGCTTCACAAGAAAGTTTATAGTATAACTCATTAATATGCTTAAATGAATATAGCATTTTTGTAATATTTAAATTATATATCATAATAATCCTCCAATATAGTTGACAGAAAAACAGTTTCTTTATAAACTATTTTATGTGAATATTATATATTTGTCAATTTATTTTAAAGGAGAATTTATAATGCAACAAAATCAAACAGAAGAATTAGGAACTTGTAGTGTCGGCAAATTACTTTTCAAATTAGCAGTTCCTGCAATTGCCGCACAAATAATCAACTTATTATATAATTTAGTTGATAGAATGTATATAGGCCATATAGCCGAAGTTGGTAAGTTAGCCCTTACTGGGGTAGGAGTGTGTTTACCACTTATTATGCTTATTTCTGCTTTTGCAGCATTAGTAAGTATGGGGGCAGCACCTAGAGCATCCATCTTCTTAGGAAAAGGAGAAAAAGATAATGCTGAAAAAACTTTAGGAAATTCTTTCTCATTATTAGTAATTATATCAATTATATTAACTTTAATTTTCTTTTTCTTTGCTGAAGATCTATTATTAATTTTCGGTGCAAGTGAAAACACAATAGAGTATGCAACTAGTTATATGAAAATTTATAGTATAGGTACTATATTTGTACAATTAACATTAGGATTAAATGCTTTCATCAGTGCTCAAGGATTTGCAAAAGTAAGCATGATGACTGTCTTAATTGGCGCGATTTTTAACATAGTACTTGATCCAATTTTAATTTTTGGATTTAATATGGGAGTATCAGGTGCTGCACTAGCAACGATAATTTCTCAAGCATTATCAATGCTATGGATTTTAAAATTCTTAACAGGTAAGAAAACAACATTAAAAATTAAAAGAAAAAATTTATCTTTATCAAAAAACATTGTTTTACCTTCTATTGCATTAGGTTTAGCACCATTTATCATGCAAGCAACTGAAAGTTTAATAGCTGTTTGCTTTAATTCATCACTTTTAAAGTATGGTGGAGATATTGCAGTTGGAGCAATGACTATTTTAACTAGTGTTATGCAATTTTCAATGCTTCCTCTTAATGGTTTGACACAAGGAGGACAACCGATTCTTAGCTATAATTACGGTGCAAAAAATCCAGAACGTGTAAAAAAGGCATTTAAAATATTGCTTATATCATGTGTAACTTATTCTATGATATTATGGGCTTTAGCAATGATAACGCCAAAATCATTTGTACTAATATTTAATAATGATCCTGAACTATTAGATTTTACAAGTAATGCCTTAAGAATATATATGGCCTTATCTGGTATATTTGGAATACAAATAGCTTGTCAGCAATCATTTATTGCTTTAGGAAATGCAAAAACTTCATTATTTTTAGCTTTATTAAGAAAAATAATATTATTAATTCCATTAATATATATTATGCCAATATTTATTTCAGACAAAACAACAGCTGTATTTATGGCTGAACCCGTAGCAGATTTCATTGCTGTTTCAACTACTGCAATATTGTTTTACATTCAATTTAAAAAAGCTATGAATGAAATATCAAATAATACTGATAATACTGAAGAAGTACAGTAAATAAAACTAAAGTAAAATATAAAAAAAATATAATAACTAAGAAGGTGATTTTTTTGGATAGTATTGCAAAGAAAAATTATTTAGAAATTTTAAAAACATTTTTTATTGCTTTAGTTTTCTTAGCACTTGGGTCCTTTATTGGAGTAAATTTTATACCTTATAGTATTAGATATATGTTAAATATAGCATTTTTCATTTTAATATTGGTATCAGCCTTTACAAGAAGAGGCGGATTTGTTCCTAATAAAGTGAGTATGAACATTTATGCCTTTATTTTAGGAATATTAACCGGATCGACATATGTATATTATTTTTATAATTTAGGAGCAGGTACATTTATTTCAATAGTTATAGGTGTAGTTCTTATTTTTGGTATTTCTTATTTAGTAGCATTAAATCAAAGTGAAGAAACTATTTTTCGATTAGGACCAATGATAACAATTGGAATACTGGTGCTACTAATATTAGAATTTATAAATATATTTTTCTTTAAGTTTGGAACATTTGATTTAATTATTTCTGCAATAGGAATAGTAATTTATTCAGTTTATGCATTAGTAATTATGAAATCAATACAAAGTAGGTGTAAGTATAGTATTTTATCTGAAAGTGAAATTGTTACTTTTTCTTTCTCAATTTTTATAAGCTTTTTAAATCTTTTAGTTGATTTATTAAGATTTGTATCAATATTAAAAAATGATAATTAAGATTTACTTAAACATTAGTTCACAAAACTATTATTATGATTTTATCTTAAAAGCATAATAATAGTTTTTTAGTTTCATTAATTATAATATTTTCAATTAAAGCATAACTCAATATTTAATAACATATTAATTTATAATTAAACTATATAATAGTGCTCTTAATTACTAATATATTATATAATCATAATTTTATTGAATATATTAATGAGTTATAAAATATAAATAAACATAAGGAATTAAAGTTATATATATTTATAAAAAAAGTAACATTAAAGATATATTTATCTTTTTTGTTCTATTTATGTTTAAACAATTTATACATTACGTATATCCAATTAGTAATTTTTTAGGAGGAAAAATGAAAACTAAACAAGTTGAAGTTTTACCTTATGATAAAAAATGGAGAATAGAATTTGAAAAAATAAAGAACATTATAGTTTTATCTTTAGCTGATATAATTATTGATGTAGAACATGTTGGTAGTACATCGGTTGAAGGATTAGCTTCAAATCCTGTGATAGATATCGATATTGTAATTCCAACTTACGATTGTTTTAACATATTATTAAAAAAATTAAAAAAACTTGGTTATACTTATGAAGAAAATAAAAGTAATAAAGATATGAAAATATTCAAATATGTTGGTAATACTAATTTAATGGATCACAATTTATTTATATGTTCAAGAAAGTCAAAAGAATTAAAAAGACATTTAGCGTTTAAAGCCTATTTAAAAGAAAATAAAGACAGTCTTAATAAATATAACAATATTAAACTTGAAGCAGCTAATTTATATCCAAATAATATTGAAACATATATTAAGCTAAAATCAGAATATGTAAAAGAAATCTATAAAAAATTGAATTTGCTATAAGAAAAGTTATCTTTATTTATAATTATTTATAATGATATAATATTAGCAAAAATCAAATTTATTTTTATAGGAGATTGTACCAATGGAAAAAATTTTTATAACTAATACTGAAGGCACACCTCAATTTGGATGTAGCTTATGCTATAAATGTAATAGCATTTTTGGGAAAAGCTTATGTAAAGTTAAAAATAGAGGTTGTTGTTGGTATTTCCCCAAGTTTACTTTATATGATATACAGAAGATGATAAAAAGTGAAGAAGGGATTTCTACTTTAAATAGGATTTTAAAACTGCCTAATATTAAAATATATAATTACTATATTCATGCAGTTGGATATTTTGATTACGATAGTCATGATAAATATATAAAAAATAATGGGACATGTGAATTACCATATGCAACAGAGGAACAAATTAAAGAAGTCAGAAGTGAAATTATTTCTGAAAATGATGAATATTATATATATGAAGAATATAATGAATATGATTCAGCTAAAAATAATAGTATAAAAAAACCTAGAGTTATAAATGATGTTTCTATGTTCTTTCGAGCTTGTCCCTTTGTAATAGATGGTCAAGGTTGTACATTAAATAAAAAATATAGAACTTATATTTGTAACTTTTTTTTATGTGATGAAATAACTGATAACCTTATAGAAGAGTCTACTTTTAAAAAGTATAAAGAAGAAAGAGATAATTATATCAGATGGATAGAGTGGGAAAATTCTTCTTTAGAGTCACTCTTAAGACATAAAAATATAAATTTAGTTAAAAATTTTAATGATGTAATTAATCTTCTTAAAGAAATTGAAATTAATGAATATGAATTTCCAAATTTAGATGAAATAAATATAAACTTAAAATAAAAATGGTAGCAATTATACTACCATTTTTATTTATTATAAAATTTCAAGTATTTCCACCTTATAATTTTCACCAGGTGCCATTACTTCAGCTATATCCCCAGCTTTTTTTCCAACTAGAGCTTTTCCTAAGTCAGATTCAATACTAATTAACATATCTTCTGGCTTTGCATCTAACGTAGTAACTAGGGTAATTGTATCTTCGAAATCATCATCTAAAAATTTAATTTTAGCTTTTGTATTTATTCCAATAATAGATTTATCCATTCGTTCATCATCAATAATAGTTGATGTTGTAATTAATGTTAATAAGTGTTGTATCCTATTATCATTTTCTCTATATTCTTCACATGCAGCTTTATATTCTGCATTTTCTGATCTATCACCATGAGCTGCTGCAATTAATTTTTCTTTAGCAATTTCTGCTCTACGAACAGTCATTCTATATTCTAATTCTTCTTGTAATTTTTTAATATTTGATTCAGTTAATATTTTTTTCATAAAAAGCGTATCTCTCCTAAAAATTATTATGATAATATTATAAAGATTTATTAAATAAAAATAAAGATATCATTATAAGAAACGAAAAAATTCCAATAATATTTTTACTTAAACTTAAAATTAATTTCTCATTTGAAATTAATTTTTTAAAGATGTATAATTATACTATAATATAAAATTAAATATCATAATAAATTTAAAATACAACGTGTAGTTTGTCGATGTTCAACGTAAGTCCAGTTGCCGATAAATTACACTTTTTTTGTTAGGAGGAAAGGTTTATGTTTTCAAAAAATGAATATATCATTTATGGATCAACAGGTGTTTGTAAAATAATCGATATTGTTAAAAAGAAATTTGGATTTAATAAAGAAAGAGAATATTACATTCTAAAACCAGCATATGATACTAATTCAACTATATATGCACCAATTGATAACGACAAAATTAGCATTAGAAAAATTATGACTAAAGAAGAGGTATACGATTTAATCAAAACAATGCCTGATAATGAAACTATCTGGATTGATGATATGAATTTAAGAAAAGAAACGTACAATGAAATATTAAAAAAGGGTAATAAGAAAGATATAGTTAAGCTTATTAAGACACTATATATGGAAAAGCTAAGAAAAAAAGAAGAGGGTAAGAAACTTAATGCTGGAGATGAAAAAATTATGAATGAAGCTGAAAAGCTTTTGCATGAAGAATTTGCATTAGTATTAAATATCAAAGTAGATGAAGTTTTACCTTTCATTTTAGGTGAATTATCCCCAGAAGAAAAACAAAATTTGAATTTTTAATTATTTAATCTAAAATTAGAGGGTAAGGTATTTTACTAAAACACCTTACCCATAATATAAAATAATAGATATTTCTCTATGAAATTAGTTCATCTATTAGTTGAGATACTGGAACTATTTTATCTATTCTATATGCATTAGATCCACAAAAAATCAAACCATTATCAATATCGCCATAAGCTGCATTTATAAGAGCCTTGCTAATACAATATGGTGTAGTTGATGGATTACATGGAACAAGACAATTGTAACATTTTGTTATTTTTTCACCTTCACTTGCTATCTTTTCTAAAAATTTATTTTTAATAGCTCTTCCAGGCATACCAACAGGACTTTTTACAATTTGTATATCTTTTTTAGTACAGTTAACATATGCATTTTTATATCTTATATCAGCATCACATTCATTAGTAGCTACGAATCTTGTACCAATTTGCACACCGCTAGCCCCTAAATTCATATATTTCTTTATATCATTATTATCAAAAACGCCACCACCAACAATTACAGGAATATCTTGATTATTTTCTTCTTCAAATTCTTTAACAGTTTTTAAGATATCAATTACATTATCATCAAATTTTTCAATTTCGCTTTCAATTTTATCACCCTTAAATCCTAGATGTCCGCCTGCCTTTGGCCCTTCAATGATAATCCCATCTGCAATTTTATTATAATGTTTTTTCCAATAAGTTAATATTAATTTAGTAGCTTTTGTAGATGACACTATTGGCAATATTTTTATAGAACTATCTTTTGTATATTCTGGTAATTTCAATGGTAATCCAGCTCCTGAAATAATTAAATCAGCACCACCTTCAATAGTTGCTTCAACTAATTCTTTGTAATTATTCATAGCAACCATTAAATTAACTCCTATAATTCCATTATTACTAATTTCCTTTGCTTTAAGTATATGCTTTTTTAAAGCTCTAATATTAGCTTCTAATGTATTAGTTTCGAAATCCTTTTCACGATATCCAGGATGTGCAGCTGAAATAATTCCAATAGCCCCATTTTTAGCAACATTACCAGCCAAGTTAGAAAGTGAAATTCCAACTCCCATACCACCTTGTATAATAGGTAATTTCGACAATATGTTTCCAATTTTTAATTCTTTCAATTTCATTTTTTTTACTCCTTCTACGAAAAATACTTTGATAATCAAAATATATTTCAAAGTATAATATAAATTATCTAAAAAGGCAATAAACAAAAAAATTATTGACAAAATTTAAAAGTAGAATTATGATAAAGATGTTTGATGGTCAAAATATTTGAGAAAGGAGTGAAATATTTAACATTTTTTAAAAGCATTTTTTTATTTTATAAAATTATTAATTAGAAATTATTTATTATTATTTATATAAAACAAAAGGAAAACTCGATAAAACATACAAAGGAAAAATATAACTTATTATTTATTATAAGTTGCTTAAGATAAAAATATTAAATTACTTAATATTTTATATTTTTAACATTTTAATTTGATTATCAAATAATTATATTTTAAAAACAAAGGTGTTAAGATGAGTTTAGTGAAGTTTATAGGAGTTGGGCATTATTGTCCTGAAAATATCGTAACAAACAATCAATTATCAGAAATTGTTGACACGTCACATGAATGGATCATTAAAAGAACTGGAATATCTCAAAGAAGAATTTCAAGTGGTGAAGGAACTGTTGATTTAGCAGTTAATGCAGCTAAAAATGCTATGAAAATGGCTAATTGTACTCCTGAAAGTATTGATTTTATTATTGTAGCTACAACATCACCAGATAGGCTTATGCCATCAACTGCATGTAGTGTACAGCAAAGATTAGGATGTATAAATGCAGCGGCTTTCGATATAAGTGCAGCATGCTCAGGTTTTTTATATTCATCAGTAATAGCTAATTCATTATTAAAATGTGGAGAAGGTAAAAGAGCTTTAGTAATTGGAAGCGAAGTTCTTTCAAGAATAGTAGATTGGACTGATCGTAATACATGTGTATTGTTCGGAGATGGGGCAGGTGCAGCTATACTAGAAACTTCTAATGATAGTTCTGGAATAATAAGTACCTGTGTTGGTTCTGATGGAACTAATGGATTGAAGGCATTATCGTCTAATCAATTTCCAATTAAAACCCCTTTTTCTGATTCTACTTTAGAAAGAAAAGAATTTATAGAAATGGATGGCAGAGAAGTATTTAAGTTTGCAATATCAATAATCCCAAAAGTAGTAAATGATTTATTGCAAAAATCTAATGAAAATATTGAGAATATAAAGTATATAATACCACACCAAGCTAACTCTAGAATTATAGATGATGCTGCTAAAAAATTAAATTTAAGTAGGGACAAGTTCTTAATGAATCTTGAACAATATGGTAACACCTCTGCAGCAAGTGTTCCAATAGTATTAAGTGAATCTATAGATAAAGGGCTTATTAATAAAGGTGATAAGGTAATATTAGTTGCTTTTGGTGGTGGCCTTACTTGGAGTGGAATATTATTAGAATGGTAATTTAAAAAATAAATAGAAATGACTAATTAAATTTATTTAAAATGTCAATAATAATATATATTGTAAAAATAAAGAATTTTTGGAGGAAGTAATATGATATTCGATAAAATAAAGGAAATAATAGTAGAACAATTAGGAGTTAATGAAGAAGATGTACAATTAGAAACTAGATTTATAGAAGATTTAGATGCTGATTCTTTAGATTTATTCCAAGTTATCATGGAACTTGAAGATACTTTTAATGTAAAAGTAGAAGATGTTGAAAATATAAAAACAGTTTCAGATGCTGTATCATTTATTGAAAAAGCAACAGCTAATTAGTATTGGAGGTAAAAACTATGAAAAAGGATATATGTAATCTTATAGGTATTAAGTATCCTATTTTTCAAGGAGGCATGGCCTGGGTTTCTGAAAGTAATTTAGCTGCTGCTGTTTCAAATGCAGGAGGATTAGGAATTATAGCAGGAGCTAATGCTCCTGCTAGCCATATACGAGAAGAAATCAGAAAAACAAAAAAATTGACAGATAAACCATTTGGATTGAATATTATGCTTTTATCTGATAATGCTGATGAGCTAGCAGATATAGCAATTGAAGAAGGTGTTAAAGTTATAACTACTGGTGCTGGGAATCCTGGTAAGTACATCGAAAAATGGAAAAACGCAGGTATTATAGTTATTCCAGTAGTAGCTTCTGTAGCACTGGCTAAGAGAATGGAAAGAAGTGGGGTAGATGCTGTAATTGCTGAAGGATGTGAATCAGGTGGTCATGTTGGTAAATTAACAACAATGGTTTTACTTCCCCAAGTATGTGATGCTGTTAATATTCCAGTAATCGGAGCTGGAGGAATTGCAGACGGTAGAGGTATTGCTGCTGCTTTCACTCTTGGAGCAAGTGCTGTTCAAGTTGGAACAAGATTCTTAGCTTCAGAGGAGTGTCAAATACATCAAAACTATAAAAATGCAGTAGTTAAAGCTAAAGATATTGATACTGTAGTAACCGGAAGATCTACAGGGCATCCTGTTCAAGTTATAAAAAATAAATTAGCTAAAGAGTATTTAAAGCTTGAAAATAACAATGTAAATATCGAGGAGCTCGAAGAATTAGGAAAAGGTGCTTTGAAAAAAGCTGTTATAGATGGAGATATTGATAATGGTTCATTAATGGCAGGTCAAATATCTGGAATGGTAAATAAAATACAAAGTGTAAAAGAAATAATTGAAGAAATGTTTAATGAATATGACAATATTAAGTGCAATTTTAATTCATAAACAAATGGAGGAATTATGAGAATAGCTTTTATTTTTTCAGGCCAAGGTTCACAATATATTGGAATGGGCAAGGAATTATATGATAACTATCCTGTTTGTAGGGATGTTTTTAATAAAGCAAATGAAATCTTACAATTTGATATTAAAAATATGATTTTTAATGGTAATAAAGAAGAATTAGATATTACAGAAAATACTCAACCAGCAATACTAACTACTTCTATTGCAATCTTAAGAATATTAAATGAAAAAGGTATTGAACCTGAAATTGTTGCAGGTCTAAGTTTAGGAGAATACTCTGCTTTAGTAGCAAGTAATTCCATTGACTTTGAAAGTGCATTAAAACTTGTTAGGAAAAGAGGTCAATTAATGCAGGAAGCTGTACCTCCTGGACTTGGTGCAATGGCAGCTGTTATAGGATTGAATGAAGATATAATAAAATCTAATTTAGATAGTATATCTAATAAAGGTATTGTTGAAATTGCTAATTATAACACACCTAATCAAATTGTAATTGGAGGCGAGAAGGAAGCTGTAGAGTTAGCACAAAATTCTTTAAAAGAAGCAGGTGCAAGAAGAGTAATCCCATTAAAAGTTTCTGGTCCTTTTCATACATCTATGTTAAATGAAGCTTCAAAAAAATTAGCGTTACATTTAAATGATACTGTCTTTAACGAACCAAAAGTAAAAGTTATTACAAACGTAACAGGTGATTTCATTAAAAATAAAGATGAAATTAAAAGTTTATTAGAAAAACAAGTGAAATCATCTGTTAAATGGAGCAATACAATTGAAAAAATGATTGATGAAGGCATTGATACTTTTATAGAAATCGGACCTTCCAAAACATTAAGTAGCTTCGTTAAAGAAATAAGCAGAGGTAAAAAAATTAAAGTAAACATCTTTAATGTAGAAGACTTAACTTCACTTAATAAGACATTAGAAGGAGTTGAAACTAAATGTTAAAAGATAAAAATATTATAGTAACAGGAGCTACTAGAGGAATTGGGAAAGAAATAGCACTAACATTAGCTCAAAATGGTGCTAATATTGCTATAAACTATAGAAATTATAATGAAGAAGTAGAAGAACTAATTAATTCAATAAAAGAATTTGGAGTAGATGCTATTGCTGTAAAATGTGATGTTAGTAAATCGGATGAAGTAGATAACTTTATATCTGAAGTTAAAAATCATTTTAGTTCAATAGATGTATTAGTAAATAATGCTGGAATAACTAAAGATGGATTATTATTAAGAATGAAAGATGAAGATTTTAATAGTGTTTTAGATGTAAATTTAAAAGGAACATTTAATACTACAAAATCAATATCACCAATAATGATTAAACAAAAGCATGGAAAGATTATTAATATATCTTCAGTTGTTGGTATTGTAGGAAATGCAGGACAATGTAATTATGCCGCATCTAAAGCTGGAGTAATAGGCTTTTCTAAATCAGTGGCTAGAGAGCTAGCTTCTAGAAACATAAACGTTAATGTCGTTGCTCCTGGATATATTGATACTGATATGACAAAAAGCTTACCTGATAAAGTAAAAGATGAAATATTAAAAAGTATACCTATGAAAAAAATGGGTAATCCTAAAGAAGTTGCTAATTTAGTATTATTTTTATCATCAAGTTTATCTGACTATATTACTGGTCAAGTAATAAATGTTGATGGTGGAATGGTAATGGCTTAAAAGGAGGTTTTACTTTGAAAAGAAGAGTAGTAGTAACAGGTCTTGGTGCTGTAACACCAATTGGAAATGATGTTGAAAGTTTTTGGTCTGGAATAAAATCAGCTAAAAATGGAATAGATGAAATTACATTATTTAATCATGAAAATTTAAAAGTTAAAATGGCAGGAGAAGTTAAAAACTTTGATCCTACATTATATATGGATAAAAAAGAATCAAAAAGAATGGATAGATATACTCAATTTACAATAGCTGCGGCTACTGAAGCTTTAAATGATAGTAAAATTAATCTTGATGAAGCTAATAGAGAAAAAATAGGTGTTTTTTTTGGTTCTGGAATTGGAGGGTTATCAACACTTGAATCTCAAATAAGAACTTTAGTAGTTAAAGGACCTAGTAGAGTTTCACCATTAACTATACCAATGTCAATATCAAATATAGCCTCTGGAACAATAGCTATTAAATTTGGTTTACTAGGTAGCAGCTTTAGTATAACATCAGCATGTGCATCAGCAACTCATTGTATAGGTGAAGCATATAGAAACATTAAGGATGGTTATTGTGATGTTATTTTCGCTGGTGGAGCAGAAGCTTCAATTTGTGAATTTGGTATTTCTTCATTCCAATCATTAACTGCATTAAGTAAAAGTGAAGACAGAAATAGAGCCTCTATCCCATTTGATTTAGAGAGAAATGGATTTGTAATGGGGGAAGGTGCAGGAGTATTAATATTAGAAGAACTTGAAAGTGCTTTAAAAAGAGGTGCTCATATCTATTGTGAAATTGTTGGCTATGGTTCTACTTGTGATGCATATCATATAACTTCACCTTGTCCTGATGGAGATGGTGCTTATAGAGCTATGAGAGATGCAATGTTGGATGCAGATGTTGAACCTAGTAAAATCTCTTATATTAATGCACATGGAACTGCAACTGAAATCAATGATAAAGTTGAAACATTAGCAATAAAGAAAGCTTTTGGAGATAACTATATGAAGCCATATGTTAGCTCTACAAAGTCAATGACTGGTCATTTATTAGGTGCAGCTGGTGCAATAGAAGCAATTGCATCTATTAAAGCAGTAGAAGATAACTTTGTGCCACCAACAATAAATTATGTTCATCCTGATCCTGATTGCGACATAAACCTAATAGTAAATGAAGGTAAAGAAAGTAACATTGAGTATTCTATGTCAAATTCATTAGGCTTTGGTGGTCATAATGCAACTCTTATATTTAAAAAATGGAGGTAGCTTAAATTGTTAGACTATAACCAAATTAAAGATTTGATAAAGGAAATAGATTCCTCGTCATTAAGAGTTTTTGAATTAGAAGATAGTGATATTAAGTTAAAACTAAGTAAAAATAATACTACTAACTGTATTAATGAAACTATAAATGATATTCAGCAAGAGGATTTAGTTAAAAGCTTAAATAATGTTAATAATAATACAATCATGTCAGATAGAAATGACAATATACCAATTATTGATGAAAATGTAACAATTGTTAAGTCACCTTTAGTAGGCACATATTATTCCTCTTCAACTCCTGGTGGAACACCATATGTTGAAGTAGGTACGACAGTAAAAAAAGGAGATGTGTTATGCATTATTGAGGCGATGAAAATAATGAATGAAATAACTGCTGAAGTAGATGGAAAGATAATCGAAGTATTAAGAGAAGATGAAGATATTGTAGAATTTGGAATGGAGCTTTTCAAAATAGTTTAACAATACTTCATAAGTTAATAAGGAGAAATTTTTATGGATATAAATCAAATAAAAGAAATATTACCCCATAGATATCCTTTTCTATTAATAGACAGGGTTATAAGTATAGATGGAAATAAAATAGTTGCAATCAAAAATGTTACTGCTAACGAAAATTATTTTCAAGGTCATTTTCCTATAGAGCCTGTAATGCCAGGTGTATTAATAATCGAAGCTTTAGCTCAAACGGGGGCAGTAGCAATATTAAGTAAAGATGAATTTAAAGGTAAAATTGCTTATTTTGCAGGTATAGATAAAGCTAAATTTAGAAGAAAGGTTGTACCTGGTGATACATTAAGATTAGAAGTTGAACTTACAAAGTTACGTGGTAGAGCTGGAGTAGGATATGGTATAGCTTATGTAGATGATAAAAAGGTATGCGAAGGAGAATTAACCTTTATGGTAGGTTAATGGAGGTATTTTTATGATTAGAAAAGTTTTAATAGCTAATAGAGGCGAAATTGCTGTAAGAATTATTCGTGCTTGTAGAGAGCTTGGAATAAAAACTGTTGCTATTTTCTCTGAGATTGATAAAGATGCCATGCATACAGAACTTGCAGATGAAGCTATTTGTGTTGGAACTTCAAAATCTAAAGATTCTTATCTTAATGAAAGTAATATATTGAGTGCTGCCGTAGTTACTGGTTGTAATGCCATTCACCCTGGATTTGGCTTTTTATCAGAAAAGGCAAGTTTCGCAAGTATGTGTGAAGAATGTAATATAAAATTCATTGGCCCTAGTAGTGAAACAATTAGCATAATGGGCAACAAATCAATGGCACGTGAGATAATGAAAAAAGCAAATGTTCCAGTTATTCCTGGAAGCGATGGACTTATAAATAATATTGAAGAAGCTAAAATAGAAGCAAAAAAAATAGGATACCCTATAATGATAAAGGCCTCTTCAGGTGGTGGAGGTAAAGGAATAAGAATTGTACCTAACGAATCTGAATTGGAAAATGCATATTTTACTGCTAAAACAGAAGCTAAAAATAATTTTGGCGATGACTCTGTTTATATGGAAAAATTTATTGAAAATCCAAGGCATATTGAATTTCAAATTTTAGCTGATTCCTTCGGAAATGTAATTCATTTAGGTGAAAGAGATTGTACAATTCAAAGAAGAAATCAAAAGGTGCTTGAAGAAGCACCATCTATAATTTTAAGTAATAAATTAAGAGAAAAAATGGGAATAGCTGCAGTTAATGCAGCAAAAGCAGTTAACTATATAAATGCAGGAACTATAGAATTTTTACTTGATAAACATGGTGATTTTTATTTTATGGAAATGAACACTAGAATACAAGTTGAGCATCCAGTTACAGAAATGATAACAAATGTAGATATTGTAAAGGAACAATTAAATATAGCAAATGGTAAAGAATTATCATTATCTCAGGATGATATTGTAATTGAAGGTCATGCAATTGAATGTAGAATTAATGCTGAAAATCCTAATAAAGGTTTTGCTCCATGCCCAGGTAAAATAAATTTTTTAAATATTCCTGGTGGAAATGGAATAAGAGTAGATACTGCTGTTTATAATGGGTATAGTATTCCACCTACTTATGATTCAATGATTGCTAAGCTTATAGCTCATGGAAAAACTAGAGAAGAAGCTATAAGAAAAATGTTACGAGCATTAGATGAATTTGTCATAGATGGTGTTGATAATAATATAGATTTTCAAATTAGTATATTAAATAATGAATTATTTCGCTTAGGAAATTATGATACTAGTTTTATAAGCAATGAATTTAAACTATAAGTTGGTGATATTATGAGAATTTTTAAAAAGAAAAAATATGGAGTTATAAATGTTCCTTTTATTGATAACAAAGATATCCCAATAGTACCAGATGGAGCCTGGGTTAAATGTGACCATTGTGGCAAAATATTATATAAGAAAAACTTAGAAGAAAATTACTACATGTGTAACAACTGCAATCATTATTTTAGATTATCAGCTCACGATAGAATTAACTTGATATGTGATCAAGATTCATTTATAGAATTTAATAGAAATATGGAAACAAACAATCCTATGAAATTTCCAGGCTATGAAAAGAAAATAGCTAAATATAAAGATAGTTCTGGAATTACAGAAGCTGTTATAACTGGTACTGGTTTAATTAATGGTAATAAATCTGTGATATGTGTAATGGATTCTCATTTTATGATGGGAAGTATGGGAACTGTTGTTGGAGAGAAAATTACATTAGCTGTAGAAAAAGCTATTGAAGAACATTTGCCAATAATAATTTTCACTGCCTCAGGTGGAGCTAGAATGCAAGAAGGAATTTTATCATTAATGCAAATGGCAAAAGTAAGTGCAGCTCTTGCTCGTCATAGTAAAGCCGGATTACTTTATATAACTGTCTTAACAGATCCAACTACTGGAGGTGTAACAGCAAGCTTTGCAATGTTAGGTGATATAATTTTAGCTGAACCTCATGCTTTAGTTGGTTTTGCAGGAAGAAGAGTAATTGAAGGCACAATAAAAGAACAGTTACCTGAAGACTTTCAAAGTGCTGAATTTTTATTAGAAAAAGGATTTGTTGATAATATTGTAAAAAGAGATGAAATGAAAAATGTTTTATCGCTTCTATTAGGGTTGCATAATCAAGCAGGAGGTGATTCTATTGACAAAAGCAATTAAAGCTTGGGATAGATTATCTATAGCTAGAATGATTGATAGACCAAACGCAGAGGATTATATAAAATTAATATTTGATAATTTTTTTGAATTACATGGAGATAGATACTATGGAGATGATAAAGCTATAATTGGGGGTATAGGAAAGCTTGAAAATACTCCTGTCACTATAATAGGAATCCAAAAAGGAAAAAATTTAAAAGAAAATATGGAAAGAAATTTTGGTTCTCCTTATCCAGAAGGTTATAGAAAAGCACTTAGATTAATAAAGGAAGCTGAGAAATTTAATAGACCAGTAATTTGTTTTATTAATACTTCTGGAGCCTACTGCGGAGTTGAAGCTGAAGAAAGAGGTCAAGGAGAAGCCATTGCAAGAAATCTTTTTGAAATTTCACAAATCAAAACACCTATTATTTCTATTATTATTGGTGAAGGTGGAAGTGGTGGTGCCATTGCATTAGCTTGTGGTGATAGAGTTTGGGCTTTAGAAAATTCCGTTTATTCTATTTTATCACCTGAAGGTTTTGCATCAATTTTATTAAAAGATTCATCAAAAGCTAAAGAGGTAGCAGATGTAATGGGAATAACAGCTTATGATCTGCTTTCTAACGGTGTAATTGAAAAAATAATAAATGAGCCTACTGGTGGTGCTCAAACAGATATTAAATCAGTAGCGAATGATTTAAAAAAATCATTAATATCAGAAATAAATGATTTAAAATCAATGGATGTAAATGAACTTATTAATCAAAGGTATGAACGTTATAGAAAATTTTATTAAAATAAAGGAACAAGTTATTTATTTAACCTGTTCCTTTATTTTTTAAGGTAATTATACAGAGGTATGTGTAGCTCAATACACAAAATGTATCTTACATTAATAATTATTGCCACTTTTTCCATTTTATACACTAAAAATAATTTTTTTTATAGTTATAAAATTGAGCCTTTCAGACAAATATAATAATTATAAGCTGAAAGGCTATATATATAGGAGAATATTATGAGTTTTTTGATATTATATATTATATTGTAGAAATTTTAAATTATGATTACTAATAATTTAATTTTAGGAGGGTATAACATGATTAATTCAATAAAATCTTCAGTATTTTATCACATATATCCATTAGGGTTTTGCGGTGTGATAAATAATAAAAAAAATTATACAAAAAAAGCTGGATTATCAAAGATTGATGATAAATGGATAAATCATTTAACTCAACTTGGAATAAATTCAATTTACTTCGGACCATTATTTCAATCTACCTATCATGGATATGATACCATTGATTATTTAAAAATAGATGATCGTTTAGGAACAAACGCAGACTTTAAACAATTAGTTAGAAAATTACACGATAATAATATTAGCGTTATTGTTGATGGAGTCTTTAACCACGTTGGACGTGAATTTTGGGCATTTAAAGATGTTATAGATAAAAAATCTCAATCACCATATACATCATGGTTTAATATTAATTTTAATGGAAATAGTAACTATAATGATGGTTTCTATTATGAAGGATGGGAAGGACATTATGATTTAGTCAAACTTAACTTATATAACAAAGAGGTTAAAAATTATCTTTTTGAAGTAATTGAAAAGTGGATAAATGAATTTGAAATAGATGGAATACGACTTGATGTTGCATATTTATTACCTAAAGAATTCTTAAAAGAACTTAGAGAAAAAACAACTCAATTTAAAAATGATTTTTGGCTAATGGGCGAAATGATTCATGGTGACTATAATAGTATAGCTTCACCAGAAATGTTACACTCAGCAACCAATTATGAACTATATAAAGGTTTATATTCAGGTCATAATGAAAAAAATTATTTTGAAATCGCTTATTCTTTAAATAGAGAATTTGGTGATTATGGTATTTATAAAAATATAGACTTGTATAATTTTGTTGATAACCATGATGTAAATAGAATTGCTTCAATGGTTAATACAAAGGAATATTTAAAAAATATTTATACAATACTATTTACTATTCCTGGAATACCATCAATTTACTATGGAAGCGAGTGGGCAATAGAAGGTGATAGAAAGATAAGTGATTTAAACCTAAGACCAGAATTATTTTTAGAGGATTTTGAAAATGATATTGATGCAAAAAATATAGAAAAGTTCATTTCTAACTTAATATCTATTAGAACTAAAAATATAGAATTAACACAAGGATGTTATAAAGAAATTTTAGTCAAAAATAAACAATTTGTTTTTGGAAGAGGATATAATGATAAATGGATTTTGATTGCTTTGAACCTTGATAATAAAGAAGAAATTTTACAATTTAATGTACCTTTTGCAAATAGTACATTAATTAATCTACTAGATAAAACTGAAAAACTAAATGTAAAAGACTATAAATTAAACATTTCTATACCAGCCTTTAGTAGTAAAATATTAAAAGAAGAAGAATAAAAAAATAAAGCTACATAAATTATAAATCATCATAAAATCTATTTATAATTTGTGTAGTTTTAATTTTAGTTAATACTTTTCATTATAAGCATTAATTATATATGAAAACGATAATATTACAAATATTGCAGTATTAATAAATATAATTGGTGGCATAAATGTACTAATTAATTTTAGTGTATAAATAGGATATGGAATTCTTAAAGCATAATTAATTAAATATTTTATTAATATTATAAAAAATATATTGAGTATAAAATAAATGAATTGCAGTATAAATGCTTTTTTACAGTAATACTTAATATGCTTCTTGTTAGAATTAAAATAATAAACAATTATTGGATATAACCAGTTAACATAACATAACTTTGAATGAAATAGTAAAAGTATTGGTATTACATATACAGAAATTATAATTAATCTATTTTCTAATACACATGAAATACTATTTATCTTTAAATGGCTTTTATCCGTAATAATTCCTCCAAATATAAATAATATAGTAAAGTATATTATTTATATTAATAAAGTATTATCATTGTTTTTACTTTTTTGTAAATACTTTATTAATAATATTGACAATGAAAATTAAAGTAGTAAAATAATTATTATAGTATTAGCACTCATTGTTATTGAGTGCTAACAATAACTTATGAGATTAAAAAAGGAGAGAGTTTTATGGAAACAAAACAATTTAAAGCAGAATCAAAAAGATTATTAGATTTAATGATTAATTCAATTTACACTCATAGAGAGATCTTCTTAAGAGAGTTAATATCAAATGCAAGTGATGCAATTGACAAAATATATTACAAAGCATTAGTAGATGAAAATATAAACTTTGACAAAGATAATTATTTCATCAAAGTAACTCTTGATAAGGATTCAAGAACAATAAAAATTAGTGATACTGGTATAGGTATGACTAAAGAAGAGCTTGATGATAACTTAGGTGTTATAGCTAAAAGTGGTTCATTAAAATTTAAAAAAGAAAATGAAATTAAAGATGGTTATGATATCATAGGACAATTTGGTGTAGGATTCTATTCATCTTTCTTAATTGCAGATAAAGTTACTGTTATAAGTAAAGCATATGGAAGCAATGAAGCGTATAAATGGGAATCATGTGGTGTTGATGGATATACAATAGAACCATGTTATAAAGATTCTATTGGTACAGATATAATTTTACATGTAAAAGAAAATAGTGAAGATGAAAATTTTGATGAATATTTAGAAGAATATAAAATTAGAACATTAATTAAGAAATACTCTGACTTTATTCGTTATCCAATTAAAATGGATATAACTGAAAGAAGACTTAAAGAAGGTTCAGAAAACGAATATGAAGATATTATAGAAGAAAAAGTAGTAAACAGCATGGTTCCTATTTGGAGAAAAAACAAAAATGAACTTACTACAGAAGACTATGATAACTTCTATAAAGAAAAACACTATGGCTTCGATAAACCTTTAAAACATATTCATTTAAGTGTTGATGGAACAGTTAGCTATAATGCAATTTTATATATTCCGGAAAATATGCCTTATGATTTTTATACAAAGGATTATGAAAAGGGGTTAGAGCTTTATTCTAATGGAGTAATGATCATGAATAAATGTTCTGATTTATTACCTGACTACTTTGGATTTGTAAAAGGTATAGTTGACTCTGAAGATTTATCATTAAATATTTCAAGAGAAATATTACAACATGATAGACAATTAAGATTTATTGCAAAAAATATAAAAAATAAAATAAAAAGCGAACTTGAAAAAATGCTTAGAAATGATAGAGAAAGCTATGAAAAGTTCTATACTGCTTTTGGAAGAACACTTAAATTTGGTGTGTATGATAACTTTGGTGCAGAAAAGGATGTTCTTCAAGACTTACTAATGTTCTATTCATCAAAAGAAAAGAAGATGACTACTTTAGATGAATATGTAACAAGAATGTCTGATGACCAAAAGTATATTTATTATGCTGCTGGAGAATCTATTGATAGAATAGAAAAACTTCCTCAAACAGAATTATTACTTGATAAAGGATATGAAATATTATACTTTACTGATGATATTGATGAATTTGCTATTAAAATGCTTATGAAGTATAAAGATAAAGAATTTAAATCAGTGTCAAGCAGTGATTTAGGTATTGAAAATAATGATGCAGAAATAAAAGAAGAGGAAAATGATGCAGAAAACAAAGCATTATTTGATTCAATGAAAGATATCTTAAATGGAAAGATTAGTGCTGTTAAGATTTCTAAGAGATTAAAAAATCATCCTGTTTGTTTATCAAATGAAGGAGATTTATCAATTGAAATGGAAAAGGTATTAAATCAAATGCCTAATGCACAAGGTGTAAAAGCAGATAAGGTACTTGAAGTAAATGCTAATCATGAAGTTTTTAAAGCATTAAAGGATGCCTATGAAAATGATAAAGATAAATTGAATTTATATACTAATATTTTATATAATCAAGCATTATTAATTGAAGGATTAAGCATATCAGATCCAGTTGAATTTACTAACGACATCTGTAAATTAATGAAATAGTTATTGAAAAATTTCCCAGGTAATATTTATAATATTCCCTTAACAACGAAAAAGAATGTTATTAGAAATAACTCTAATAACATTCTTTTTATTATTCATATTTAAATTTAACACTAATTTCCTTAATTTCACCTTTAGAATTTTTTCTAATTGTAAAATTCTTTATGTCTTTAAATTCATTATCTAACTGATAAGCTAATTCATTAATAGTTGCCTTACATTTCTTAGATAAGTCATTGTCTTCAACAATTGTAAATCTAGATTTTTTACAAGTAGTTTCATTTTGCGAATCATCGATTACTACATAATAATCAGAAGTCTCCTCAATAACATAATATTCCTTGTTTAAAGTTAAACTATCGCATAAATTATTATTTATACATCTTAAAATCATATTTAATTCCTCCCTAACCCTTTTGCCTATATTATAGGACAAAATCCATAAAAATGAAATTGGAATTTCATATGAATTTAATAATACTTTTTAGTAGGAAATTATATTATTTACATAAATATATTTTACAACTCCTATTATTATCTTGTATAATCAACTTTGCATATATTTATGCAAATACCAAAGAAAAAGTAGTAATATAATGTGGAGGGATATTATGAATATAAATAATAATTTATTAAATGAGAAAATCAATCAATTAAAAAAAGGCCTTGAAATTGTTGGGGCAAATGAAAATTTATACAATAAAACTAATGATGAAATTATAAATGATATCTTAGATATGGCTTTTAAAGGTGAAACTTTAAAGTTTACTATAAATGATTCAGAATATACAATTAACGAATTAATTCAACTTAAACAAGAATATGAAAAACATTTCTTGAGAAATAAACTAACAACATTAAATTCAATTGTATATAAAATAAAGAAGTACGATACATCATTAGATTCATTAATTAGAAAGTATAAAAAGACAAGAGGATTAGAGGAATATAATAAAATTTATGCAAGCATAAATAAGACTTATAGACTTGATATAAATAAATTAGTGTTATCTAGTGTTAATAATATAGAAAATATTACTGATTTAGATGAGCAAGAACATCTTTATGGAGAATATTTAAATCAAAAAAGAAAACAAATAGTAGATGGTGTAGTTAGTAAAGTAGGGATAGTTTAATACTATCCCTTAAACACCTTTATTGTTAAAGTCAGGTACAAAATCTTCTGTATCAGTTCCGGCATCTTGGATAAAACCATTTTTAACACCAATAGATAATGCATAATTTATTAAAGAATCATAAACTTTAGGATTTATTGATTTGTTAATTTCGGGATAATCCTTTGCATTATACAATGGAGTATATTGATTCATCAATGAAATATATACCTTATCATTAAATGTATTATAAATTAAATCTATAACTTTTTTTGAATCAAAAAGTAACCCTGGTAACATTAAATGCCTAACAATTACTCCTTTTTTCATTATTCCGTTATTATCAAACACAGGAGGACCTACTTGTCTAACCATTTCTGATATTATTTCGATTGCATTTTTTGAATAGTTCTTTACCTTTGAATATTTCAATGAATATTTATCACTAAAATATTTGAAATCAGGTAAATAAATATCAATATATCCTTCTAATGATTTAATAGTATCTATAGTATCAATAGAATTTGTATTATAAACTATTGGCAAGGCTAGCCCATTTTTTTTTGCTATTTTTATGGATTCAATAATCATAGGAACATAATGAGTTGGTGTGACTAAATTAATATTATTTGCTCCTTTATTTTGTAATTCCATAAATATTTCTGCAAGTCTATTTATAGTGATTTCCTTACCATATCCATTTTGGGATATTTTAGAGTTTTGACAAAATACACATTTCAAATTGCAATTTGAAAAAAATACTGCCCCCGAACCATTTTCTCCTGAAATACAAGGTTCTTCCCAGAAATGCAAATCAGCTCGTGCAATCTTAATTTTATTATATGTTTTGCATACTCCCATAACATTTTGATTTCTATTTACTTTGCAATTTCTAATACATAAATTACAACTATTTAATAAATTTATATCATTCATATTTAACACCTCATAAGTGAAATTCATGTTTTTAATTCAGTTAATAAACTCTTTCGACTATAAAATGAAAAGATAGTTATTAAAAGTATAGCAATTTATAATGAATTAATCAATTTAAGGTATTATATAGTTATTTCCTGCTATTTGTGGTATAATTGACTCATAATCAAAATGTTGAGAGGTGTAAGATGAATACGGTAACGGTTATAATAAATGGTGTCGAATACAACTTAAGAGGAAAAGAAGACGAAAAATATTTGTTAGACGTTGCAGCTTACGTTGATACTAAAATTAGAGAAATTTCTGGAAGTAATAAAAAACTTAGTACAAGTTCTGCAGCTGTTTTAACTGCTGTTAATATAGCAGATGAACTTTTTAAATGTGATTTAGAAATTGGAAATATAACTAAGAAAAAAAATTCTCTTGAAGAACGTCATTTAACACTTAAAGAACGTTTAAGAGAATTAAAAGTTGAGATAGATGAGACTGCAAAAGCTAGAGCTGCCGAGGTAGATTCCTTAAATTCAATGATATTCCAAATGGAAGAAAAGTTAAAAGAACACGAAGAAATTAAAACACTTAATTCAGAATTAATGAAAAAAATCGAAGAATTAACTAAATTAAATAATGATTTAACATTTGAAAATAATACCTTAAATGAAGAAGTTCAAAAATTAAGTTCTGATAATATAAAATTAGAAACAACCATTAAAAATTGTACAGAAGAAATAAATAGTAGAGTTGCTATAGAAGAGTATGATGAACTTTCAAATAAGTTACAAAAAACTCAAAAAATAAATGTTATGCTTAGCGATGAAAATGATGATTTAAAAGAAAAAATAGAAAGTTTCAATTTAAAAATTAAAGATTATACTAATCAAAATACAGAACTACAGGAAAATATATCAACTCTAAATGAGTGTATTAAATTTAAAGAAGCTGAGCTTAAAGAATTTAAAGAACTTAATATTAAACAAAGCTTAGAAGAAAAAAATATATTAGAAAATAAAATTTCTATTTTAGAAAATGATTTGCAAGATGCATTAAATAAAAAAGAGCTATTCAAATCTCGTAATAAGGAAATTAATTTCCAATTACAAAACTTCAAATACAAGGTATTAGATTTAGAAAAGAAGTTAATGGATAGTCAATTCAATTTAGCGGTTGAAAAAAGAGAAAAAAACCCACTATTAAGATAAGTCTGTTCAATCATGAGCAGGCTTATTTTAATTAATGTAGAAAAACATATTTAATTATGTTATAACAATAAGTAGTTTATTTTATAAGTATAAGAATACTAAATAAAAGTAATTAAAAATTTAATAATAATCTATATTTTAATTTATTAGTAGAGATTATTAACTAAATTGATTATTAGTTGAATAGTAAAATAATGTTTATAAATTTAATTTACTAATTCATTTTTTACAAATGATAACATTATTATTGAAACTTAGGAGAGATTTTTATGAATAAAATTGAAATTTTAGCACCTGCTGGCAGTATGGAAAGCTTATATGCGGCAATTAATAAAGGTGCAGATGCAGTGTATCTAGGCGGAAATAAATTTTCAGCTAGAGCATATGCTTCAAATTTTGATAACGAAAATATGAAAAAGGCAATTGATTATGCTCATAGTTATGGGGTAAAAATATATGTTACATTAAACACTATATTAAAAGAAAATGAAATTGATGAAGCTGTTAGATATGTAGGTTATCTATATGAAATAGGTGCAGATGCATTAATAATTCAAGATCTAGGATTATTTAAAAGAATAAAAGAAGAATATAATGATTTAGAAATTCACGCTTCAACACAAATGACAATACATAATGGTGAAGCAGCCATTTACTTCAAAGAAAAGGGATTTCACAGAGTAGTTTTATCAAGGGAAATGTCCCTAGATGAAATTAAACATATTTCTAAAGAATTAATGATTGAAACTGAAATGTTTGTACATGGTGCAATTTGTATAAGCTATTCAGGACAATGCTTAATGAGTTCTATAATTGGTGGAAGAAGTGGAAATAGAGGCAGATGTGCTCAACCTTGTAGAATGGAATATACTCTTCAAGGAGAAAAATCAGGTGAACAAAGAGGATATTTACTTAGTCCAAAAGATATGTGCACAATAGAAGATGTTAAAGATATTATTGACACTGGTACATTCTCATTAAAGATAGAAGGAAGAATGAAAAGACCTGAATATGTAGCTGGTGTAGTTGATAATTACAGAAAAGCTGTAGATAAAGTTATATTAAAGAAAAAATATAATGAACAAGAAGGTAAGGGACAATTATTACAATTATTTAATAGAAGTGGTTTTACTAATGCATACTTAAAAAGTAATACTGGTAAAGATATGATGAGCTTTAATTCTCCAAAAAATACTGGTGTACCTCTAGGTCAAGTAGAAAAAAATGGAGAAATTAAACTTAAAGCAGATATTGCATTAGGTGATGGTATACGTCATGCAGATAAAGGCTTCACTGTAAGTAAAATATTAATTAATGGCAAAGAGCAAAGTAATGCTAAAAGAGGTGACATAGTTAAAATTTTCCCTATTAATTATAAAAATGGTGAACAGCTATATAAAAGTTTGAATAAAGAGCTTTTTGATGAGTTAGAAGATTATATTAAACCATATGCTAAAAAAATATCCTTAAATGCCTCTGTTAAATTTGTTGTAGGTTCTCCTATAGAATTAAATATAAAATATAAAGGAAAAGATTATTGCTTTGCTGGTGAAGTTGTACAAAAAGCTGAAAAGCGTCCTTTAGATAAAGAAAGAATAAAAGAAGCATTAATTAAATCTGGTGATGTACCATTTAAATTAAACATTGTTGAATTTACAGAGTTTGAAGATGGATTTATGAGAGTTGCTGATTTAAACAACTTAAGAAGAGATTCTATAGAAAGCCTTATAAAAAGCATTTGTAAAGAATCAAGAAGAAAACGTCCTACAAAAAAATCATCTTCAAATGAAAAACCTAAGGCTACAGATGATACTCCTAAAGAGCTTTATAGCTGTATTACAAAAAATCAATTAAATGCATTGCTAGATTGTAATATAAATAATATTGCCTTTGATATTTTTAGTAGAGAAGAAAATGCATTAAGATTTTCAGATATAATTGAAACATTTGAAAAGTATAACGGAAATATTAACTTATATATAAAGACCTCATCTATAATTAAAGGTGAATTTAATAAGGTTTGTAGTGTTATAGAAAAAGTTAAACCTTATATAAAAGGAATAATAACATCTAATGTAGGATTAATAAACCTATATAGAAATTCCCTTCAAATTATAGGTGATTATAAACTTAATATAATGAATACACAAAGCTTAGAATTTTATCAATCAGAAATTTCTATTCCAACTTTAAGTATGGAACTTAATAGAGGTGAAATCAAAGAAATACTACGTAAAAATCATGGCAACAATGCCTATGTGATTTATGGTAAACCCGAATTAATGATAAGTGAATACTGTCCAATAGGAAGTACATTTGGTGGTAGAAAAACCAATGTTGATTGCAATGCAATTTGTACTAGAGATAAATTTACTTTAATAGATCGTGTAAATGAAAGATTAAGAGTAATGACAGATTTGTTCTGTAGAAGCTACATTTTAAATCCTGTACCTCTAAATTTATTTGATGAAGTTAATTACTTAAAAGATATAGGTATAAAAACTTTTAGATTTGATTTTAGAGATGAAACATATAATGAAGTAAAAAATGTTTTAAATATGTATGTAGGTAAAATGGAATATGATAAAGCAAACTATACAAAAGGTCAATTTAGAAGAGGTATAGAATAATTTTAGGAGGGTTATTATGAGAATATTAAACATAGTATTTTTAATTATTATATTTATTTTTGGTGTTTTCCAAATGCGAAGCTCTTCTTCTGTACTAAAAACAGATTGGTTTAAAAGTTTGAGTTATAATGAAAAAATAAATACTACAGGGAAAGTTAAAGCAAACTGGAAAAGAAGTATAATACTATTAGCTATTACTGTTTGTGAAATGCTTATTTTAATTTCATCATTTATTGGTAAAAATCATAATCATGAAGATATAATTAATATTGCATTACTAACTATAAGTGCAATAGTTACAATATCATTAATTATTAATAATCAAAAGCTAAATAAAGAATTAAAAAAATAGCATTTGTATAGGAGAAATTTATGAAGGAAAGAACTTTAAGAATTTTAGAATTTAATAAAATTAAAAATAAATTAAGAGGATATGCAGTAACTAGTGGGGGTAAGGAACTTATTGATTCCCTTACACCATATGGTTCTGTTTTTGAAGTAGAAAAGAAACTTGAAGAAACTAATGAAGCTTTAGATATATTAATTCGTAAAGGAACGCCTCCATTTGAGGGATTACACGAAACTAAAGAGGAACTAGAGAGAGCAGGAAAAGGTGGAACTCTTAATCCTGGGCAATTAATGAAAATAGGAAATATGCTTAGATGCTCAAGAAGATTTAAAGAATACGTTGCAAGAAAAGATGATGAGATTGGGTATAAAAATCTTGAAGACTTAGCTTATATTTTAGCTCCATTAAAAAGTTTAGAAACAGAAATAGATACTGCTATTATTTCTGAAGAAGAAATAAGCGACAAAGCAAGTGGTACATTATATAACATTAGAAGAAGTCTAAAGGAAAAAAATTCTTCTGTTAGAGAAAAGATTAATTCTATTGTTAGAAGTAATTCAAAGTATTTACAAGACTCTCTTTACACTATGAGAGGAGATAGATATGTAATACCAGTTAAAGCTGAATATAAGGGAGCTGTTCCTGGCTTAGTTCATGATCAAAGTTCAACAGGTGCTACTTTATTTATCGAGCCAATTAGCCTAGTAAACTTAAATAATGAAATAAAAGAATTAATGCTAAAAGAAAAAGCTGAAATAGAGAGAATACTAAGTGAACTTTCAGCCAAAGTGTATGATAATATAGACATTCTAAGAAGCAATGCAGATATATTAAGAGAACTTGATTTTATATTTGCAAAAGGAAAATATGCATCATCTTTAAATGCTATTAAACCATCTGTAAGAACAGATAGAAGTTTTGATATCATTGGCGGAAAACATCCATTAATAGATCCAAAAATTGTAGTTCCTTCTGATATTTATCTAGGTGAAGAATTTACAACTTTAATGATTACAGGTCCAAATACAGGTGGTAAAACAGTTACATTAAAGACAGTTGGTTTATTACACCTAATGGCATTAAGTGGACTTTTAATACCTGCTAAAGATGGTTCTGCAATTGGATTTTTTAAAGATATATTTGCTGATATAGGTGATGAGCAAAGTATAGAACAATCTTTATCTACTTTTTCATCTCATATGACAAATATCGTGTCAATTTTAGATGATGCAGATGCTAATTCTTTAGTACTATTTGATGAATTAGGTTCTGGTACAGATCCAACTGAAGGAGCTGCTTTAGCAGTAGCAATCATTGAAACTTTAACTAAAAGAGGATCTCGAATAATAGCTACAACTCACTATAGTGAATTAAAAGGATATGCACTTCGTACAGTTGGAGTAGAAAATGCTTCTGTTGAATTTGATGTAGAAACATTACGACCTACTTATAGATTATTGATTGGTGTTCCTGGCAAGTCTAATGCATTTGAAATTTCAAAAAGATTAGGCTTAAATGATGCTGTAATAGCTAATGCTAAAAACTTTATGTCTGAAGAAAATTTACAATTCGAAGACTTAATTAGAGATTTACAAGAAAAGAGTATTATAGCTAATAGGGATGCTAGAGAAGCAAAACATATAAAAGAAGAAGCTGAAAAATTAAAAGCAAAATATGAAGAAAAATTAAAAAAATTAGATACAGTTAGAGATAAAGTTTATGATGAAGCAAGACAAGAAGCAAAAGATATTGTTTCTAGAGCCAAGGATGAAGCTGATGAAATAGTTAAGGCTATGAGAGAGCTTGAGAAAATGGGAATTGCAGAAGGCGGAAGAAATAGATTAGAAGAAGAAAGAAGAAAATTAAAAGCTAGTCTTGAAGAAAAAGAAGCTGCTATGTTTAAATCAAGAGAAAATAGTGGAGAAGCTATTACTAAAGTTAATTTAGGTATGGAAGCATTTTTACCTTCATTAAATCAAAGAGTTATTATAGTATCTAATCCTGATAATAAAGGGGAAGTACAAGTAGAAGCTGGTATAATGAAAATCAATGTTAAATTGAAGGATCTACGTAAAGTACCAGAAGAGCCTAAGAAAAAGGAAAAGAAAAAGAGAGAAGTTAAATTAAACTTAAAATCAGTTGATAGCAGAATTGACTTAAGAGGAATGGATTCTGAAGAAGCTTGTTATAGAACTGATAAATATTTAGATGAAGCTTATCTAGGTAACTTAGGTGAAGTAACAATAGTTCATGGTAAAGGAACTGGTGTCTTAAGAAAAGCTATTAATGATATGTTAAAAAGACATCCACATGTTAAATCTTATAGACTTGGTGTCTATGGTGAAGGTGGAGATGGTGTTACTATTGTTGAATTAAAATAACCATAAATTATTAATGTAAATTCAGTTGAAACCCCTCCTTATTATGCTATAATTAAAGCAGACTAAGGAGGGATTTTATGTATCTTATAAGCGCATGTTTATGTGGTGTTAATTGTAAATATAATGGAGCTAATAATTATAATGAAATATGCGATAAGTTATTTTCTTCAGGAAAAGCAATATTAGTCTGTCCTGAACAATTAGGGGGATTGCCTACACCTCGTATTCCAAGTGAGATAATAAACTATTCTAAAGAAAACTCACAAAAAGACATTACTATTATAAATAAAAATGGAGATAATGTTAGCAAGGAATTTATTAAAGGTGCACAAGAGGTATTAAATATTGCAAAGAAATTAAATATAAAAAAAGCAATATTAAAAGAAGGAAGTCCTTCTTGTGGCGTTAATTACATATATGACGGAAACTTTAATGGCACTAAAATACCTGGAATGGGTATTACAGCAAAAATTTTAAAAGAAGCATCTATAGAAGTGATTAGTGAAAAGGATTTAGGAGGTAATATAAATGGGTATATTTGATTTTTTTAAAAGAAAAAAAGAAGAAAATGATGAGATAGCTTTAGATGAAGCTTTAAATATAAAAGAAATTAATGAAGGCGAATTTAATGGTCAAATGAATTCAGAAGAAGTTAATGAAAATACTTTTAATTATAATTTTGTTATTGATCATGTTGAAGAGTATCATAATACTAAAGAGCTTTCTCCAGAAGAATTAAAATCTCTTATAACTGGTGAAATATTAAAAGTAGTTGATAAGTCTCAAAACTTTGATTCAATGGAGCTATATTCTAAAGAAGCTGCAAAGGAAATAGGAATTGAAAATATATCAGCCTTAACAGAATTTTTATACGGTGGAATTTCAAAACCATCATATTTAAAAGGAAGATATAATGGTTTAGGAGCATGGCCTACAGCTGTAAAAAATGCTGTATTAACTATACTATATTCTTTTAATGAATATAGTGTTGATGAATTATTAAAAATAGCCAATGATAAATCTGCTAATAGCATAAAAGCTGTTAATTTACTTTGTAAAATGGCTGCAAAAGGAATAGAAGAAGATAAAATTATAGATTCTATAATTTATATTATGGATAATTTTAGTGATGAAAATATATTATCAACTTTAGGATTTTTATCACAAGTAAAAAACAATAATAAAGTTTTAAAAACTTTAGAAGTATACTTTAAAAAATACATTTATGATAATAATATTGAATCAGCGTATGATATAACTTTAAGCATAATAAATAATGTTGGTACATTCACAAGAGAGCAATTAATATTCTTAAAAGCAGTAGCATTAAGTGATGAAGTTTTAGAATTATCATTAATATTAAAGGATGAAGATGGTGAGTTTGATTTATCTTCAGTTTCAGAAGATTTAAGACTAAAAGCCGCATTAAGTTTTTATTCTTTACATGATAAAGATGAAGAAATTAATAGCAAATTACTTTATTTAAGAGATAATTCATTAGACATTGAACTAAGAAAATATCTAACTGAAATATTAGGGTAATAATTTATAGAAAAGAAGAATAAGATATCTTATTCTTCTTTTTTTACAAAAAAATAGAAAACTGTTGCTTTTAATACTTTAATGTGTTAAAGTATTAAATAAAGAAAGTGATAAATAGGGGGTACATTATGAAAGTAAAAAAAATAATAAGCAATATAATTTTAGGGGGAAGTATATTATCTTTAAGCATATCATTATTTGGATGTTCAAAATCAAATGAAATAGAAAGTACTTTAAGTAAAGATACTTTAATAGTTGGAATGGATGATGCATTTGCTCCAATGGGCTTTAAAGATGAAAATGGTGAAATTACAGGGTTTGACGTTGATTTAGCTAAAGCTTTAGCTACTAAGTTAGATAAAGAAGTTGAATTTCAACCAATAGATTGGACAATGAAAGAAACTGAACTTAATTCAGGTAATATTGATTTAATATGGAACGGATATACAATTAACGATGATAGAAAAAAGAAGGTTGATTTCTCAGTGCCATATCTAAAAAATCAACAAGTTATTGTTACATTAGGTAATAGCGATATAAAAACTAAGAATGATTTAAATGGTAAAAAAGTTGGTGCCCAAAACGAATCTTCTGCTATAAGTGCAATGGAAAAAGAAGCAGAGTTATATAGTAGCTTTAATGGTGGAAGTGCAATTACATTTGAGGATAATAACCAAGCTTTAATGGATTTAGAAGCTGGTAGAATTGATGCTGTAGTAGCAGATGAAATTTTAGTAAGATACTATATAAGTTTAAAGGGTGAAGATAAATTTAATATATTAGATGAAAATTTTGGTGAAGAAGAATATGGTGTGGGTATTAGAAAAGGTGACACTGAAATGGTAGAAGCATTTAATAAGGCATATAAAGAACTACAAGATGAAGGAACATTAGCAGAAATATCTATAAAGTGGTTTGGTGAAGATATAACTATCAAGGAAAACTAATTTTAAAGAGAGGAGAATCTAAATTGGAAAATATAATAACTTTTTTAAAGGATATACTTAATTATACAGCTACATTGATGCCTCAAGTTATAGTAGGATTAAAGTCAACACTAGAAATATTTACCTTAACATTAGCCTTATCTATTCCACTAGGTTTTATTGTAGCATTAGGGAGATTATCAAAGATAAAAATAATAAATAAAATAACAAGTTTTTATGTTTTAATAATGCGTGGAACTCCTCTTCTTTTACAAATTGTATTTATATTTTTTGGACTACCAAACTTAAATATTGTTATAGATAGATTTCCAGCTGCAATTATCGCATTTACTTTAAATTATGGGGCATATTTTGGAGAAATTTTCAGAGCTGGTATTTCTTCTGTTGATGTTGGTCAAAATGAAGCAGCACAAGTATTGGGATTATCTAAAACTGATACATTTTTTAGAATAATTCTACCACAGGCATTTAAAACAGTTTTACCTCCAGTAGCTAATGAAATTGTAACTTTAGTTAAAGATACTGCTTTAGTTTATGTAATTGGTTTAGATGAACTATTAAGAGTTGGTAAAATAGCATGTAATAGAGATTCATCTTTATTACCACTTTTGATTATAGGACTTGTTTATCTAATTCTAATTGGAATATTCACTAAGCTATTGGACAAGCTTGAAAAAAAATATCAATATTACAGTTAAGAGGTGCTTATATGTTAAAAATAAGGGGATTGAAAAAAACATTTGGAAACACTTTAGTTCTTAAAGGTGTTGATTTAGATATTTTAGAAGGTGAAATTGTTGTTGTTGTAGGTCCATCTGGTGGTGGAAAAACAACTTTACTAAGAATAATAACTGGACTTGAAAAATGTGATGATGGAAGTATTGAGATTTCAGGAAATACTCTTTGTAAGGATGGAAAGTATTGTGATAAAAAGACTGCTAATATTATAAGAAAAGATGTTGGTCTAGTTTTTCAAAGTTTTAATTTATTTCCGCACAAATCAGTCTTAGAAAATATAATAGAAGCTCCAATACGTGTTTTAGGAGAAAAAAAGGAAAATGCAATAAATAAAGCTTTAGAAATTCTTAATTTTCTAGGCTTAAGTCATAAAGCTAACAATTATCCATGTGAATTATCTGGTGGTCAAAAGCAAAGAGTTGCAATTGGTAGGGCATTAGCACTTAATCCTAAATTGATGTGTTTTGATGAACCTACGTCAGCACTAGATCCTTCTCTTACTTTAGATGTTGCAAAATTAATAAGAAATTTAAGTAAAGAAGGAATGTCAATGCTTATAATTACACATGATATGGAATTTGCTAAACTTGTTTCAGATAAAATTGTCTCTATGGATAGTGGGAAAATTATTGAAAAACATATCTATAATAATTAATTTTCAACTTATAATAATATTATTGTAATACACATTCATAATTTCCTCCTTTTTATAGAATACTAATATTATGTTAAAAGAAGGAGCGATTTAATAATGAATGAAAAAACAATGAAATTTACAGATGAGCAAGGCAACAAAGTAGAGTATGCTATCTTAGAACAAAAACTAATAAACAAAACTGAGTATGTTGCAATGGCACCAGTTACCAATAAAAATGATGTAGAAATATTTAAAATTAAATTTGATAAGGATTGGAATGAAACCTTAGTTCAAGTTGAATCTGAAAATGAACTAAATATGGTAAGACAAGTATCAAGTATAAAGTTCTAATCTTTTAATAAACAAGATTTTTAATCTTGTTTATTTTTTTGTTAATTTAAATTATCACTAGAGGATTATTATCATTTATGATAATCTATATATTGAATAAAAATTCTAGGAGGTACTATGAAAAACTTAACATTAAGTAATAGAACTAAAGGCGTTTTATTTATTATAATGTCTGCTTTTGGTTTTGCAATGATGTCTGCTTTTGTTAAATTATCTGGAGATTTGCCATCATTTCAAAAAACTTTTTTTAGAAATATAACATCTTGTATAATTGCTTTTGGAATCATTTTAGTAAAAAAAGAAAGTTTCTTTGGCAAATTAGAAAATCAAAAAATACTAATTTTACGTTCTTTGTTTGGTACATTAGGAATAGTATTTAATTTTTATGCAATTGATAAGTTAGTATTATCTGATGCTAATATGCTTAATAAACTTAGCCCTTTCTTTGTTATTATTTTTAGTGCTTTATTCTTAAAGGAAAAAATAAATTTCAAACAAGGACTAGCTATCATCATAGCGTTTATTGGAGCTCTGTTTATCATAAAACCACAGTTTAACTTCGATATTATTCCATCATTAATTGGAGTTTGTGGTGCTATTTGTGCAGCAGCTGCTTATACATGCTTACGTGTACTTGGTAGTAGAGAAAAATATTATACAATTGTATTTTACTTTTCTTTTTTCTCAACTATAGTAATATTACCTTTTATGTTAATGGTTTATGAAAAAATGACACTAGTACAATTCTTATATTTAATACTAGCTGGAATTTTTGCAAGTATAGGACAATTTGGAATTACTATTGCCTATAAGTATGCTAAGGCTAAAGAAATTTCAATCTTTGATTACAGTAATATTATATTCTCTGCAATAATTAGCTTCATTTTATTTGGAGTATTGCCTGATTATTTAAGTATAATAGGATATCTCGTAATCTTTAGTGTATCATTATATATGTTTTTATATAATAAAAAGTTAGACAAAATTGAAAGTAAATAACTTATTAAGAGGTTGTATCAGAAAATTTGATACAACCTCTTTTATTCTAGTATTACTATAGTTATTTTATATGCTATAATTAATTTTTGAAAAGGAGTAGAGTAATGTGCAACAATAAAGGAACAAATATATTGGATATTCTTCTTAATAATGAAGATAAAGATGAATTAAAAATTGAAGTATATTTAAATAAGATTGATTATAACAGTAAAATTTCCGTAGAATTTAAAATTGGATTAAAGAAAACATCATCTAATAAACTTAATATAATAAAAGACATACGTCAATTTCTTGTTTATTATGAAAATCATATTCCTTTAAAATATAGCAAAGATTTTATATTTGATATTAATAAACAATTTTTTTCTAGTAAGGATTTAGCATTAATCAATTATATATATGAACTTTTAGAAATAGATGGATCAAAATTTAAGCATATTAAACCAAAGGACAGAACTATTGATGGAAAATATATATACCCACCCAAATATTTAATGAAAGAATTTTTTAATACTATAAAAGATCATAGAGTATATTTTAATGATAATTTTTTTAGCCGTCCAGTTGATTGTGAAATACAAACGGGTAATCCTTATTTAGAAATGAATTTAGAATATAAGAATAATGAATATATACTAAAGTTACTTTCTGATTTACCATTAACGTTAAATGATAACTTTAATATTATGATTAATGGTACAACTATACTTTTACCAACTAAAGATTTCATAAATAAAATTAAACCTTACTATGAAATATTTTCAAATCACACTAAGGTTATTTTCCCAAAAGAAGAAGAGGATAGAATTTTAAAACAACTTATTCCTACTTTAAATAGTTTAAGTGATAATTTAATATTATCTTCAAATATACAAGAAAAAGTAGTTTTAGCAAAACCATTATTTAATTTTTATTTTGATAAGGAAGATAATTTCATATTAATGACATTAAAAGTGCAATATGATAAATATGAATTTAATATATTTAATGAGTATGATCAAAAAGTAATATATCGAGATTATAATAAAGAGAGTCAAGTAATTTCACTTTTAAAATCTCTTGGCTTTGATCATGTTAATGGTAAATTCTATTTAACCTTTGGTGATAACTATATTTTTAATTTCTTTAAAAATAAAATTTATGATCTTCAAAACATAGGTACAGTATATTATTCTGAAAATTTTAAAGGGATTAAGGTTATTAATAACAAGAGTATTATAGGCCATATTTCCGTTGGTAAATATGATTATTTTGAATTAAAATTTGAAATAAAGGATATTCCGCAATTTGAAATAAATAATATTTTAAGAGCATTTAGGGATAACTTAAAATATTATAAACTCGAAAACGGAGAATTTTTAGATTTAGAAGAATTAGAGCTAAATAACTTCTTAAAATTAATAGATAATTTAAACTCTGATAATATAATAGAACATAATACTATTGAATTTCATAAAAGCAAAGGACTTTATACAAATGACTTTATAAAAGAAAATAAAATTAAGTTTTTAAAAGGCGTGAATAATTTAAAAAGCTTAAAATCGCAATTTAATAATATAGATAAATTAACATTTGAAGTGCCAAAAGAATTTGTTGGAGAACTTAGAAATTATCAATATAAAGGGTATTGTTATTTAAAAACATTATCCCAGCTTGGTTTTGGTGGAATACTTGCAGATGAAATGGGCCTTGGTAAGACAATACAAACTATAGCTTTTTTATCATCATATAAATGCAAAACATCATTAATAGTGGCTCCCTCTTCTTTAGTATTTAATTGGAAACAAGAGTTTTCTAAATTTGCACCTTCATTAAATGTAGCCTTAGTAAATAGTACAAAAGAATATCGAAGTAAAATTATAAATAATGCAAATAATTACGATGTATTAATCACTACATATTCACTATTAAGAAATGATATTAATGAATATGCTAATATTGAATTTGAAACTATAATATTAGATGAAGCACAAAATATAAAGAACTACAATTCACAAAATGCAATAAGTGTTAAAATGCTTAATGCTAAAAATAGATTTGCTTTAACAGGAACACCAATTGAAAATTCATTACTTGAATTATGGTCTATTTTTGACTTTATAATGCCTGGATATTTATTTGATAGAGATACTTTTATTGTTAAGTATTATAGAAGATATTTAGACTGTAAAGAACTTTCAGATGAATTTAAAAAATTGATAAAACCTTTTATTCTTAGAAGAATAAAAAGTGATGTATTGAAAGAACTTCCATCAAAAATTGAAAAGATAATAGAAATTGAACTTCCAAAGGAGCAGCAAGATGTATATGGTGTATATACTAATACTGTTATAGACTTAATTGAAAAGAAAATAGTAAATGATGAATTTTCATCTAGGAAAATCGAAATATTGTCTTATATAACGAAACTAAGACAAATAGTTTTAGATCCAAGTGTAGTTTTAGATAATTATCATGGTGGAAGTGGTAAAATAGATGCATTAATAGATATACTAAATGTAGCTGTAGAAGAAAATCATAAAATTCTTGTATTTTCTCAATTCACTTCAGTTTTAAGTAGTATAAAGAAACGACTTGAAGTAGAAAATTTAACTTATTGCTACTTAGATGGATCTCTATCCCAGAAAAAAAGAGATGAAGAAGTATTTAAATTTAATAATAGTGATTCATCTATATTTTTAATAAGTTTAAAGGCTGGGGGAGTTGGTTTGAATCTTCAAAGTGCAGATATTGTTATTCACTTTGATCCATGGTGGAATCCAGCAATAGAAGCGCAAGCAAGTGATAGAGCACATAGGATTGGACAGAAAAAAATAGTTGAAGTAATTAAACTTATTGCTAAAGATACAATAGAGGAAAAAGTGATCAAATTACAAAATGAAAAAAAAGAATTAATTAATAATATATTAGATGATAAATCACTTAAAAATAATCATATATTTGATTTATCAGAAGATGAAATACTAAATTTATTTAAATAAATAACTATAAGGAGAACAAATGGACTTAAATAAAGAATTTTTAGAAAAATACAATGATTTAATGAATGAAGATGTTGAAAAGGCATTAAACTTTTCTATTAACTGCTTAAAAGAAAGCAATAATCCAGATTTTTATGCATACATAGCAGATTGTTATATGTCATTAGAAGATTATGATAATTCAATACAAACATTAAAATTAGCATTAAATGAAAACTGCAATAATATAAGCTTTGTAAAAAGTCTTTTAGGTGAATCTTATTTCTATTTGGGAGATTTTAAAGAAAGTAATAATATTTTCTTAGAACTAAAAAAAGAAAACCCTAATAGTTTTTTTGTAATAGCTTATTTAATGGATATAAATATTTATTTAGAAAAATATGATTATGCTATAGAATTAGGCGAAGAAATTTTAAAATCTAAAACATTAAACAACAATGATACTGCATATATTTTAGTAAATATAGGTTGGATATATTTAAAATATAAAAATAACTTAGAAAAGTCATTTACTTATTTTAAAGATGCACTTAATATAGATGAAAATTTAGGTAGAGCATATATAGGATTAGGAGAATATTATTATAGTATTCATGAATATACTGATGCTTTAATAAATTATGAAAAAGCTATAGATTTACAAGAAGGTACTATAGATGTTTACTTTGGAATAGCAATGTGCTATAAAGCCTTAAAACAATATGAAGATGCATTAAGTTATCTACAAATAGTTCATCAAGCAGATAGTACTAACGAATTATATATAAAAGAAATTGCAGAGATAGAAAAATTATAAATTTGAATTAACTTATTAAAAAGTGCTTATACTAAGGTTGAGGTGATACTTATGTACCAAAGTATAGGAATAAACCTAAGTAAAAGTTTGGATACAGCAACAAAAAGAATCAAAATTCCTGCTATTACTCAAAGAAATTATTACAAATCATGCAATAACTGTGAAGATGAAATATTAAATTTTTATAAATCTGATTGTGATGAAAGTGATTTAAATTATGATAAGAACTTTGATTATCTAGATGAGGATGAAAGTGATATAGATAATGAATGTAATTGTGGCTGTGATGATAATTGCATGATAGAAAAATTAAAAAACTTAGATTCAAAAGTTATAGTAGGTGCCAGTATAGGAGCATTAGTTGGTTGTGTTGGATTATATCTTTTACTTAGGAGAAAATAAAACATTTATGTGTTTTGAATAAGCGCCGTTAATAATATCGGCGCTTATGCTTTATTTTAATATTTAAATATAAAAAACTTTAGGAGAGTATAAATGAAAGAAATTATTATTTGTGTAGATAAAAATGATAAGGAAATTGGTTTCATAGAAAAAATGGATGCTCATATTAGAGGAATTCTTCATAGAGCTATTTCTGTTTTTATATTTAATGATAACAAAGAATTACTCCTTCAAAAAAGATTTAGTGGAAAATATCATTCACCTAGTCTTTGGACAAACACATGCTGTACTCATCCTAACAAAGGTGAAAAAACTAAAGATGCAGCTAATAGAAGACTGAAAGAGGAAATGGGCTTTTCTACAGATATTGATGAAGTATTTTCATTTATTTATTATGTTAAGTTTGATAATGAATTAATAGAACATGAATTTGATCATGTTTTCTTTGGAAAATACAATGGTTCTATTAATTTTAATACAAATGAAGTTGAGAATTACAAATGGATTTCACTAAATGAGTTAAAGAAAGACATAAAACTAAATCCTCAAATATATACCTTTTGGTTTATATATATAATGAATAATCATATTAATGAAATAGAAGAAGCTCTAAATAGAATATAATAAGTCACCTAGCTTTATTTATTAATTACTATTGTAAGATATTTAATAGTAATATAAAATATTTTATATCGATTAATATAATTATTTTAAGCTGGGTTAGAAAGGATAAAAAAGATGAATACAAAGAAACCACAAGAATACATAGCTAATATTTCTAAAGCTTCTGCTTATTTTGCCTTAAATAACGGTCCAATTAAGGAATTAGTTAAAGAAGGTAAGATTACTGAAGAAGAAGCAACAAATCTACAAAAGTACATGCAAAATCATTTATCATATCTTTACACTGTTTTACTTGAAGAAAATAACTTAAAGAAATTTGATTTAATTATAAGTACAATGAATAAGTTTTATGTTAATGATAAAGAAGAGGTTCTTATAGAAGATGATGGTTTTGATAAATTTTATAATAATTTATTTCCAACAACATCAAATATAACTATAAAATAGTTTTTTAATAACCATTGACCTTTTTCTAAATTATGGATATAATAGTATTAAATTTAAATTTTAAAATTCATAGATAAGGGATAGTAATATATCTTAGCTTCATTAAAGAGAGTTAAGGATGGTGAGATCTTAACAAGAAGGAGTTATATGAATGGGCCTTTGAGAAGTAAAGGGAAAGCAATGCTTAGTACCGGAAACCGTAACCTACACGTTATAGTAGGACAAGTATGATAGTACTTGGATTAAGTGATGAAATTTATATACTTAAATTTCATAAATTAGGTGGTACCGCGGATTATATACTCCGTCCTATTTTTAGGACGGAGTTTTTTTATTGCTTATAAGGAGGTGATTAATATGGCATGAAGTTTTGTTAAATTCATAATAGTAAAAAATCTTAATAAAAGTTATTTATGTTTAGGGGGAATTCAAAATGAAAAGAAATTTAAATACAAAAAAAATGGTTATGAATGCACTACTATTAGCAATAGGTGCCATATTACATCAAATTACTCCAGCTCTAGGTTTACCAATGCAACCTGATTTTGCATTAGCAATGTTATTTATTATAATGATTATAAATGATAATGATTATAAAACATCTCTTATTTGCGCTATAATAACAGGAGTATTTACAGCATTAACAACTAAGTTTCCTGGAGGTCAATTACCAAATATTATAGATAAAATAGTAACTGTAAATGTAATGTTTTTAGTTATTATAATAATAAATAAAATATCACATTTAACTAAACTAAACACTAAACTTGAAAAAAACATCTTGGTTTTATTAGTTTTTCCAATTGGAACATTAGTTAGTGGCACTACATTTTTATTATCAGCAAAATTTATAGTAGGATTACCAGCAAGTTTCTCACTTCTTTTTGTTACAGTTGTAATACCTGCTTTAGTAATTAATACAATAGGTGGATTTATTCTATATCATGCTATTAATGTATCATTAAAAAGGGTTTTAACTGTATAATTTCTAAAAGAGCAAATATATTAGCATATTTGCTCTTTATTTTTATAATATATTTTATTTATATTGAAATTTACTCTTGCTTTTGATACATTATAAATAATATTTTATGTGTTTAATATATTAGATATGAAATTATTATTTATATAATTAAGCATTAATCTAAGGAGGAAATATTATGTATATTGCATTTGGAAATAGAGTTTTAGATAGCAATGATATAAAAAATATTATTGAAGAAAATACTGAATTTAAAGTTATTAAAGATATGAGTAAAGGTTCTAAAAGAGAGGATATTGTTGCCTTTAACTTAAGTGTTAGTATTGATATGTTAAATGAAGAAATAAGTGAAAGTATAAATATTAATGAAGAAGATGAAGATTCTTTATTTGAAGAGTATATGGCAACAACAGAGGAACTTGGGTTTGAATTAGAAGAATACTTACCTGAAGACTCAATTATGGACTTTAAAGCTTATAAATGGGAACCATCTGATAATGATATTAAAGCAGTATTTGTTATGGCTAATGAAGAACTTGGAAATAATAAATTAAAAGATGTAATGAGAAGATTATTAACACAAGTCGAATAATCAATTATTAAATTTAAATAAAAAACAAGATAAAATAGTAATTTATCTTGTTTTTTATTATATATGAAAAAAATAGAAAAAATGGTACAATTATTTTAGAGAATATTTAATAAAATAAAATTATTGTTCATAAGTATTAAATATTGAACTTTAGTCGAGAATTAATTTGAGAGGTAATATATGAAAAGTACAGATTATATTGAAAAAATTGAAATAAACGATAATCCTAAAGGTACGTATTCAATTGATTTATGTCCTATTTCCAATACTATACGTTTTACAGCACAATATGATGGATGTATTTATGCATATGTAGTTGGTGATTTTAATAATTGGAATAAATCTGATGAATATAAGCTAACATGGCAATTAGATACACGTGATGGTTTATTAAAAATGATGAAAGAAGTTAAATTTCCAAATAAATTGAAACCTGGAAAATATAAATATAAATATATTTTAATTGACACTGATGGAAATGAATTATGGGTAGATTCAGAAGGTAGCGAAAAAAATAGCTTTAGTTTTATTTGGGAACCTATAAAGGACGTCTTAAAAATTTATTCTTCTAGTAATGTAGTAACTTATAAAAGACCCGTAGAATTACTAGGGGTTTGTAGTGGACTATACGGTAGAATTTCTCTTACAGAAATGAATTGGTCCATAGAAAATAGTTATCCTGGCATAGAAATCAAAAATAATTATTTATTTGTTGATAAAAATGTTCCAGAAGGATATGAAATTATTATTAATGGAACTTCTATAAATAATGAGTACAATTCAACTAAAAAAATTAAGGTTAAAAATAATAATTATGAAGGTACTTTAGTTCATTTTTATATAGAAGATAGCAATTATCAAGGAAATGATTTTATTTGGAATTGTTGGAGCTTTAGCGAGAATTCTTCTGGTGAAGAGAAAAATTTTAATTATAATACAGACTTTGGCTTTTCAACATATATTAATGATGATTACTTAATTGTAAGAAAAAAGCAGTGGGGTAATAATTGGATAAATTATTGGTCAGAACAAACCATTACTTATGATTTAAAAGGTAATTATAAGGATATTTACATTATCCATGGAGATAACAGAAGTTATAAATCACTTAGAGATGCATTAGTTGCAAGTCAAACTAATATAAAATTTGCCGTAATGGATAATGCTAATAAAGTTAAAATTTATCTTACTAGCGAGCCTTTATTAGGCATTGATTTTGAACTTTATTTAAATGGTGAAAAGATAGAGGGTACCTCTTCAATTATAAGAGGAAATAAAATAATTATAACAAATCTCCCTCGTCATATTCATGCAAATGACTTATTGTTAGTATCAGCCACTAACGCTTATAGGCCTTATAAAGTTATTATGCGTGATTACTTAGATAAATTTTATTATTCTAAAGATGATCTTGGAGTTACTTATTTAAATGATTCAATTTCATTTAAAATATGGGCTCCCACAAGCATAAAGGTAGAATTATTATTATTTGAGGATTGGTATATAAGTCATGAAGATGATGTAACTAAATATCAAATGACTTATGATTATAAAACAGGAGTTTATTCTACAGTTATAAATAAAGAAGATGCAGATGGTTTGTATTATTTATATAAACTTTATTTTAGGGATGTAGATGTAAATGGAGAAATTGTAGAAAATGTAACTTATGCAGTTGATCCTTATGCAAATTCAGTTTCTGTAAATGGTGATAAAGGATATGTATTAGATATTAATGAAAGAAATACTAAACCTATAGGATTTATTAATCATAATATTCCTCCATTAATTAATAAAGATGATTCTATTATTTATGAAATGCATATTAGGGATTTTACTATCGATAAAAGTTCAGGTGTAATTGATGGCCTGAGAGGTACTTATTTAGGAGCAGCAGAAGAAAATACAGTATATAGAAATCCTTATAGTGCTAAATCTATTAAGACAGGAATAGATCACTTATGTGAGTTAGGAGTAACACATGTTCATTTAATGCCTGTATTTGATTTTGGTTCTGTAGATGAACGTTTTCCAAGTTCTAATAACCGAAATTGGGGATATGATCCTAAAAACTTCAATGCACCTGAAGGCAGTTATTGCAGTAATCCTTATAATCCTGTAACAAGAATAATAGAATTAAGACAAATGATTATGAAATTTCATGAAAAAGGAATAAGAGTAGTAATGGATATGGTTTATAACCATATGATGTGCACTATTAACATGGATAATATAGTTCCAGGCTATTATTTTAGAACAGATCATTTAGGACGATATACAAATGGTTCAGGTTGCGGAAACGAACTTGCTTCCGAAAAGCCTATGGTTAGAAAGTTTATTATTGATTCATGCATGCATTGGATTAAAAACTATAAAATAGATGGAATAAGATTTGACTTAATGGAACTATTAGATATTGACACTACAAAGGAAATTGTACGTAAAGCAACTAAGATAGATAAAAACTTTTTAATATATGGCGAGCCATGGAAAGGTGGTAGTTCACCATTAGTTAATGGTACTTATAAAGGGTCACAAAAAAATGAAAATTTTTCTGTATTTAATGATACTTTTAGGGATGCAATTAGAGGAAATAATAATCCTTCTTGTGGATTTATAAATGGTAATTCTTGCAACTCTGATTTTGCTTGGAGCATAATAGAAGGATTGAAAGGTTCTATATATACATTAACATCAAACCCAAATGAAAGTATTAATTATATCGATGCTCATGATAATTATACACTTTGGGATCAAATAGAAAAAAGTCAAAATCCAAACTTGAACTTTGGTGATTATAGAAAAAATATCCCTAATCATCCTTTAAACTCAAGTCTTGTTAGACAGGATCTTTTAGGTATGTCCATCATATTTTCATCCCAAGGTATTCCATTTATCCAATATGGAGCCGAATTTTTAAAAACAAAACAAGGTGATCATAATAGCTATAAAAGTAATGATGACATAAACTCCATCAAGTGGTATGATAAGGAAAAATTTATTGATGTATTTAATTATAATAAAGGGTTAATTGAAATCAGAAGAAGTTTACCACATTTTAGACTTAGAGATACAGAACTGATAAAGAATAATATTAATTTTATCTTTGCTGGTAATAGTGAAAATTGTGGTGTTTTAATACAGCATATCAATTTAAATAATTATGATAAAGGTGAAGTTGTTGTTATTTATAATGGAACCAATATTGATAATTATGACGTAAACTCTTATGTTCCATCTTCAAGTAGTGGCTATTGGAATATCATTGCAAATGAAAATAGTGCTGGAATGAAAATCTTGAATACTGTTTTTAACAATCAAATCCCAGGTTTAAGGTCATATTCAATAATGATTTTATGTAATAATATCAACTTTTGTTAAATCTAAAAAATAATTATAATTTGATAATTAAAAGTAGAAAGTAAGATTAAATTTCATTTTAATCTTACTTTTTGAATTATTAACAAATAAAATACTTCTTTTAATCATATATTTATTCTGTGAATTAATTATAAAGGAGAAATATTTTGAAAGCGAGAAGTGCATTAAAAAATTTTGTTTTATGGGTAAGCCTAGCAATTGTAGTTAATATTTTTATTTATATTATTTTTGGCTCAGAACCTGGATTAGAGTTTCTTGGTGGATACATAATAGAATTAAGTTTAAGTGTAGATAATTTATTTCTATTTTTACTTGTCTTTACATCTTTTAATATACCAATCTCATACCAAAAAAGAGTTCTAACATATGGAATATTTGGTGCTATAGTCTTAAGATTTATGTTTATTTTCTTAGGAGTTGCAATTGTAAATACATTTCACTGGATACTATATATTTTTGGATTTTTCTTATTTTGTAGTGGTTTAAAAATACTATTCAACAAAGAAGAAGCTGTTGATTTTTCAGATAGTAAAGTATTAAAAATTATGAAAAAGATAATTCCTGTCACTGATGATTTATATGGTGAATGTTTTTTTGTACGTAAAAATGGAGTTTTGCATGCAACTCCATTATTATTAATTTTAGTATTAATTGAAAGTTCAGATATTATTTTTGCTATGGATTCAATACCTGCTATTTTTTCTATCACTACCAATCCTTATATAGTTTATAGTTCTAATATCTTTGCCATATTAGGCTTAAGAAGCCTATATTTTCTTTTAGCTAAATTAAATAGTATGTTTAAATATATAAAATATGGAGTGGCATTTATTTTAATGTTTACAGGAGTAAAATTATTTATAGCATTCTTTGGAATAACTATTTCAACAATGGTTTCACTGCTCGTAATAGCAATTATATTACTAGTTAGTATTTTATTTTCATTATTATGTACTTAATTATCTACTTTAGAATAAGATAATATGAGGCTTTTTAATTAATAAGGAGGTAACTTCTTTGGCAGATGCTCTTGATTTACTTATTTATTTAGACGAAGCATTAACTAAGAATTTAAATTCACTAGTTATTGATGGTTATATAGAAAAAAGAACTTCTAAATTTATTGAAGATAGAACCTTAAGTGCTAAAACTGGAAATGAAGGATCTAACCAACATTATGGAGAAGATAGATGTATTCGCGACGAGCGTGATGGATATAAAGGGAAAAATTTTACTGAAGCAGATACTGTAACAACATTAAATAAGGATAATCAATCTGTTGAAGGTAGAAGATTTATTAGACGTGAAGAAGAGTTGACACGAATATATACAACTTTTGAAATTCATCAGCAATTATTACAAGGTTTAAATGAAGCTAATTTAATTAAAGAATTCTCCGAATATTCTTCAATTGATAGTATAAGTGCTGGAGATTATATTAAATTAAGTGGTAATATTACTAATGAATCTATGGTGTCATACATAGATAGCCTATCAAATTTACTTTCTAGTTTAGGAACTGATAATTTAAATTGTATATGTAATTCTTCTAATGAATTAAATAATTCACTGATTAATTATAATACCATGTATAAACAAGTGGATTACTTAAAATCACTTTTAACTGTTAATAACAGTCAAGATATGATTATTAAATGTGGAAATATAGATGTTGTTCTAACAGTAAATAATAATAATTTTGTTAGTACTTATGCAAATATTTATGAGGGGGAAGAATGTCCTTGTACAGTAGTAGGAAAAGTTATACGAAAATGTGATAGTAATCATTGTATTCATTTACTAAGAAAATCAGGACAAGCAAATTTTTATGAAAACTTTTTAAGCTGTTGTTCTCCCTTAATGCAGAAATTGTCCAGCAATGGAATTTATTTACCAGAACAACCACGATTTAAAGTTCCAGGGGAGTCTTTACTAGTTGTCCCAATAAGTATGATTATATAAACAATTTCTTTTAAATAAAAATAAGAAGTCGTTAAGAAATATAATGACTTCTTATTTGATTATTTGCTTTCAGAAAGAATAAAATCAATAATATTCATATAAAGTCCTAAAGCTTCCTTATTAGATAAGTTTTCTAAATAGTGAGTACAATTTTCTAAGGTATAAAAATCAAATTTATTGTTTAACTCTATTCCACTTTCATATAATTCAACGGAAGTATCGTATGGAACTATATTGTCTTTTTTACTATGTATTATCAAAGTATCTGGCAAATCCTCTTTAATATAATTAATAGGACTATATAATTTCGAATAACTTTCTATATCTTCTGCAGTAAAGTTATCAACAATCTCGCTTGGCCCTGCACTTAAATTAATTTTACTTAAATCCGAAGGTCCAAATAAATCAACTATATATTTTACCTTTGATGGATATTCTTTTAGCGAAACGTCTCCGACAAATTCATCATCATCGGAAAAAGCTGCAATCATTGATAATTGTGCACCAGCTGATGGTCCAATAAGTCCAATATTATCTACATCAAAATTATATTTATCTTTGTTTTTATACACCCATCTTATTGTATCTTTTACATCTGATATTTGCTTATCAAATATCACTTCATCATCCATTAATTCATAAGATGTACTTATAACAGCAAACCCTTCATCTTTTAGCAAATCAATTATTGATGAAATAGCCTCTGGTATAACCTTATCTCCATACACCCATCCGTTTCCAAATACATAAATAATTACAGGCTTTGGATCCTTTATTTCTTCATTAATATACAAATCCAATTTTAGTGTTTCACCATCATTCCTTTTATAAATAATATCCTTATAGGTTATATCTTTTATAGGTTCACTATAAAAATCGCTTGATATAGTTGCTAAACTATTACTTAATTTAAGAACCTCATATAAAAACTTAAAACGTATTGAATTTAAAACTCCTATAATTAAAGTTATTAAAATAATTATAATAAATAATGTTCTTTTTTTTCTCATAGACTCCTCCGATATATAGTTATATATAGAATTATTGCCATAAATTCTCTAAATATTAAAATCATATAAATTTTATTGGCTTTTTTTTACGAATAATGTTACAATATTTAAGAAAAATATACATATAAGAGGAGTTGTTTTCTATGCAAAAATATAAACAAGAATTTATAGAATTTATGGTTAAAAGTAATGTTTTAAGATTTGGGGAATTCGTTACAAAGAGTGGTCGTCAAACACCTTTCTTTATTAACACTGGAAATTATACAACTGGAGAACAACTTGAGAAACTAGGGGAGTTCTATGCTCAAACAATTAAAGAACGTATAGGTACAGAAGTTGATGTATTGTTCGGACCTGCTTATAAAGGAATTCCATTAACTGTTACAACAGCTATAGCTATGAATAAATTATATGGAACTAATGTAGAGTATTGCTCTAATAGAAAAGAAGTTAAAGATCACGGTGAAGGTGGTATTTTACTAGGAGCAAAATTAGATAATACAAAAAAAGTAGTTATAGTTGAAGATGTTATGACTGCAGGAACTTCAATTTATGAAACTGCACCAATATTAAAGGCTCAAGGCGATGTTGAAATATGTGGATTAGTTATTTCAGTAGATAGAATGGAAAAAGGAAAGGGAGAACAATCTGCTCAATCAGAAATCAAAGAAGCTTTCGGTATAACAACTTATCCAATAGTAACTATGGCAGAAGTAGTTGAATATTTATATAATAGAGAAATAGACGGAACTATATATATTGACGATACTATTAAAGAGGCTATAGCAGAATATTATAAAAAATACGGTGTTTAATAAAAAATAGGATAATGTAAAAACATTATCCTATTTTTTAATACATAACATTTATTTGATAATCATTTTGCTTAAAAGCACTTAAGATATTTTGTATATGTTCATGTCCATTAGTTTCAACTGTTACTTCTAATAATACATTATGAATTCTATTAATTGCTTTAAATTGATTATGTTCAAGTTTCACTACATTTGCATTTTCTTTAGCTAAAATCTCAGATATTTTTAGTAATTCACCTGGAACATTTTTAAGCTCAACAGAAAAACAAAGTAATCTACCCTTAGATACTAAGCCATTATTGATAAGTGATGATATAGTTAACATATCTATGTTACCTCCACTTATAATACAACATACCTTTTTATCTTGAACATTTAATTTATTAAGTGCTGCTAAAGTAACTACTCCTGAAGCTTCAGCTAATAATTTATGCTTTTCAGCTAACAAAAGAAATGCTTCAACTATTTCACTTTCAGAAACAGTAATAATCTCATCAACATAATCTTTTACTATTTCAAATGTTCGATTCCCAGGTGTCTTAACAGAAATACCATCTGCAAGTGTATTTACAGAATCTAATGTACAAATCTTATTGTTTTTTATACTTAATGCCATTGAAGGAGCTCCTTCGGCTTGGACCCCAATTATTTTAATATTTGGATTTAGTTCTTTTGCAGCAAGACTAAGTCCACTTATTAATCCACCTCCACCAATTGGAGCTATTAAATAATCAAAATCATTTATATCCTCAAAAATCTCTAAGGCAATTGTTCCTTGTCCATAAATTACGTCCATATCATCAAAAGGATGTATAAATACTCTTTTTTCCTCTTCTTCTAAAGACTTAGCTTTCATAAATGCATCATCGTAGCACTTTCCATGTAAAATAACATTTCCACCATAATTTTTAGTTGATTCTACTTTTAAGTATGGTGTAGTTTCAGGCATTACTATGGTTGCATTAACACCAGCTAATAAAGAAGCATATGCAACTCCTTGTGCATGATTTCCAGCAGAAGAACAAATAACACCTCTTGATTTTTCTACTTCATTTAATGATATTATTTTATTTAATGCACCTCTTAACTTATATGCACCAGTTAATTGTAAATTTTCACATTTCATATAAACATTATTTTTACACATTTCGCTAAAAATATTACTATATAATAATGGTGTTTTTACAACTGTATCCTTTATGTTTTCTCTTACATTTATAATTCTTTCTAAATGCATAATATCTAGCCCCTTTTCTTTCATAACTAATATTTATAAAAATAGTAATAATTATATATTATCATAAAATAATCCATTAATCGATTATTTTTACATAAAATATACTTTAGCTCAACTTTTCTTTATGTAATTAAAGATATAGTTGTATTAATTTAATATTAAATATATAATTACCTTGAATATTAAGAGACGGAGTGAAAATGATGGAAGAAAGATTACAAAAGTACATGGCTCAATGTGGTGTAGCTTCTAGAAGAAAATGTGAAGAAATAATCTTAGAAGGTAAAGTTAAGGTTAATGGAGTTGTGGTTAAGGAATTAGGTACAAAAATTGATCCAGAAAAAGATACTGTAGAGTTTAATGATAAAATTATAAAAATAGAAGAAAAAAAAGTATATATTATGCTTAATAAACCAGAAGGTTATATTACTTCTGCTAAAGATGAAAAAGGTCGTAAAACTGTATTAGATATAGTGAATGTAGATGAAAGAATTTACCCAATCGGGAGATTAGATTATGATAGTTCTGGTTTGCTTTTATTAACTAATGACGGAAGTATATACAATAATATAATTCATCCTAGAGTAGCTATAAAGAAAAAGTATATAGCTGAATGTAGAGGAAAATTTACTGAAAGTGATTTAAAGAAATTTAAATCCGGAATAGATATTGGAGGATATGTAACTGCAGAGGCTGAAATAGATGTAATTTCTGAAGAAAAATCTTTTAATTCAAGAAAGAATAGCAACGAAATTATATCTACTGTTGAAATATCAATACATGAAGGAAAGAACAGACAAATAAGAAAGATGTGTGCTTCTTTAAATCATGAAGTAATAAGCTTAAAAAGAGTTTCTATAGGAAATATAAAACTTGGATACTTAAAAAAAGGTCAATGGAGAAATTTAACTTCTGAAGAGTTAAATTATATAAAAAGTTTATAGGAGTTTTTTATGTTTAAATATGTATCTGATGTGAGTTTACTTTCTCACAATATTATTAAAGAGTATATTACAACTAAAGATATAGCTGTAGATGCTACATTAGGAAATGGTTATGATTGTGACTTTTTATCAAATAATTTTAAGAAAGTGTATGCTTTTGAAATTCAAAAGAGTGCTTGTGATAAATATGTTGATAAGAATAATAATGTAACAATTATAAATGAATCACATGCCAAAATCGATAGCTTTGTGAAAGAACAAATAAATTGTGTTTGCTATAATTTAGGATATCTTCCAGGTGGAGATAAAAACATAACTACACTTGCAAAATCAAGCTTAGAAAGTATAAAAAAATCATTAGATTTACTAACATCAAATGGTATTATATCAATAGCTATTTACAGGGGGCATAATGAAGGTAAAGATGAGGAAAATTGCATTATTAACTTTGCCAAGAATTTGCCTAAAAGCAAGTATGGTGTAATGATACATGAATGTATAAATAGATCTAGCACATCACCACTATTAATGATAATTGAGAAAAAATAATTATTATTTGAATTTCAATTTATTTTACTTGCATTTTTTTGTATTTCAGATTAATTATTTCATTGATTATATTAATAAAAAATGCTAAAATGATTGAAGTTAATTGAAATAGGAGAATGAAATAATGGAAAGAACTAACAACGATGAATCAAAGGATTTAATGAAATTAATTCAAATGAGATTTCCAAGGCTTAGTAAAGGGCAAAAGCTAATTGCTGAATACATATTAAAAAATTATGATAAAGCAGCATTTATGACTGCCGCAAAACTAGGTGTTTCAGTTGGAGTTTCAGAATCTACTGTAGTAAGATTTGCAATAGAATTAGGTTTTTCAGGATATCCTAAACTTCAAAAATCGCTTCAAGAGTTAATTAAAAATAAATTAACTACAGTACAAAGATTAGAATTATCTAGTGATTATATTACTGAAGGTCATGCTTTAAAAGGTGTATTAAAAGCTGACATGGAAAATATAAGAGCTACAATGGAAAAAATAGATTATAATACATTTGAAGATGTAGTAAATAATATTTTTGCAGCAAAAAGAATTTATATTATAGGATTAAGAAGTTCTATGGCATTAGCTGAATTTTTAGGGTTTTACTTAAATATTATCCTACAAAATGTAAAAACTGTTGGATATGGTATTTCCGATATTTTTGAACAAATGATTAATGTAGGTGAAGGCGATTTAGTTATAGGAATAGGGTTCCCACGTTATGCAAGCAGAACTATAGATGCATTAGCTTTTGCACAAGATAGAGGTGCAAGAGTAGTTGCAGTTACTGATAGCTTTTTATCTCCACTAGCAACTAGAGCAGATTATGCACTAATTGCACAAAGTAATATGGCATCTTTTGTTGATTCATTAGTTGCTCCATTATCAGTAATAAATGCATTAATAATTGCAGTGGGAATGAGAGAAAAAGATAATATTTCATCAACGTTTAACAGTCTTGAAGAAATATGGCAAGAATATAATGTTTATTCATACAATAATCGTAATGTTGGTGATGATTAAATTTCAATAAAAAGGAATTAACATTTGTTAATTCCTTTAGTTATTATAAACAAATAATATAGGAGGACTTTAAATGGCAAAAGTCATAGTTATAGGTGCTGGTCCTGCTGGAATAATGGCAGCAATTCACGCATCAAAAAAACATAATGTAATTCTTTTAGATGGTAATGATAGAATAGGTAAAAAGTTATTTATTACTGGAAAGGGAAGATGTAATGTTACAAATGCAAAGGATATAAGTGAATTTTTCGACTATATTCCAGGTAATCCTCATTTTTTATATAGTGCTTTATATTCATATACAAATGAAGATACTATAAATTTCTTTGAAAATGCAGGAATTAAATTAAAAACTGAACGTGGTGGTCGTATTTTCCCAATGTCAGATAAATCTTCTGACATAATTAAGGGACTTTCAATTGGCTTAAAAGAAGCTAATGTACAAGTTAAATTAAATTCAAAAGTAACTAATATCATTTATAATAATGATAAAATAACTGGAGTAGAGATAAATAATACCACAAAGTTAAATGGAGATCATTTCATATTAGCTACTGGTGGTGCTTCTTATCCACTAACAGGTTCTAGAGGTGAAGGGCAAAAGTTTGCTAAATCTCTTGGACATACAATTATAGATTTAAAACCTTCTTTAGTTCCAATTGAACTAAATGAGCCATGGCTTAAGGAGTTAATGGGATTATCTCTTAAAAATATATCTTTAAGTATTTTAAAAAATAATAAAGTAGTCTATAAAAATCAAGGTGAAATGATGTTTACTAATTACGGAATGTCAGGGCCATTAGTATTAAGTGGGTCAAGATATGTAAAAAATGATGGTAATTATGAAGTTTCGTTAGATTTAAAGCCAGCTTTAAATGAAAGTGAACTTGATAAGAGATTACAAAAGGATTTCTTAAAATATCAAAATAAAGAATTTAAAAATTCTTTAGATGATTTATTACCACAAAAAATGATTCCTTTAATTATTAAACTCTCAAATATACCTGAAAATAAGAAAGTCAATGTAATTACAAAAGAAGAAAGAAAGAATCTTGTTTACCTTCTTAAAAATCTTAAAGCTAAAATTAAAGGCCTTCGCCCTATAGAAGAAGCAATAGTGACTGCCGGTGGTGTAAATACATTAGAAATTGATCCATCAACGATGAAGTCAAAAATAATATCAAATTTATCATTTGCAGGTGAAGTTATTGACGTTGATGCCTTTACTGGAGGATATAATGTGCAAATCGCATTATCAACAGGATATATAGCAGGAAGTAGCATTTAAGCTAGATTTTAAATCTTTAACTTATTAAATTAAACTTACTTAAAATTCCAATTAAGTGAGTCTAATTTCCTTTATTATTGAGAAATTTTATTTTTAATATTATAATGTACTAGTACATAAGATAGATGTAAATGTTTGAAAGGTGGATAATTATTATGAGAATATCTGTAGCGATAGATGGACCAGCAGGAGCGGGGAAAAGTACAATTGCAAAATTAGTAGGTAAAAAATTCGATTTAATGTATATAAATACAGGTGCAATGTATAGAGCTGTGGCTTTATTAGCTAAAAGAAACAATATTAAAACAACTGACGTTGATGCGTTAATGAATATGATTGATAAAATGGAGATGCATTTTGAAAATGACGATTTAATATTAGATGGCGTTAATATTCAAGATGAAATTACACTTCCAGAAATAAGTGAAATTGTTTCTGAATATGCTTCTATTCCTGAAGTAAGAGCTAAGCTTGTAAACTTACAAAGAAAGATGTCTGAAAAATATGATGTAATTATGGATGGTAGAGATATTGGTACTGTAGTACTTAAAAACTCAAAATTCAAATTTTTCTTAACTGCAACACCAGAAGAAAGAGCTAGAAGAAGATTTATAGAATTAGTTAATAGAGGTTTAGACGTTAGTTATGACAAGCTACTAGAAGATATCATCAAAAGAGACTATATTGATAGTAATAGAGAAGTAGACCCTTTAAGAAAAGCTGATGATGCAATAGAAATTGATAGTTCAAACTATAATATTAATGAAGTAACTGAAATAATTTGTAATTTTATAGAAAATGCCTTACAATAGATAAGAAGAATATTTTAAACATAGGAGAAATATTATGAAAGTATTATTAGCTGAAAATGCTGGTTTTTGCTTTGGAGTTAAGCTTGCTGTAGATGAAGCAATCAAAACTCAAAATAAGTATAATAAAAAAATATATACATTAGGTCCGTTAATTCACAATAGTGATGTAGTTAATTATTTAGAAGAAAATAATATATATGCTATAGATATTACCGATGTTGATACACTAAATGAAGGAGATGTTATTTTAATAAGATCTCATGGTGTATCAAAAAAAGTTTTTGATTATTTAACTGATAAAGGACTTATTGTTATTAATGCAACATGTCCTTTCGTAACTAATATTCAAAAGAAAGTAAATAAATTTTCAAATGAAGGTTACAAAATTGTTATTTTAGGAGATGAAAATCATCCAGAAGTAATAGGAATTAATGGCTGGTGTAATGATTCTGCTATCATTACAAAAGATGGTAGTTTTAATGAAAAATTATCTGGAAAAGTATGTGTTGTATCTCAAACTACCGAAAAAGAAGAAAATTGGGATAAAACTATTAATAACCTATCAATAAATACTTATGATGATTTAAAATCATTTAATACTATTTGTGCAGCAACAGAAGAAAGACAAAAAAGTGTTTATGAATTATCAAAAAAAGTTGATTTTATGGTTGTAGTAGGTGGAAAACATAGCTCAAACACAACAAAGTTATATGAAATAGCTAAGAAAAATTGTGAAAATACTATTCACATTGAAAATGCTAAAGAAATCTCAAAAGATATTTTAAAAGATAAAGATATAAAAACTATAGGGGTAACAGCTGGAGCATCAACTCCAGATTGGATTATAAAAGAAGTAATCAATATTATGGAGGGATTTTAAAAATGGAAGAACAATTAATTTTAATGAATGAAATGGATAGAAGATTTCGTATAGGTGATGAAGTTGAAGGTGAAATACTTTCAATTAAAGATAGTCAATTACAAATATCTTTAGTAGGATATAAATCTGATGGTGTTATTCCTTTTAAAGAATTAGCATCTGAGGACAGAATAAATTCAGTTTTAGAAAACTTAAAAGTAGGCGACAAAATTAAAGCCAAAGTTATAAAATTAAAAAATGAAGATAATTACGTTGTATTATCAAGATTAGAATATGAAAAGGAATCTACTTTAGAAAAGCTTGAAGAGCTATTCAATACAAAAGCTGAATTTGAAGTTGTTATAAAAGATGCTAAAGAAAAAGGCTTAGTTGCTTATTATAATGTTGTTAGAATATTTATACCAGCTTCACAAATAGATATTAAATATGTTGAAGATAAAGAAAGCTTAGTTGGAAAAACATTAAATGTAAGATTAATAGACTTTTCAAGAGATAATCTTTCAAAGATTGTAGCTTCAAGAAAAGTAATTTTAGAAGAAGCTAAAGCAGAAAAAGAAGCTGCAGCATGGGAATCATTACATGAAGGAGATATAGTAAAAGCAGAAATTAAGAGATTTACAAAATTTGGTGCTTTTGCTGAAATCAACGGAATTGACGGATTAATTCACTTATCACAAATTTCTTGGAAACATATTAACTCATGTGAAGAAGTATTAAAAATTGGTGAAATTGTTGATGTTAAAATACTAAGCTTAGATAAGGCTGAAAAGAAATTATCATTAAGTATAAAAGCTTTAACTCCAGAACCATGGAGCGTAGTAGATGAAAAATATGCTGTAAATTCAGCTGTTTTAGGAAAAGTTGTAAGAATCAATGATTTTGGTGCATTTGTAGAATTAGAACCAGGTATTGATGGATTAGTTCATATATCAAAAATAAGTCATGACCATATTAAACATCCATCTGAAGTATTAAGCATTAACGAAGAAGTAAAATGCATAATATTAAGTATTGATAAAGAAAACAAAAGAATTGCTTTAAGCATTAAAGATGCACAATAATTTTAGCAATATAAAGAAAGATTACACATATATATAAGTGTAATCTTTTTATCTATAAGGGGATTATTAGAAAGTTAAGTTTAGGGGTTATGTATGGTATTATTAGAAAGGTTATCCAGTAATAATTTTGAGAATTTTAAAAACTTAAATTTAGAGAGATTTAGTAAAGAAAATTATGATAAAAACTTTTTTGAATACTATGAAAACGAAAAATTTTTTCTAAAAATTTTTTTAAAGAAATTTGTTAAGCTATTTATTTATAGAAAAGAAGTTATAGGTTATATATGGTATGAAATTCCAGTGGAAATGCCAGTGAGAGTTTGGTCTTTATATATTAAACCTGAATATATTGATTTGTTAAGTCCAGAAATTTTAAAAAGCTTTAACAATACTATTCTCTCTTATGAAACATGTAATGATGAAGATACTAATAGAATGCTTATAAATTTAGGATTTAAAAAAGTTAAACCCTCTTTATTAATGAATATTGAATTAAGTAATTATAATAAAGCAGCTCAAGTTGCTCTTTTAAAAAATAGCTTAGAACATAATTCTAATGTAATTAACTCTTTAAATAACTTATATAATGGGAATATAAGAAACATTAATATTACTACTGAAAAAGTACTATTAGATAGAGATGAAGAGTTAAGATGTAAAATTCAAAATTCAGTTTTTTCAGCTACAACAAGGATTCCTCTAGAAGTAGAGGATATACAAAATGACATTGAACAAGATTATTATATGGAAGACTTATCTTTGTTTATAAAATTAAATAATATTGCAATAGGTTATGGCCAAATAATATTTAATCGTGATATGTATACTGTAGTTAATTTTGGAATACTTAAAGAATTTAGAGGATATGGATTTGGTAAAATACTATTAAATGAATTGATTAATGCCGCAAAAAAAATGCAAATTAATGAATTGTTTATTAGAGTAGAAGAAAATAATTATAGTGCCCTAAAATTGTATAATTGGATAGGATTTAAATCTAAATCTATTATTAATAAGTGGGAAAGATAGATAAAATTATATGATTTTAATTATTTTTTTTAATTATGAGTAAAAGAGTATAAGCTATTAAAGCTTTTACTCTTTATTTTTTACAAAATTTTATGTTATAATACATTGAGATTTGATTTTACATAAATAACAATGGAGGAATTAGTAATGGCTAAAGAATTTGATTATAAATTATTAGATAATATGAAAGAAACTGATACTAAAGAAATGAAACACTATTATATTCATACATATGGTTGTCAAATGAATGAAGAGGATTCTGAAAAACTTTCTGGAATGCTTAAAAGATTAGGCTATACTAGAACTGAAGATAAAAATGAAGCAAGTATAATTTTATTTAACACTTGTTGTGTAAGAGAAAATGCTGAAAATAAGGTATTTGGTAACTTAGGTCAATTAAAAAAATTAAAAGAAAAAAATCCTGATTTAATAATTGGTATTTGTGGTTGTATGATGCAACAAGAAGGAATGGCTGATAAAATATTAAGTCAATTCCCTTATGTTAATATAATATTTGGTACACATAATGCTTATAAGTTCCCAGAGTATTTAAATAGAGTTAGAACTGAAGGTGTTCAAATAAAAGAAATATTCAATAAGGAAGAAGAAATTGTTGAAGGATTACCAATTGATAGACAAAGTGATGTTAAAGCATTTGTAACTATTATGTACGGATGCAACAACTTCTGTACTTATTGTATAGTTCCTTATGTTAGAGGAAGAGAAAGATCTAGAAAACCTGAAGATATAATTAAAGAAATAAAGGGACTTGTATCTCAAGGATATAAAGAAATAACTTTATTAGGTCAAAATGTTAACTCTTATGGTAAAGGTCTAGAAGAGGAAGTATCATTTGCAGATCTTTTAAGAATGATTAATGAAATAGAAGGATTAGAAAGATTAAGATTTATGACTTCTCATCCAAAAGACTTAAATGATGATGTTATTATGGCTGTTAAAGAATGTGGAAAGCTATGTGAACAAATTCATTTACCAGTTCAAAGTGGTTCTGATAGAATCTTAAAGAAAATGAATAGACATTATACTAGAGAATACTATATGTCTTTAGTTAATAAAATCAAGAAGGAAATCCCAGATGTTTCATTAACAACTGATATAATTGTTGGATTCCCTGGTGAAACTGAGGAAGACTTCTTAGATACTTTAGAATTAGTAAAAGAAGTTCAATATGATTCAGCATTTACTTTCATATATTCAAGAAGAAATAATACACCAGCTGATATGATGTTAGATCAAGTTTCTGAAGAAGATAAACATCATAGATTTAATAGATTAGTTGAAGCAGTTAATGCTGGAGTTATAGCTAAAAACAAAGCTTATGATGGTAAGATTGTTGAAGTATTAGTAGAAGGTACTAGTAAAAATGATGAAAGTAAACTTTCTGGAAGAACTAGAAACGGAAGATTAGTTAACTTTACTGGAGATAATGTAAAAGTTGGTGATATAGTAAATGTTAAAGTTACTAAAGCACAAAACTTCTCATTAGTTGGTGAAGTAGTAAAATAAGTACAATAAGGATAGCTCTTAATACTAGAGTTATCCTTATTTTAACGTCTATAGAATTATAAATATAATATAGGAAGTAAAAGTTAAGAAAAGCTGTGGTTTTAATCAAAATCTCTTAAATCTTAATTATTTTATCTTACCTATACTCTTACTTTATAATATTAAAAATATGTTGTATAATACATGATAAACAGCTAAAAAATAGGCTTTATAATATAATTAATGGAGGTAACTATCATGGCATTGACACCGATGATGAGGCAATACATGGAAATAAAGGATAAATATCAGGATTGTATCCTTTTTTATAGATTAGGTGATTTTTATGAAATGTTCTTTGAAGATGCAAAAACAGCTTCAAGAGAGTTAGAATTAGTTTTAACAGGAAGAGAATGTGGCTTAGAAGAAAGAGCCCCAATGTGTGGAATCCCATTTCATGCTGCAGCTAACTATATTTCAAGATTAGTAGGCAAGGGATTTAAAGTAGCAATATGTGAACAAGTTGAAGATCCTGCTGTAGCAAAAGGAATAGTAAAAAGAGATGTAATTAAAGTAATAACTCCAGGAACATACTCAGAAAATAATGGTGAAGAGGAATATAAAAACACTTATATTATGGCTATTTATAATTCAGATGGATATTATGGAATAGCCTCTTCAGATATATCTACAGGTGAATTTAAAACAACATTCTTTAAAGAATTAAAAACAACACTTTTAGATGAGGTATCAAAAATATCACCAAAAGAAGTACTTGTTGATGTAAACTTTAATGAAGAACTTTTAAATGAAATACATAATATTTCAAATGCATTAATTACTAAAAAGAATGTTATGAATTTTAATTGTACTGATGAGGAGCTTATAAATCAATTTAGTGAAGTTGAAGTAGCTGGGTTAGATTTAAGAAGTAAAATTGCCTCTTCAATATTATTAAAATACATATTAGATACTCAAAAGATGAGCCTTTCTAATATAAATGTTTTAGAATCATATGACATAGTAAATTATATGACTATAGATAGTAGTTCTAGAAGAAACCTTGAATTAACTGAAAACTTAAAGGAAAAATCAAAAAAAGGCAGTTTAATTTGGGTATTAGATAAAACATCTACTACTATGGGTGGAAGAACACTTAGAAAATGGATTGAAGAGCCTTTAATTAATAAGGAAGAAATAAATAAACGTCTAGATTCTGTAGATGAATTATTTAATAATATTTATTTCACAGAAGAATTAAGAGAGTCATTAAAAAACATTTATGATATAGAAAGAATTGTAGGTAAAATATCTAATAAAAATGTAAATGCTAAAGATTTAGTTTCTTTAAATATGTCTTTAATGAAATTGCCTGAAATAAAAGAAAAACTATCAGTGTGTAAAGCTGATTTATTATCTGATTGGTATAACAATTTAGATGTATTAGATGACATTAGAACGCTTCTTTCAAAAGCTTTATTAGATGATCCTTCAACTTCTGTTAAAGAAGGAAATATTATAAGGGAAGGATATTCAAGCAAGGTAGATGAGCTAAGAGAGGCTAAATTAAACGGAAAGCAATGGATAGCTTCATTAGAAAGTAAAGAAAGAGAATTTACAGGTATTAAGTCACTTAAAATTGGTTATAATAAAGTATTTGGATATTATATTGAAATATCTAAAGCAAACTATAATTTAATTCCTGAAGGAAGATATATAAGAAAGCAAACACTAGCAAATGCAGAACGTTATATCACTGAAGAATTAAAGGTAGTAGAAGAAAAGATTTTAGGTGCTGATGAACATCTTATGGCTCTTGAATATGAATTATTTGTAGAGCTTAGAGATAAAGTTGAAGCTCAAATTCCAAGATTAAAATGCAGTGCAAATATAATATCATCATTAGATGCCCTTTCTACATTAGCTAAGGTGGCTGTAGACAATGATTATGTACGCCCTGAAATTAATACTAATGGAGATTTAGATATAACTGATGGACGACATCCAGTTGTAGAAAAGGTAATAGGTAATGGTGAGTTTGTATCTAATAATACTAAAATTAATACTACAGATAATAGACTATTATTAATTACAGGTCCTAATATGGCAGGTAAATCTACTTATATGAGACAGGTAGCTTTAATTACATTAATGGCTCAAATAGGTTCATTTGTTCCTGCTAAAAGTGCTAATATATCAGTTTGTGATAAAATCTTTACAAGAATTGGTGCTTCAGATGATTTAGCAGGTGGAAAGTCTACATTTATGGTTGAAATGTGGGAAGTATCAAACATATTAAAAAATGCTACACCAAATAGCTTAGTCTTATTAGATGAAGTAGGAAGAGGTACTTCAACTTATGATGGATTAAGTATTGCTTGGTCAGTAATAGAATATATATCTAATAATAGTGATTTAAAATGTAAAACTTTATTTGCTACACATTATCATGAATTAACTAAATTAGAAGGAATAATAGAAGGTGTTAAAAACTATTCTGTTGCAGTAAAAGAAAGTGATGATCAAGTTATATTCTTAAGAAAAATTGTTGAAGGTGGCGCTGACCAATCTTATGGTATTGAAGTAGCAAAACTTGCAGGATTACCTATAGAGGTAATAGATAGGGCTAAGCATATTTTATGTAAATTAGAAAATGAAAAATCAATAGAAATTGATAAGTTATTTAATAACTATAAAGAAAGTAACGATAATAACATTAAAGTTAAAGAAGAAGCTGCTGTTGAAAAAGAGGATGTTGAAGTTATAGAAGATAAAAAAGTTACAGAAATACCTTCTATAAATAAAACTGAAAAAGAACCAATAGTAGTAAAAGAAAACACTGAAATGATGCAAATTGATTTTAATATGATTGGTAAAGAAAGCTTATTAAATGAAATTGCTGATATAGAAGTAATGACGATGACACCATTAGATGCAATGAATACTTTATTTAAAATTGTTCAAGATGCAAAAAAACTAAAATAGGAGGTGCTCTATGAAAAGAATAAATATATTAGATGAACATACATCTAATAAGATAGCTGCAGGGGAAGTTGTAGAGCGCCCTTCCTCTGTAGTAAAGGAACTTGTTGAAAATTCAATTGATGCTAATTCTAAAAATATTACTGTAGAAATTGAAGATGGTGGAATATCAACAATTAGAGTAATAGATGATGGGGTAGGTGTACATAACCTTGATATAGAAAAAGCATTTATGCCTCATGCGACTTCTAAAATAAAAAATGTTGAAGATATTTACTCCATTAATACTTTAGGTTTTAGAGGGGAAGCACTTCCATCAATTGCTTCTGTTTCAAAATTAACATTTAGAAGTAAACCAGCAGAATGTGATTTTGGAAAAGAATTAGTTTTAGAAGCTGGCGAAAAAGTTTCTTTAAATGATTTTGGTATGAATAATGGATCTTATATGGAAGTAAAAGATTTATTTTATAATGTTCCTGCAAGAAGAAAATTCTTAAAATCTACTTCTAGAGAAGGAAGTTTAATTAATGATATTATTTTAAGAGTTGCATTAAGTAATCCAAATATCTCCTTTAAATTATTTAATAATGGTAAAAAAACTCTTCATACTTATGGAGATGGAAATTTATTAAATGCTATTAGAACAATATACGGTAAAAACATCTCTGAGCATGTATTACCTTTTAATTACGAAGATGATTATTTAAAAGTACATGGATATATAGGTAAAGAAATAATTGCTAGAGGTTCAAGAAATAATGAAAGTATCTTTGTAAACAATAGATATATAAAAAATAAAACTATTGTTGCTGCAGTAGAAAATGCATTTAAATCATTTTCAACAGTGAATAAATTTCCTTTCTTTGTTTTATTTATAGAATTAAATCCTGAGGATATTGACGTTAATATACATCCAACAAAAGCTGAAATTAAATTTAAAGATGAGAGAGTTATATATAAGAGAGTATTTGATTCTGTTCATTCTGCTTTAAGAGAAGATATTTTTAATTCCTTTGCTGAAAAAGAAGATAAAGAACCAGTAGAAGAAATTGAGGAAATTAAGTTAGATTTAGATACACCTCTTCCTTTAACACAATCTATAGCTACATCAACTTTTGAAACAAGTGAATCATTAATACAAAACAACAAAGTTGAACCATCTATTAATGATATATACAATAATATTACTATTCATGATGTTGCAAAAGAAGAGGATTTATATAATAGATTAAAGGAAATAAATAAAAACAAACTTCAAAATCTTAATAACAATTCAGTAAATGATAATGTATCAATTTACACTTCACCTAATAACACTAATTACATTGAAAAAAATGAAAGTGTTAATTTAGATTACACTAATAAATCTAATTCATCTCCTACTATGAACAATAATGTAATTAACGAAAGTAAAGAGATTGAAGGTAGTTTATCACAAGTAAAAAAGGCAAAGTTTCCAGACTTAAGAATAATAGGGCAATTTAATAAAACTTATATTTTAGCAGAATACTCAGATACACTTTATATAATTGATCAGCATGCAGCACATGAAAAAATACTATATGAAAAATATGTTAATGATATAGAAAATGGTGAAATAGTAGTTCAACAACTTCTTATTCCTTGTCTTATAGATTTATCTTTAGATGATTATGAGTGTTATAAGGAAAACAAAGAAATTTTCATTAATTCAGGCTTTGTTATAGAAGAGTTTGGAGGAAATACAATTTCATTAAAGGAAGTACCATACTTCTTAGGAAAATTAGATTCAAGAAACTTTTTATTAAGTATAATCGATAATTTAAAGAATTTAGGAAGTGGAAAAACTGTAGAGGTAAAACTAAATAAAATTGCAACAATGGCATGTAAAGCAGCTGTAAAGGCTAATGATTACCTTACACAAATGGAAATGGAAAAATTAATTTCTGATTTAAGATATATTGATAATCCATTTAATTGTCCACATGGAAGACCTATTATCATAAAATTTACTGAATATGAATTAGATAAAAAGTTTAGACGAATAGTATAGGAAGGTTAAAAAAATGAATAATAAAATACTTGTATTAGCTGGCCCTACAGCAGTAGGAAAAACGGCTTTATCGATAGAATTAGCTAAGAAGTTAAATGGCGAAATAATATCTACTGATTCTATGCAAATATATAAATACATGGATATCGGTTCAGCTAAAATTACTACTGAAGAAATGGATGGAATAAAACATCATATGATAGATGTTACTACACCAGATAAACCATTTTCCGTAGTAGACTTTAAAAATATGGCACAACCTATTATTGATGATTTACTATCAAAGGATAAACTTCCTATTTTAACTGGAGGAACAGGCCTTTATATAAATGCATTAACATGTAATATGAATTTTACTGATGCAACTAATGATGAAGCTTATAGATTAGAATTAGAAGAACTTGCAAAAGAACACGGTGATATTTATATTCATAATATGCTTAAAGATATAGACCCAGTAAGTTATGAATCAATACATCCAAACAATAGAAAAAGGGTTATAAGAGCTCTTGAAGTTTATAAGGTAACTAATAAACCATTTAGTTCTTTTAATGCAGGAGAGGACTTCTACAAAAGTAAATATGACGTACATTACTATGTATTAAATATGGATAGAGAAAAACTTTATCAAAGAATTAATAAGCGTGTAGATATTATGTTTGAAAAAGGTCTTTTAAATGAATGTATTAAATTAAAAGAAAATGGGTATAATTCTCTTATGCAGGCAATGCAGGGTATAGGATATAAAGAAGTTTTAATGTATCTTGAAAATTCTATATCATTAGAAGAGGCTACAGAAATGATTAAACAAGGATCAAGAAATTATGCTAAACGTCAATTAACATGGTTTAGAAAAGATCCAAGAGCTATTTTCTTAAATAAAGATGAATTATCTGATGAAGAGATAATTAATATAATAACAAATGATATAAAATCTAATTAGTTATTAGCCATGGAGGTGGTTATATTGAATAAACAAAGCAATAATATTCAAGATATCTTTCTAAATAATGCTAGAAAAAGCAAAACAGCTGTATCTATTTATTTAGTAAATGGATTTCAATTAAGGGGTATCGTTAAAGGATTCGATAGTTTCACTGTAATTTTAGATAGTGAAGGTAAACAAATGCTTATATATAAACATTCAATTACTACTATTACACCAGCAAAACCATTACCTTTTTCTGATAATGAAAACATATAGGAGCTGCAAATTGCAGTTCCTTTTTCTTTAATTTTTAATTTATTTTTGTAAAAACTTTATATTTTGTTTTATATTATATATAATAGTTATGAAATATTATAAAATGGAGGAACTTTAATGTTAAGAGAAACAGAAAAGTTAATGATGGAAGCATACAACATTAAGCCAAGTGTATTTGAAGTATACAAACAAGCTTTAAATGATGTAGAAGAACAATTTAAAATTTATGATGAAATAAGAGAGTATAACCAACTTAAGGTTCTTAATGCATTTCAAGAAGAAAGAATAAGTGATATGCATTTTACAAATTCATCTGGTTATGGTTATGATGATATTGGTAGAGATACTTTAGATAAAGTTTATGCAAGAATTTTCAATGCTGAAAGTGCTTTAGTTAGACCACATTTCGTAAATGGTACTCATGCTATAGGATGTGCCTTAATGGGTAACTTAAGAACTAATGATACTATGGTTTGTATCACAGGAGCACCATATGATACTTTACATAACATTATAGGTATTAGCGGTAAAGAAAATATAGGCTCATTAAAAGAATATGGAGTAAATTATAAGCAAGTTGATTTAAAAGATGGTAAATTCGATACTGAAGCTATTATAAAGGTTCTTAAGGAAGACCCATCAATTAAATTAGTACATATTCAAAGAAGTACAGGATATGGTTGGAGAAAATCATTCTTAGTATCTGAAATTGGTGAAATAATATCAGTAATAAAAGAAATAAGAAGTGATGTTTGTGTATTTGTAGATAACTGCTATGGTGAATTAATTGATACTATAGAACCTACAGATGTTGGTGCTGATTTAATTGCAGGTTCACTTATTAAAAATCTTGGTGGTGGTATAGCACCAACAGGTGGATATATAGCTGGTAAAAAGAAATACGTTGAACAAGCTGCATACAGATTAACAACTCCAGGTATAGGAGGGGAGTGTGGCTCTACATTCGGCGTTATGAGACAATTTTACCAAGGACTATTCTTAGCCCCTCATATAGTAATGGAAGCTCTTAAAGGGGCTGTATTCTGCGCTAGAATAATGGAGATAGCAGGATTTGAAGTATTACCTAAATATAATGATAAAAGAAGTGATATAATTCAAGCTATAAAATTTAATGATAGAGAAAAATTAATTCAATTCTGTAAGGGAATTCAAAAAGGTTCACCTATTGATTCTTATGTTGAATGTGAACCATGGGCAATGCCAGGATATAACGATGAAGTAATTATGGCTGCTGGAGCATTCATTCAAGGATCTTCAATTGAATTATCAGCTGATGCACCTATAAGAGAGCCTTATATAGCTTACCTTCAAGGTGGATTAACATTTGATCATGCTAAAATTGGTATATTAATTTCTTTAAATAGCATACTATAATTAAAAAAGCGAAGAATTTCTTCGCTTTTTTAATATTATTATTTATCATTAATAATGCTTTGTTCAATTACACTAATTAATTCACTAGCTTTATTATTTATAAAAGAATCCTCTGTCACAGATACCTCATTTTTAGCATCATTATTTTGATCTTCTTTATTACTTTCTTGAGGGCTTAATTGATCTATCTCACTAATTAACTTATTTACCATAATACTATTAAAATCATTTCTATCATCTTGTTTTAAATTATCTATATCTTCATATACATTATTATTATCATTTACATCATCAATCTCTTCAATAATTATTTTAATACCAGCATCTTTAATGCTATCTTCATAAACTTTACTTTCTTCTTCATTTTCTATAATAGAATCATCTTCTTTATTTTCTTCTAACTTTTCTTCATTAAAATCAATAGCAGTAGTTTTATTTTCATTGTTCTCTGCTTCAATATAAGTTGGTAGGAGAGAAGTATCCTCTAACTTTATATCATCCTTAGAAGTATACACATTAAATAACTCATCATTTTCTAGAGAAGAAGTATTATTATTTAATAAGTAATCATAATTATTAGGAATCACATATAAAGTTTTTTTGCCTTCATCATTTTTCTTAGAAAAGAATAATAATATAATATTTAATAAATCCTCAGATGATAATATTGCATTTGCAAATGATAATGAATATAAGTATATATCAAATCCTATGTTATTAATTAATACTATAGGCAATATGGAAAATAGTAAAAATGGGGTAATTAAGCTTAAAATCATAAGCCATGTATTTGTATTTTCTTCAAGCTCTGTTGTTACAATTCTTTTTTTATTAAAAAATACTAATTTATTTTTTTTATTTGTAAATGCCTTAGAATAGAAGAGTGTATGAATAAATTCATGAGGTATTTGAATTAAATAAAAGTTAAGTGCATAGAATAAAACAAAATTTATTACAGTAACTTTTATATCATTAATTGTATTAGAATTTAATGCCAACATATAACCTAATTCATAACCATATAAAATAACAAATAAAATCCTAATAATTATTCTTCTATTTAAATATTTATCTCTATCATAATCCTTTATTGGGCAAATAATATTTTCACTATCAAAATCCTCCTTTTTCTTTATAAATCTCCCTAAAACAATTTGCATAAGAACCACACACCTTTAAAATATAATAAAAAAGAATCATACAATAGTGTATGATTCCTTAATTATTAATATGTCCTAAACAAACCAACTAATTTACCTAAAATGACGCAATCTTCAACTATAATTGGATCCATTTTATCATTTTCAGGTTGTAATCTTATATAATTATTTTCTTTATAGAATGTTTTTAAAGTAGCTTCATTTTCAATTAAAGCAACTATAATTTCACCATTTCTTGCAGTCTGACATTTTTCAATTATTGCTAAATCACCATCGAAAATACCAGCATTAATCATACTTTCTCCACTTACATTTAACATAAATAATTCTTTATTATGCTTAATATAATCAAGCGGAACAGGGAATATTCCTTCAACATTTTCATTAGCTAGTATAGGCATACCAGCTGTAACTTTCCCTATGATGGGAATGTTAACCATTTCCTTTCTTGATGAATGATCTATAATCTCAAGAGCTCTTGGTTTAGTAGGATCTCTCTTTATTAATCCTTTTGACTCTAAACGTTTAAGATGACCATGAACAGACGAAGTCGATCTTAATCCAACAGCTTCACAGATTTCTCTTACTGAAGGAGGGTATCCTTTGTTATCAGTGAAAGTTTTTAAAAACTCATAAATTTCACTTTGTTTATCACTTACTTCTCGCATTTTCAACACCTCGCTTTTGTTATCATTATATCATAAGAATAGCACTATATCAAACCTATGTTCTTCTATTTGTAAAATATTTTAGTTGAAATATTTTTAATAAACTGGTAAAATAACAAGGTTAAAATAAACAGGTGGTGATTTAATGACTTATAAATATACTGAAGATGATTATTGTGATCTTTTTTCAAAAAAAATATGTGATAATTGCGGTAAATGTTTAGAAGAAGATGGGATAGATATAAGAGCCATAAATATTGATGATATAGCTAAGACTGTAGAAGAGAATTCATTTATAGAAGAAGAACTTAAAAATGCATTAGAAGCCTTAAAGGAAGAAGAGAAGGATTCTGAAGAAAATATAAATGAAGAAATAACATTAGAGAACTATAATGATATTCTAGATAAAATGGATTTAGAAGATGATTATGTAGATGCATTTGATAATATTGTATACTTCGATGAACTAGGTGTTGATAATGATACTGAGTTAGATGAGTTAACAGAAGAAATATATCCTGGAATAAGAAAAATGAAAAAATAGAAATTATTAAAAATGAAAGAAACTTATTTATTTTTTGAGTTTCTTTCATTTTTTTTATATTTAATTATTAATTTAATAACAAAATGCCATTTTCACGAGCAATGAACATATGTTCTTTATTTACTTTTTATACTTGCTAATGGATTAGATTTAGCAGCTTCTCTTAAAATTTCTTCATCTACATGAGTATAAATTTGGGTTGTTGATATATTTTCATGTCCTAATATACTTTGAAGGCTTCTAATATCAACATTACCATGCTTGTACATAAGTGTAGCAGCTGTATGACGAAGCTTGTGAGGAGTATATTTTTCATTAGTTAATCCTGCATTCTTAACATGTTTTTTAACAAGCAATTCTACAGTTCTTTTATTTATTGGAGTACCTCTAGATGATAAGAATAAAAATTTTTTATTTTCATCTGTAGCCTTATTATCATTACGTTTTGCAAGATAATCTTCAATTGAACTTATACATGCTTCATTTAAGTAAACAGTACGTTCCTTATTACCTTTACCTATAATAGTTAATGTATCACCTTTTATCTTATCTATTTTTATAGAGCATAATTCAGATAATCTCATGCCACAATTTAAGAATAAAGTTAAAATACAATAATCTCTTAAGTAATTACAATTCTTTTCATCTAAAGAGGAGAGTAGAGATACACTTTCTTCTAGTGTTAAATAAATTGGATGTCGTTTATTTATTTTCGGTGACTCTAACTCAGATGCTGGATTATAAGTGATTATTTTTGCTTTTCCATGCAAATAATTAAAATACGATTTAATTGTGGCAACTTTTCTAGCTCTTGCATAAGTTCCATTATTTCTTTGCTTTTCTACAAATGATAAAAAGGCATATAAATCACTTAAATCTATACTTTTTAAAAAAGTTTCATCTAAATCATTTATAGGTATTTCTTCAAATTCTATATCATCTGGTATGTAATAACCTTTATATACTTTTAAATACTTAAAAAATAAACTTAAATCAATTTTATAAGCTTCAATTGTATTATAGGATTTTCCTTTAATAGTTTCTAAATAACTTAAAAAATCAGCTAATACTTTAGGCAATTTATTATTATTTTGAACTTCAATACCAAATCTATTTTTTTGTTCTAAATTATTATAAGTATCTTTTTTTACAATTTCGTTTAGATCAAAGTTATTTTGTTTATTAGTTTTAGTATTTTTATCATTTTCATCCATGTAAAATCCTCCTTAAACTAGATTTAATTCTGATTTCATTATATCATAGCTATTTTGTGCTAACAATGACATTTATTTCGCTAAATGGTTATTTAGCGAAATAAATTTTCGAGTTATTTTTGTATTTTTAGCATATATTTTTTTCATTTTATACTATTTTTAGATATTTTAATGTAAATTTTATTATTTATTTAAATTTTTTCTTATAAATAAACTTTTTTTAAAGTTACTATCTTTTTTATTAAATTTTAAATTTCAACTATGATATTCTTTTAATAAATTTACATTTATTTTATAAGTTAAATTTTTATTTTTATATAATTCGCTTTTATTTAAATTAAATTATATTCTAGCAAATAAATTTTATTAATTTAATTTTAAATAAAAAAATAAACGCATTATCTAATACGTTTATTTTTCAACTTCAATAATTTTTGTTATTAAATCAGCTTTTAATAATTCTGATTTTGAAAATCCTTTTCTGAAATATCTTATTTGTTTATACATTTCTCCATTCATTTCAAAATCCAAAACATCGATTCTGTCACCAAAATAAATAATCGGATCTTTTTGACCTTTAACTGTAACTTTAATCTTCATAATTAACTCCTTATTTATTCATTTGTTTAATTATATTTTAAGTATACAACATACATTTATTTTTATAAAGAAAAAAGGAAAAGTTTATAAAACTTTTCCTTTTAATATTAAGTGTATTATTTAAATATTCCAAAAGGCTTACCAACTGGTAAAAATACCTTTCCAAAGTGCTTATTTAATACAGCTGCACCACATCCGTAGAATGACATAATAGCTATTAATAATTCTGACCAAGCAGCTAATCCATGTGAAAGTTCTGGCATTATTCCAAATGAATTTAATGATAATCCTAAGAATAAGAAATCAATTAAAACAAATATTGTGAATAATACTTTGTGAGTTTCCATTGCTCCAATTGTCATGAATATTGTAAATATTAAATATCCTAAAAATGCAAATCCTAATTGTTTAGTATCTGCTGTTGCAGCTAACTTTTCACCAAATACTCCATTTTGGATTAACCAAGTGAATCCCATTGCATACCAGAAGAATGCATATGCTCCAAATGCTGTTGCTCCAAATGTGTTATCATGTTTAAAATCATTAATACATGCAAATAATTGTGCTGTTGCTCCTAGGAATATTGCCCATGGGAATACTAATGCTACCCCTGAAGTTATTCCTAATTTTTGTGATGAAGCTACTAAAGTAATTATTGCTAGTCCAAATAATCCTAATGCTGATGGATCAGCAGTTACAATTTTTATCTTTTGCGTGTTTTCCATAATTTCCTCCTAAAAAATATAACTTTTATTACGACCTTATCAAGATTATCAGAAACTTAAATTCTTGTCAATAAGTTATATTCTTTTATTGCTTTTTACTATTATATTCCTCTATTTTTTTTGCTATATCTTCTAAATATTCTTGACGTTCATACTTTTCTAATAATTCCTCTTCAAGCTTAGTTTTTTCTTGATCTAATTCATTTAATAAACCATAACTACTTGAATTTTTTATCATTTCCTCTTCTATTTCTGCAATTTTATTTTCTATAGCTTCAATATCAGTGTATATAGTTTCAAATTCCTTTTGTTCTTTAAAAGTAAACTTTGGTCTTTCGTCTTTATTTTTCACGTAAGTTTTTTTCTTACTTATTTCAGCTTTATTATTTTGCTCCGCTTCTTTTTCTTTTAAAAATTTAATTTCCTTATTAATTAAATAATCACTATAGTTTCCATTATATATGTTAATTAATCCTCTACCCTCAAATGAAAATATCTTATTACAAATTCTATCTAAGAAATATCTATCATGGGAAACAACAATTACAACACCTATAAACTCATCAATAAAATCTTCAAGTATTTTTAATGTTTCTATATCAAGATCATTAGTTGGCTCATCTAAAATTAATACATTTGGAGCTTCCATAAGCACCCTTAGTAAATGAAGTCTTCTTCTCTCTCCTCCTGAAAGCTTTTCTATCATTGTATATTGCATTGTACCATCAAATAAGAAACGTTCTGCAAGCTGAGAGGCGCTTATTTTAGTTCCATCTTCTGTAGGAATCCACTCTCCTCCTTCTTTAACATAATCAATAGCTTTCATAGATAAATCCATATGTGAATCATCTTGAGAAAATGTAGATATCTTTACAGTTTCACCAATTTCTATATTCCCCTCATCTGGAGTAATAGAGTTTCTAATTATATTAAGTAGTGTTGTTTTCCCTACTCCATTTTCTCCAATAATTCCAATTCTATCTTCTTTTAATACTGTATAATTAAAATTATCTATAAGATTTTTAGTTCCATATCCCTTGCTTATATTTTTCAATTCTATAATTTTTTTACCTAATCTAGTTCCAATGAAAGACATTTCTAAATTAGCCTTTGGAGCTATATATTCCTCATTAATTAAATCATCAAATCTTTGAAGCCTTGCCTTTTGTTTTGTTGTTCTAGCTTTAGCCCCTCTTCTTACCCATTTCAACTCTTTTAATATTAACTTTTGCCTTTTCTCTTCACTAGCTGCTTCTAATTCTATTCTTTCAGCTTTCTTTTCAAGGAATGCACTATAATTACCTATGTAAGTATATATATTTCCTCTATCTAATTCTAAAATTTTATTAGATACTCTATCTAGGAAATATCTATCATGAGTAATCATTAATAATGCACCTTTTCTATTATTTAAATATTCTTCTAGCCATTCTATAGATCCTGAATCTAAATGGTTAGTAGGCTCATCTAGTACAAGTAACTCACATGGTTTTATTAATGCTGATGCTAAAAATACCCTCTTCTTTTGTCCACCAGATAAAGTACCCATTTTCATAGTATAATCATTTATTCCAAGCTTAGTTAATATAACTTTAACTTCACTTTCTAAATTCCATAAATTTAAGGAATCAATTTTTTCTTGAGTTTTTATAAGCCTATTGTTAATATCTTCATTAAATTCTTCATTTTTAGTTTTATCTAGTAAATTTTCATATTCCATCAACAATTTCATTTCAGGGGTATCACTATTAAATACTTGTTCTAAAACTGTTGCATTAGCATCAAACTCTGAGTTTTGTGAAAGGTACTCTACTCTTACTCCCTTACCTTTTGTAATACTTCCATCAAAGAACTCATCTCTTCCTGTTATTATTTTTAATAATGTAGACTTTCCACTACCATTTAATCCAATAAGCCCTATTTTATCACCATCATTAATTCCAAATGAAACATCATTTAATAAAACTTTTTCACTATATGTCTTTTTTATATTTTCAACTGTTATTAAATTCATCGTCTTCTCCTTTGATTAGTAATTTATTCACTAATTTTATCACATTTATATAAATTAATGCAAAAAAATTAGGCATACTAAATTTATGCCTAATATATCCTTACCTATTTAATAGAAAATGTAATCTTTGTACTTCTTCATTTTTATTTAGCCACCAATTCCTATACCATATATATATCAATTCTCCTCTTTTATCTATAATATCTAATAATCTTATTAAGATATTAACATTAAATTCTTCTTTATTATTTATAAATATTGTTTTAATTTCATCTTTACCCTTGCATCCAGATACATATAAAAGTGATTTATCCTTTTCATCTTCATATATGTGATAACCTAAATTAGAAAGCAAGTTAGTTATCCCCTTATCTAATCTCTCATTAGTTGAAATTTCACTTTTATATTCCTTAATATCATCACTAATTAAGAAATCTTCACTTTTTATAATAACTTGAAAACTATTATTTATGATTTCTTTGTTAGCATCGTACTCCTCTTTACTAATAATTAAAAATGGATATAAATTAGATAAAAGCTTATAATTTTTTTCTTCATATTTATTATCAATTACTTCTATAAAATCTAATTTGTTAATATCAATTTTGTTTTCTTTAAGATAATCATTTGTATTTTTATAACTATATTCCTTTAATACTTGTGGAATAATATCGTCATATGCTTTTAAAGCTAAATGTAGATTCCTTATTCTTTCATCTACATATTCATACTCAATTATTTCTTCCTCATATTTAAGCTCATCCTCTTCAATTTCTTCATATAAATAATAACTTGGTATGAATCTAATTATTTTCTCTAAATCATTCTTATTATCAATCTTATCATAACAATAATCTAATATATTTCTTTGAATATCACTTAAAGATTTAACTTTATTTTCTAAACTTAAAAATTCTTCATATGTAGTTAATGTTTCTTTTAAATTTAGTATACATTCATATAAATTATCTTCATTCGATACATTATCATCAATTTCATCTAATACCTTTTCTTTAAAAACCTTAGTTAAAAATTTGAATGAACTTGAAAATAACTTTAAATTATCAATATTCTCCATATATTGATTATAAATCTCTTTTTCTCTTTTATAATAAGCATCCTGAACTTGTTTATTTTTATTAGTTATTTTCTTATAATTAAATATTTGAGAGAATTTATACCACTTTATATCTACGATTTCCCCTAACAATTTTTTATTATGTTTGTAATTAATTTTTTTGACTTCTTCTAGCAACTGTTCAGGAGTATAATTTTTATAATAAATTTCTTCATTTTCAAAATCACTCGTGTATTCATTATTATAGATAGGAGGCATAAATGCAAAACTATTATTCAAAATGCCACTTAATTTTGTTATTATTTTTTTTATATCACTTACATCTATATTATCTTTTATAATTTCAAACTTTTTATTTCCTTTAAACTTTAAATACTTTATATATATATTAATATAATTTCCTGCAATAATTTTATCGATTTCTTCTACAACTGTTTCTTCTTCATTTCCAATTACTTCTTTACATTTACTTAAAATCGAAAAAAACCTAAAAGATTCATCTTTAAAATCTAAACTTTTCTTAGTTATTGAATATAAATCATTTAATGACCTTCCTAAATTATCTTTTTCTATGAATGTCAGAAATGTATTTATAATATTTCTTTTATTATTATTTATCTCTCTATTAAGTACTATAAGCTTCTTTGACTTAATTGAATCTAAATTGTAACATGAATTCAAATCTTTATATTTCTTTTCAACTCCTTCTACAGTAGCATTGTTTAATATATATTCTTGTAAATAATTTATAACATAATCACTTTTTTCATTATTTCTAATTATAGCAATTCTATTCCCTTGTATATAGTTTTTAATTAAGTTATCAAAAGTTGAGTTTTTCAATAAATATTCATAAATCTCTTTCATTATTTAGTGTAATCCCCTTATTGTATTATTTACTATAACATATGATTACTAAATAAATTACATTACAATATTAGTTAGATTACACTATAAATAAGCTATATTTAATAAAAAATCTACTTTAAGTTAATTTCAATTAACTTAAAGTAGATTAATATTTTAACTAAACAGTAATTTCACTTTTTATTTCTAATGCATCCTTATTTTCATCTATAATAGGTGAAACATATTCAGCAATAAATTCAACAACTTGACTTGGAGCTCTACCTACAAATTTTTGTGGATCGATTATTGCTAAAATTTCTTCTCTTGATAATCTAAAGTAATCATCTGCCATGATTCTTTCAATTAAATCATTATTTAACCCTTCACCCTTAACTCTTTGAGCTGCTGCCATTGAATGTTCTCTAATTCTTTCATGTAACTCTTGTCTATCGCAACCCTTTTTAACTGATTCCATCATTATATTTTCTGTTGCCATAAATGGTAATTCTTCATTAACATGTTTAGCTATTACTTTATCATAAACAACCATATTTTCAGCAATATTAATATAAAGATTTAAAACACCATCTAAAGCTAAGAAAGCTTCTGCTACTGATATTCTCTTATTAGCTGAATCATCTAATGTTCTTTCAAACCATTGCGTAGAAGCTGTTATTGCAGGATTTAAAGCATTAACTACAACTGTTCTTGCTAAAGCACCCATTCTTTCACTTCTCATTGGATTTCTCTTATATGCCATAGCTGAAGATCCAATTTGATGTTTTTCAAATGGTTCTTCTACTTCTTTCATACTTTGTAATAATCTTAAATCATTACTAAACTTATATGCACTTTGTGCTACTTCTGATAAAGTATTTAAAACTATAGAATCAATTTTTCTAGGATATGTTTGTCCTGTTACTCCATAACTCTTTTCAAATCCCATTTTTTCAGCTACATATGTATCTAATGCTTTAACTTTACTTTCATCACCTTCAAATAAATTCATAAAGCTTGCTTGAGTTCCAGTTGTACCTTTAACCCCTCTTAGTTTCAATTTACTTAATAGAAAATCTATATTTTCTATATCTAAAACTAAATCTTGCATCCATAATGTAGCTCTCTTGCCAACTGTAGTCAATTGAGCAGGTTGAAAATGTGTAAATCCTAATGTAGGCATATCCTTATATTTCATTGCAAAATTTGATAAATGATTTAAAACTGTAACTATCTTTTTCTTAGTTAATAATAATGCATCTCTCATTATTATTATATCAGTATTATCCCCAACATAGCAGCTAGTAGCACCTAAGTGTATGATTCCTTTTGCATGAGGACATTGTAATCCATATGCATATACATGACTCATAACATCATGTCTTACTTCTTTTTCTCTTTTTCTTGCCTCATCGTAATTTATATTATCTATATTAGCTTTTAACTCATTAATTTGCTCTTCTGTTATATTTATTCCTAATTCTCTTTCCCCTTCAGCTAAAGCAACCCATAACTTTCTCCAAGTTGTAAATTTCATATCATCAGAAAATATATAACTCATTTCCTTTGATGCATATCTAGAGTTTAATGGCGAATTGTATAAGTTTGTCATTTGAACACCTCCGAATAATTTATGCTTTTAACATAATATAATTCGTATTATATCATATTTTTATTTTTTTTGTTAGTAATAATAAAAAAAAATTTTCATATTATTTATTATAATACATATTACGGAGGAATTATTATGTGTAAATTAAGTACCTTTGATAAGTTTTCAGCCATTGTAGTTTTACTAGGATCATTAACATGGGGGATAATAGGAATATTTAATATTAATATTCTATCAGTATTATGTGGTGGTTCACCTACTATTTTAAGAATGATATATATTTTAATATTAATATGTGCTATTGATTTAATATCTTTAATATTTAGATGTAATATTATAACATTTAATACAGATAAGTAAACTAGTAAAACATACAATAAAATAAAAAAAAGTGCTTACGCACTTTTTTTATTTTAGTCTTCTAAAGTTTCGATTAATTTAGCGATTTCTTCTGCTGCTAAAGTTTCATCATCACCGCTAGCTGTAACTGTGATGTTAGCTCCTTTAGTAACTCCTAAAGATAAAACACCAATTAAGCTTTTAACGTTAGCTTTCTTTCCGTTAAATTCAATGCTTACATCAGATTTGAAAGATGAAGCTTTCTTAACTAATAAAGTCGCTGGTCTTGCATGTAAACCAGTTCCATTGTTTACTATTACTTCTTTAGATACCATTAAAACACACCTCTTTACGTATAATATATTATATATCTAACGATTACATTATATACTGTCCTTAAAATAATTTCAATACTAAAATGTCTTTTAATATAAACTTATTTTTTATCTAGGTTGTACAATTAATTTTATAGCTGTTCTTTCTTCACCATCAATTTCTATGTCAGTAAAGGCAGGTATACATACTATGTCTCTTCCACTTGGAGCAACAAAGCCCCTTGCAATTGCTATAGCCTTTACTGCTTGATTTATTGCACCTGCACCTACAGCTTGTATTTCTACAATATTTTTCTCCTTAATAATTGCTGCTAGAGCACCTGCCACTGAATTTGGATTAGATTTTGTTGATACTTTTAATACTTCCATTTGTATTTCTACCTCCTGATTTAAAATCGTTTACATATGATTGTTTATAAATTCTTATAATTACTTATATGATTATATATTCTACAAAAGACTGAAATCTCCTTTTAATTTTAAAAAAAATTTAAAAAATTTTTAAAAAAAATATAAAAAATGCATTTTGTAATAATACAAAATGCATTTTTTTATTTATTTAGCAAAATCCACTGCTCTTATTTCTCTAATTACATTGATCTTAATTTGCCCTGGATACTCTAATTGTTCTTCAACACTTTTAGCTAAATTACGTGCTAATTCAATTGAACCAGCATCGTCTAATTGTTCTGGTTTAACCATGATTCTAATTTCTCTTCCAGCTTGAATGGCATATGACTTATCTACGCCCTCATAAGAATTTGCAATTTCTTCAAGTTTCTCTAATCTCTTAATATAAGCTTCTAACGTTTCTCTTCTAGCGCCTGGTCTTGCTGCTGATATTGCATCAGCTGCTTGAACTAAAACAGCTTCCATAGACATCATTTCAACATCACCATGGTGAGCAGCAATAGCATTTACAACTAATGCTGATTCATGATACTTTTTAGCAAAATCTCCTCCGATTAATGCATGAGGTCCTTCTTGCTCTTGATCTATTGCTTTACCGATGTCATGTAATAAACCTGCTCTTTTAGCTAAATTTACATCAAGACCTAACTCTGAAGCCATTACGCTTGCTAAGTATGCAACTTCTATTGAATGCTTTAACACATTTTGACCATAGCTAGTTCTATACTTTAATCTTCCTAAAAGTCTTATAATTTCAGGGTGTAAACCATGTACACCTGTTTCTAAAGTCGCTTGTTCGCCTTCTTCTTTAATATCATTTTCAACATCTTTTTTGGCTCTTTCAACCATTTCTTCAATTCTAGCTGGATGTATTCTTCCATCTACAATTAATTTTTCTAGTGCTATTCTAGCTACTTCTCTTCTTATAGGATCAAAGCTAGATAAAATAACCGCTTCTGGAGTATCATCAATAATTAAATCTACTCCTGTTAATGTTTCGAGTGTCCTTATGTTTCTACCTTCTCTTCCAATAATTCTGCCCTTCATCTCATCATTTGGTAAAGCAACAACATGAACTGTAGATTCAGATACATGATCTGCTGCACATCTTTGAATTGCAGTAGTTATAATTTCTCTTGCTTTTTTATCAGCTTCTTCTTTAGCCTTTGACTCAATGTCTTTAATCATTAAAGCTGCATCATGAGAAACTTCCTTTCTAACTTCTCCAAGAAGAATTTCTTTAGCTTCTTCTGAAGTTAAAGTAGATATTCTTTCTAATTCTTCTCTTCTTTTAGCATGTAACTGCTGAACACTTTCTTCCATTTGATCAATTTCTTGCAATCTTTTATTGATAGTTTCTTCTTTCTTTTCTAATAGATCACTCTTTTTGTCTAAAGATTCTTCTCTTTGAAGAATTCTTCTTTCAAGCCTTTGAATTTCATTTCTTCTCTCACGAGAATCTCTGTCTAAATCATTTCTTAGTTTGTGAACCTCTTCTTTAGCCTCTAAAATAGATTCTTTCTTAGCAGCTTCAGCTTCTCTTTTAGCCTTTTCAACTAAATCTTTAGCTTCATTTTCTAAAAATAAAACCTTCTTTTGTGTGGCCTTTTGTATTGCCTTGTATACGATAAACCCGAATACCGCTAATACAACAATATCAACCAATATAATTGTTAATATCTCCAAACTAACACCTCCTCGTATAAATCTCTATTTATAATTTAATAGAGAACGTCTAGGTGTCATATTATTCTCACTGTCCCTATGAATATGATAAACCAGTATTTGTTATTATTTTACCTTATAAACAAAAATATGTCAAGATTAGTTCCTTGCTATGTATACACACTAAATTGCTTAAAGATATTTCATTAATAGTATTTCCTATTTATTTATTTATATTAAAAAGGATATGCAATTTATAAAAACTACATATCCTTAATTATTATTTATTCGCTAACTTTTTTAGCTGACCCTTTAGTTTTATCTACCATTAGCGGTAATTCATATTTACTTCTAATTTTATTTTCTATTTCAAGAGCAATTTCAGGATTATCTTTTAAATATTGTTTAGCATTTTCTCTTCCTTGACCTAATCTTATATCCCCATAAGAGAACCAAGCTCCGCTCTTTTGAACAATATTTTCTTTAACACCAACATCAACAATATTTCCTGTTCTTGATATTCCTTCATTATACATTATGTCAAATTCAGCTTGTTTAAATGGAGGTGCTACTTTGTTCTTCATAATTTTTACTCTTGTTCTGTTACCAACAATTTCATCACCTTGCTTAATTGAATCGATTCTTCTAACATCCATTCTAATACTTGAATAGAACTTAAGAGCTCTTCCCCCTGTTGTTGTTTCTGGGTTTCCGAACATAATTCCAACTTTTTCTCTTAATTGATTAATGAAAATAACAACACATTTAGATTTATTTATAGTACCTGTTAATTTTCTTAAAGCTTGAGACATTAATCTTGCTTGTAAACCAACATGAGAATCACCCATTTCACCTTCAATTTCAGCTCTTGGCACTAAAGCTGCTACTGAGTCAACTACAAGTACATCTATGGCTCCAGATCTAACTAATGCTTCTGCTATTTCAAGCCCTTGTTCTCCTGTATCTGGTTGAGATACTATAAGATTTTCTGTATCAACACCAAGGTTTCTAGCATAACTTGGATCTAATGCATGTTCAGCATCTACGAAAGCAACAGCCCCACCTAACTTTTGAGCTTCAGCTGCAACATGTAATGCAACTGTAGTTTTACCTGAACTTTCTGGTCCATATATTTCAATAATTCTACCTCTTGGTACTCCTCCAATTCCAAGAGCTATGTCCAAATCAAGACATCCAGTAGAAATTGAGTCTACATTTAAAGTGCTATGTTCACCTAATTTCATTATAGACCCTTTACCAAATTGTTTCTCAATTTGACTCATCGCATTCTCAATTGCTTTTAATTTATTTTCATCAATATTTGCCATTAAATAATCACCCTTTCATGAACGTTTGTTCTTATGTTTTTAATTATAAAGTATTATTTATTTGTAGTCAACATATATTATAATTTTTTATTGAAAAAAGAGCCCTTTCTATATATTCTTTATATAGAAGGAACTCTTTGAATTATAACCAATTTATTTCATTATTAAACCTTATTTCATAGAAATAGCTGCCTTATTTTTAACAAAATAATCAACACCTGAAATTATTGTAATTATTACAGCTAATATTAATAAAATATTAGGAACATAAGTAAAGAACCCATTTAAAAATGCATTATTACTTACAAAATTAATTGCTGCTTGTGATGAGACAATATTAACTTCTACTAATAATGTAATAATTGCAGCCATTTGAGTTACTGTCTTTATTTTTCCCCACCAGCTTGCAGCAATTACAATACCATCTGATGCAGCTAAAGTTCTAAGACCAGAAACTGCAAATTCCCTTGCAATTATTATTACTACAGCCCAGCCTGGTATCATATTTAATTCAACCAATGAAATTAATGCCGCTGTAACTAGTAACTTATCCGCTAATGGATCCATAAATTTCCCAAAATTAGTTATTTGATTTCTACTTCTAGCTATATGACCATCAAGTTGATCAGTAATCGATGCGATTATAAATACCGCTGTTGCAACTATTGAACCATATGGAATATCCCTTACTGCTATAAAAACTAAAAATACTGGAACTAGAAATATCCTAATCATTGTCAATTTATTTGCTAAGTTCATCAAAAATCTCCCCTATTAAATCGTACTCCATAACATCAGTAACCTTAACTTTTATTATATCGCCTATACTTAATCCGTCATGCTTCTTAATATAGATAAGCCCATCGATTTCTGGAGCCATTTCGTAATTTCTACCAATGAAATATTCTCCATTGTTGCTATCTATTATGGTATCATAAATATTTCCTATTTTCAATTTAATTTGTTCTTTAACAACATCTCTTTGAATAGCCATTAATGTGTTTTGACGTTCTTTCTTTATATTTTCTTCTATTTGGCCATCCATTATTGCTGCTGGCGTATCCTCTTCTTGTGAATATGCAAATACCCCTACATTTTCAAGCTTATAATCTTTTAAGAATGTTGCTAATTCATTAAATTCTTCTTCTGTTTCTCCTGGGAATCCTACTATTAATGATGTTCTTAATGCTATATTAGGAACCTTATTTCTTAAAGTTTCTATTTTATCAATTATAGTTTCCTTATTAGTTCTTCTTCCCATTTGCTTTAACACTTTACTACTTATATGTTGAATAGGTAAATCTAAATACTTCACAACCTTATCGTTATTTACAATTTCTTCAATTAATTCATCAGTAATTTCTTCAGGATAACAATATAGAAGTCTAATCCATTCTACTCCATCAATTAATGAAATTTTTCTAACTAAATCATGAAGCATTCTTTTTCCATAAATATCAACACCATAATCAGTTAAATCTTGTGCTATTAATATTATTTCTTTTACTCCATTGTTAACTAAAAGATTTACTTCATCTAAAATATTTTTTTCTAATCTACTTCTAAATTTTCCTCTTATTTTAGGTATTATACAGTAAGTACAAAAGTTATTGCATCCTTCTGCTATTCTAACATAAGCTGTATGTTGCTTAGTTGTTAATAATCTAATACCTTCATTAACCCCTTCATCACTATAAGCTGCTAATGAAATTCTCTTATGATCTTTGATAAAATCTAAGATTAATCTGTGTAATTTCATATAATCATTAACTCCCATTAATATATCTATCTCAGGAATTAATTCTAATAATTCATCACCATATCTTTGAGTTAAACACCCAGTAGCAATTAACATTTTACATTTATATTTATTTTTGTACTCAGCCATTTCTAAAATAGTATCAATAGATTCTTGCTTTGCACTTTCTATAAATCCGCATGTATTTACTATAATTATATCTGCTTCCTTAGCGTTATTTGTAATTTCATAATGTTTATTTATAGCTCCTAAGATTAATTCTGAGTCTACTCTATTTTTGTCGCATCCCAAACTAACCATTCCAACTTTATATTTACTCAACTTTTTTCCTCCTAAGTATAAATAATAATACTTATTTTAATTTAACTATCTCATATTTACAAGTATTTTATATTGTTATTCGTTATATCTATCTTCTTTACCAACCAATACCTGCCTTGGTCTACTTCCATCTTTTTCTGATATTATACCATGTTCTTCTAGTTCATCCATAATCCTAGATGCTCTATTAAATCCTACTCTTAATTTTCTTTGAATAAAAGATGTTGATGCTTGTTGATAATCAATAACCAATTTCATTGCTTCTTCTAGCAATTCATCAGTATCACTACTACTCATTGCAGCTTCATTACTTGATTCACTATTTATATGATTAATAATATCTTCTGAATAATCAACATCATCTTCTGAGTTTTTAATATACTCAACTACATTTTCAACTTCCTCTTCTGAAATAAATGCTCCTTGAACTCTTAAAGGTTTATTTTCACCTATAGGATAATATAACATATCACCCCTACCTAATAGTTTTTCTGCTCCAACTTGATCTAGTATAGTTCTTGAGTCAGTTCCTGAAGATACTGCAAATGATACTCTTGATGGAATATTTGCTTTAATTACCCCAGTAATAACATCAACTGAAGGTCTTTGAGTAGCAATTATTAAATGCATACCAGCAGCTCTAGCCATTTGTGCCAATCTACAAATATAATCTTCAACATCATTAGGACATGCCATCATTAAGTCTGCAAGCTCATCTACTATTACTACTATATAAGGTAGCTTTTCTTGTATTTCACCCTTTTCATATAGCTTATTATAAGATTCTATATTTTTAACTTTCATTTGAGAGAATAAATTATATCTTTTATTCATTTCATTTACTGCCCAATTTAATGCACCAGCTGCTTTCTTTGGATCTGTAACAACAGGTATTAACAAATGTGGTATTCCATTATAAACACTTAATTCAACAACCTTAGGGTCAACCATAAGTAACTTAACCTGTTCTGGAGAGTACTTGTATAATAAACTTATTATAAGAGAATTTATACATACTGACTTACCTGATCCAGTAGCACCTGCAATTAACATATGTGGCATTTTACTCAAATCACCAACTATACATTTGCCTGTAATGTCTTTTCCTAATGCAAAAGCTAAATTTTTTGATGTATTAGTAAATTCCTTAGAATCTAATACTTCTCTTAAAAATACCGGAGATTGTTTCTTGTTAGGAACCTCTATACCTATAGCTGCTTTACCTGGAATTGGCGCTTCCATTCTAACACCATTTGCTGCTAAGCCTAAAGCAATATCATCTTGAAGGTTAACTATTTTAGAAACCTTAACTCCTGGACTTGGCTGTAATTCAAATCTTGTAACAGAAGGCCCCTTAGTAACTTGTACTACTTTTGCTTCAACTCCAAAATTAGAAAGTGTTTCTTCAAGCTTATTAGCATTATCTATCAAGTCTTTTTTATCTTCATTTTTAAGTTTTAATTTAGAATTTATATTTAATAAATCCATTGTAGGAAAAGCATATTCTTTTTTTTGTACTTCACCTGATTCATTTAAGGATTCTTCAATTTCCTTACTTACAACTTCTTTATCATCATGAGATAAATTTTTGTTTATCTTTTTAGTTTCACTACCTTTAGCAACAATATATTCTTCTTGCATCCCAGCTTCACTAGAGAAATCTTTATCTAAATCAAAGTCTTGAAGAGGATTTACATCTTGTAGCTCAGAATTTCTCATAAAATCTAAAATTTGTATTTTATTATTTATACCTTTAATAAAATCTTCTTTCTCGTTATTATCATTTTCTGGAACAATAACTTCTATAGTATCATTAGTAACCTTTCTTTCAGATTTCTTACTAACTTTACTTTTTTGATTTTTAACGTTGCTTCTTCCACCTCCTACAAGTCCATCTATCAATCCCTTACCTTTAACATATATATCATATAATGTTATATCCATTAATAAGATACTTCCTATAGCAAACAATGTAATATATAATATGTAACTTCCTATATATCCTATTAACATAGATAAAGGATAAGCTATTATAAATCCTAAAAAGCCACCATGCATACTATAATTAGTTGAAAACTTCATTTCTCTAATTGTATCTATAAATCCTTTACTAATTCCTTGCCCTACAGCAAAATTGATAGAAATAGTACTACAAAACAACCAAATTACTACAGCCATTAATGTAATACTAAAAAACCTTCTAGAATATTTAATAGTTCCCTTTGATTTTATTGTATCTATACCAAAATATATTAAATATATCGGAATGATATAAACAACTACTCCGATAAAATGATACATCACTCTTCGTGTAAATATAGATAAAATCCCAGCTAAATCTGTATATGTTGAAAAACATAATAAAATTCCTACAGCAACATATATTATAGCTTTGATATCTCCTTTCTTTTCAATAGATGAATCTTTTTTCTTTTTACTAGTATTCTTCTTTTTACTGCCCGTTCCCATCAAATCACCTCTGTACTTAAAACATCATTTTAGTAAATTTTATTATATTATAGCTTATAAATATTTTAAACACATTTCAAACAAAAAAGAAACTCCTATATGGAATTTCTTTTCATTGTTTTCATATTTTATTTTTCCTCTTCTTTTTCCTTTATTAATTCATTTAATTTAGCTAATGCTTCTTTTATACCTCCAACTTTATCAATTAATCCGCATTCAACTGCCTGCTCTCCAATCAACATTGTTCCCATATCATTTAATAATTCATCTGACTTTAACATCATTCTTTCTAATTCATCTTTATCAATTTTTGAAGTTCTTACAATAAAACTATTAATTCTTTCTTGCATCTTCTTAAAATAATGGAAAGTTTGAGCTACCCCTATTACAAATCCATTCATTCTAACAGGATGTACAATCATAGTTGCAGATGGTGTAATAAAAGAATAGTCTGCTGATGTTGCTAATGGAACACCAATAGAATGTCCTCCACCTATTACAATAGAAACTGTTGGTTTTGATAATGAGTAAATCATTTCTGCTATGGCCAATCCAGCCTCTACGTCTCCTCCTACTGTATTTAAAACAATTAATACTCCTTTAACCTTATCATTTTGTTCCATGGAAATTAATTGTGGAATTAAATGTTCGTATTTTGTTGATTTTGTTTGTGGTGGTAATACAACATGCCCCTCAACTTGACCGATTATAGGAAGTATTTGAATACTTTGATCTGGCCCAGTCATATTGGTATTTCCTAATTCTCTGATTTCAGATAGTTTTGCTTGGTCCTTCTTCAAACTTTCCTCTTCATGTTTTTCACTTTCATTTCCAGTCTCATTTTCACTATTTATATTTCCAGTACATTTCAATTCATTTTCATTTCCGTATGTAACATTATAATTAACATCCATAAAGTTATCCTCCTATTTTTTTCATTTAACCTCTTATATCTAAAACTACAGCATAAAGTATTTTTCCATTTTTATATGTCCCTTCAATTCCAACTACAATTTTCTTATCATAATTAGGAACTCTAATACTTCCTCTAGTCATTTCTAATTCAGTTATTTCATCATCCCATATATACGCACGAATTTTTTTAGGTTTTTCACTAAACTCAAAATTTATCAACTCACCTGGTCTTACCTTTAATGAAGATTTCTTCAACAAAACTTTATAATCATCATAATTACTACCAGCAAGTTCACTTTCTGTATTTTCATTTGTTATAGTAAAGTTATAACTACATAAGTATTTAGTAGAATGTTTCCCTCTTAATCTAACTATTAACTTAGGAATTGATTCATTTTCTTTTTTATTATCATTTTGTTTTTTCTCTTCTGTAGTTTTTTCAGGCATATTTTCACCATTTTCAATTTCATTTGCCTTTTTTTCTTCTTCTTTTTTTCTTATATCGTCTAATCTTTGCTGATCAACTTTGTGACGTTCCTCCTTTAACTCTTTTTTTACATCTTCTAACCTTCTATATGGCTCACCCTCACTGTTTTCTTTCGATTCTCCTTCCTCACTCTCAATAGGTTCTGAATATACTAAATTACTATTTATAGTTAGTAATATAGTTAATATTAAGTTAAATAAGAAAAATTTCTTTCGCATATAACAACACCTCTAGAGTTTCTTTCAAAAGTAGTTTTCCCATAATACAAAAATTAATTTATAATAAATAAAAAAGTGTACTAAAAAGATAATACACTTTTTAGTACACCTAGCCATGAATTACCAGCATCCTCCACAGAAGAATAATAGTATAATTATCCACCATGCCCAGCCGCCACCGCAGCCTCCAAAGCCACCACAGCCACCGCCACAGTTACCGAATCCTCCACCATATCCTCCGTAGCCGCATCCGTATCCGCTATTGTTACAACATTGATTGCAACATTGATTGCAACATGGTTGACAACAACAATTGTTTCTACAACAGCAGTTTCTTCTACAACACTTCTTTGACATGTTTCTCATCTCCTATCATTGGTACTTTAATATATAGTATTCAATTTCACATTTTATGGTTCTACATTTCGTAATATTCTTTTTAAATAGACACTGTTAATAATTTTTGTTATCATTAAATAAGTAAACTTAGACAGCTCAAGTATTGAGATAGCTTTTATAAATATGATTTTAAGATAGTAAATTTATAAATACTTTTATGAAAAAAGGAGTGATTAAATGAGTACAACTAGAAATAGATTAGTAGCACCTAGAAATGTAGTAAACACAAAAATGCTATATTCATTTTATATATTAAAGGAATTATCTAAGGGTGAAGTAATGTTCGGTAATAAAGTACTTGAAACATTTAGAGATGTATTTCAAACCTCTAATTTACCTTTTCCTGTATCATCAAGCACTATTTATGAAACATTTTATGATTTAGAAGAAAAAGGTTACGTAATTAGCAAATGGACAGGTGATGAATTTTTAAATAAGAGAAGCAAAAAAATATATTCCATTACAGATGAGGGTATTTACTATTATAAACACCATATAGCGGATTACATTCATAATTTAGAAAGAACTAAAAGCACTCTTGATTTAATGATAAATATGCTAAAATAATATATATTAAAAAGATGACTTAAGAATTTAAGTCATCTTTTCCTTTATAACCCATATTACATATCACATCTAAGGATTTTAATATATCCCTATATCCTTTTTTCATAAGAGAATCACAATAAAGTTCATTAAAACTCAAACAATCAATATTCTTCGATAACAATTTAATATAATTTTCTCCATAAAGCTTTATTAAAATATTTTTGAATGAATTTTGGATTACTATTCTATCATTTAAATCCTTACTATTAGAACCTTCGATTTTCTTTGAATTAATTTCTAAAATTCCATAAAACTGATAAATATAACTAAGCTCCTTTAATGAATATTCGTCACATAAAGTTGCTATTATTTTGTGATAATCCTTGTACATAGGTATTGAATAAGACACTTCATAATTATCCATATTTTGAAGCACTCTTACACTTTGGTAAATTGCATTACAAAAGTCCAATCTTATTATATTGGCGTTAATATACTTTTCCTTTGCATTACAATTTTCCTGATAATTTAAATTTTCTCTTTGAATTCTAACTTGTTCATGTAATGAAACTTTATTAATAAAAATACTGCAAATAGCTCCAATTACAGAACCTAAAACTAATCCACCCGCTGAGATTAATGCTGTAACAAGTGCAATCGGCAACAAAACTCACTCCTAATAGTTGATTACAATTATAGTATTATCATTATTTTTTAAAATATTATTATATATTTGTATAATTTTATGTCTATTTTTGTTTTCGTGCATAAAATAAATAATAATAAATTTTAGGGAGGATTATTATTTGGAATTAAATTCAACATCACAACCTACAAAATATATTAAGAAGTTAACTTTAGAAAAATGTTTGAATTGTAATAACAAATTAACTTTATATTTTTATACAAAAGATTATAATTCTTATACTTTTTTGGATATAGTAATTAGAAATACTAAAAATAGAGATGAATTTATTTGTCCATTTACTATAAATTCACCTAATTCTATAACAATTGATTTAAATAACATTTGCCAATGTTTAACTGATTATGAAGGATCACTTTCTATTGTAGCTAAATCATCACATACATTATTTTCTATAACTCCAATTTTATCAAAGGAAAAACTTATTATTGATGGTTTTTCACATAAAAGTCCTTATAAACTATATATTAGAACCCTAGAAAATGGCGAACTTAGATTATCAAGTATAATAAATAAAAAACTATAGGGGATAATCCCCTATAGTTTAAATACTACTTATCAAATACATTTCTTTAGTTAACTTTATTTTTCTAAGTTAACTTTATTTAAATTTAGTTTCAATTCGAATATTTCTTCCTTTAAACTTATAATAGTTTCATTAGCATTTTTTAATTCTAATTCTTTTCTATTTTCAATTTCTCTAATTAAATTATTTTTCTCTTCATTTATTTTTGTAATTTCTGCTGATTTATTTAATAAAACTTCTTGAATTCGTTGATTTAAACTATTGCTATACTCTTTATACTCTTTTTTTTCTCCATTCAATATAGCAATTTCATTTTTAAATCTATTATTTTCACTTTCTAAATAATTAATTTTTTCATTAAGAATATTTGCTTTGGTTAACTTATCATTTAACTCCTTTATTTCTTCTTTTAATTTATCATTTTCATCCTTTATAGCCTTATTATCACTTGATATCTCTGTTAATGAATTAATATGTAATTGCAAATTTTGAATTATATCAGATTTTTCCTTTAGTTCTTTTTCTACAGTAGAAAGTGCAGAATTAACACGTGAAAAGCTATCTTTTACATCATTTAATTCATAATCCTTCTTATTAATTTGCTCACTAACATCATTACATACCTTTTTCAAATTTGTATTTTCATCTTGAAGTATAGATATAACTTTGTCTTTCTTTTTTATTTCATTTTTAAGCTTTGTATCATATTTATCTTCTAGATAAGTAGCCATTTCTAAAGAATTAATAAAGCATCCTTTTAATGAATCTATCAAAAAGTTAAATCTATCAATTTCACCTTTTCGATCATTATATTTTTCATCATTTTCTACTATAAAGCTATCATATTGATTTAACAATGTAGTAATCATACTTTCAGCATCATCAAAACTACTTTGAAGCATATTAAGCCTGTCTTTTGTTGACTTTTTTAACTTTAACCCCTTTGTCTCTATTTTTTCCTCTATAACTACAGGTTGAGTCTCTTGAATTTTTTCTTGATTTTCAGTAGTTTTTTCATTATTTTCTCTAATTTCGTCCATTTTTTAAACCTCTTTCTTTTTCCTCTTTAGTTAACCAAAGTTAACTAAGTTAACTTTGGTTAACTTAGTATTATTATTATAACATATAAAAAGTGTATTTTCTACGAAAATTTAACATAATTTAATCCATAAAAACTGCGCACATTCCCGAATGTGCGCAGTTTTTTCTTAAACTATTGATTTTAAGCCATTTTCATGGTATTATATTTTTATAAAAATATAAAAAGCGCAGTTTAAAAATATAAAATGCGCAGTTTTATTTTTAAGCAAAATCGATTTGTACGAGAAAGGAAATTTTAAATGGATTTAAATGATGAAATGCTCGAGATGATGAAATTCTATAAATTTTATAAAAAAATGAGAGCATATGAAGAGAAAAATGAGTTTACCGAAAAAATGCAAGAAATTGATATAAAAACAGAGGGAGCAAATGAAATTTCTAAAAAAATGCCTCCAAAAACAGAGGGAGCAATTTTAAATAATAAAAAAGACCATAAAAACGATGAAATTACAAAAGAAGAGGGTAAAAAAAAGAATTATAAAGCAACTAGGCCATTAGAAGTTGAGGAATACGAACAAATTATTAAATTATGTAAAGAAGGTTTTACATATACTGATAAAAAGACAGGAAGAGAAAAAAAGTTTAGGCCAAACCAACCTTTAGCTTTTGCATTAGCACTTCAAGCAACTCTTGGTTTCAGAGCATCAGATATAGTTAATTTAAAAGTTTCAGATTTTAACAGAAGTAAATTTGCTATAAAAGAAATAAAAACAGGTAAATGGCAAAATAGAGATTTAAATGATGTAATGTATAATAAACTATTAGAATATGTAGTTACTAATAATTTAGATAAGGATGATTTTATTTATCCTAATAAAGTTAGAAACATGCAACAACAATTAAAAATAATAACTGATTATTTAGGATATAAAAATATAGGTACCCATTCATTCAGAAAACTTTTTGCTCATACATTATACGAAGAATCTGGCCATGATATAGAATTAGTTAGACATGTATTAAATCACTCTGATATAAAAACAACTATGCGATATCTTGGAGTAAGTATGAAGAAATTAAGAGAGATGAGTAACAAGATAGATTTCTCTTATGCTTTATAAAACAGAGGGAACAAGCTATTATAATTTAATAAAAAAGACAGTAGGTAGATTTGTATTTTACACAAATCCATCTACTATCTCCTACTGTCTCATCTATTCTCCCTATCTCCCTATTTATTTGCCTTTAAATTTTTATAATTTAAACCTAACTTTTAAAGTCAACCTCTTCTTTTGCACCTTCTTCACGTAATTGATTAATTCTCATATTAATAAATATATCTAATTCATTACTTGTCAATTTTTTATATTCAATGTTCATACCTATTATTCCATCTCAGAAATGAATTTGCATTACTATATACTATCTTTTTTTAATACTTCCCTTGCTCTATATATAGAATCCTTAGCATTATACCAAGGTTCATTTGCATATCTATAATCAAATTTATTAATAAACCACTCTAAGTCACTTTCTAATTCCTTACAATATTTCATTTGAACATTAATTATTTCTTGCTTAAATACTTCATAGTCTTTTTTGCTAAACTTTTCTTTAGCTGAATTAATGAGAAGTTTATTATGCTTGAAACAAAAAAAATCTTGTGATCTAAAGTTTTCTCTAAATGCTTCTTTATTTTTCCACAGTTCTAAAGTAATATCAATGTCACTGTTCATAGCCTTTAAATTTACTTTTTCACAAACAAAACATTTCTTTTCATTAGCTTTCTTTATAAAGAATTTACTTACTTTATTCTCAATTTGTCCACTTTCCATTTTTCTTATTTCTAATGTAATAAGTTTTTTTAGCATTATTGCCATTCCTAATTTATCTCTCATATCTTCCATTTTGCTCATATGATAATCACAAAAAGTATACTGTTCTCCAAACTTTGGAAAGAACTCTAAGTCCATAACTAAATCTGTAGATATTGCATTTAAAACTTGATTTTCAAAATCTTCTATGCATCTACATAATGCACACTTTTCTTTTTTCTCAAAACTTTCGTAAATTCTAATATGCTCAATACTAAGTTTCTCTAATTCCCCTTTATCCATAAAACCCTCCATTTTAACATTCCAAAATTTATTTTTTCTTCTTCAATTCCAATAATACTTTTTCACATGTTACAGGAAGCTCATAAAATCTAATATTAATAGCATCATAAATTGCATTTAAAATAGCCGGTGCTGTTGGAATCATTACTGGCTCTCCTATTCCTTTTGCTCCATAAGGACCTGTTGCATGTACAGCAGCCTTTCTTATAACATTAATTCCCCATGAAGCATAAGCTCCAGTATCAGCATAAATTCTAGCTTTTAATGCACATAGCCTTCCATTACTTTTAACTGCTGTTTTATAGTACATTTTCATCAGATGCCTTTTACTATGAGATATAGTAGATTCTTCTCTACTATATATAATTTTAACTGGTCTTTTAGTTATATAAGAAGCAATAGCTGCATGACATTGAGGATTAATATCCTCTCTTGCCCCAAATGCTCCCCCAATAGTCATATTAATAACATTAATATTTTCTTCCTTCATATTTAAACATCTTGCAACTTCTTCCCTATCATAATGAGGATATTGTGTTGCAATATATAAATCCAAAGTATTATTTATGGCATTATAGTTTGCTATTGTAGATTCTGGTTGCATAAAAGCATGCTCAGTCATTTGAGTTTTATAAGTATTTACACTAATAAATTTAGCTTCTTTAAATCCTTCATCTATATTTCCTTTATTTATTTCTACAGAAAATAGAATATTATTTTTCTCACCTATTACAGGAGCATCTTTTTGTATTGCTTCCTCAATAGAAAATACACCTTTATATTCTTCATACTCTATTTTTACTTTTTCTAAGGCTTCTTTCAAATTTTTCTTATTATTAGCTATTACTAATAAAATGCAATCTCCAACTCTTTTAACTACGTCTTTAACTAAGATTGGTATATCCTTAAATATAACACCATGACTAGTTGATCCTGGAATTCTTGAATAATCTATTACATCAATTACTCCATTAAGTTTTTTAATTTCATCTATATTAATATACTTTATCTTCCCATATGCTATGGTACTTCTTTTAACCCCAGCATAAAGCATATCTGGTAATTCTAAATCATCTGGAAATAGTGCTTTTCCTAATACTTTTTCATATGCATCAGGTCTTATTATACTTTTTCCAATCAAGTTAAAACCTCCTAAAGCATTAGTAACACTTTCTATTTAATTTTTCTTCGGCTAAAAGAACAGCTTTAATTATCTTTACATACCCTGTACATCTACATAAATTCCCACTTAAAGCCTCTTTAATTTCTTCTTCTGTTGCTTTAGGATTTTTATCTAATAATGCTTTTGCACTTAATATCATTCCTGGTGTACAATAACCACATTGCACTGCACCAACTTCAATAAACGCTTCTTGAATTGGATTCATTTCATCCATGCTTAATCCCTCTATAGTAATAATCTTCTTACCATCAGCAGAAGATGCTAACATTAAACATGAATTAATTGCTTTTCCATCTAATATTACTGTACATGCACCACATTCACCTTCGCTACACCCTTCTTTTGTTCCTTTAAGTTTTAATTCATCTCTTATAAAATCAATTAATCTTAGAGATGGATCAATATTTCTTATATAATCTATACCATTTACATTAATAGAAACTTTAATTGAAAACACCTTCTATCCCTAATGCATTATTTATAGCATGCTTGTATGCACCTTTAACTGCTTCCTTTTTAAAATCAGCAGTACTACGCCCTTTAATACTATTATAAACTGAATTCTCTAGTTCATTTAATACATCATTATCTAATAAATTTGCTTTATTTTTATTTAATAATAAATTTTCTAATTGCGTGATTTTAAAAGGAAATCTACCAGCTGCACCAACCGCAACACTTATGTTTTTAATAATATCATCTTGAACATTCAAGCTTACAGCAATATTAATTCTTGCAATTGCTAATGAATTTCTTTTCCCTAACTTATAATACCCACTATAATTATTTTTTTTAGGTATTATAAACTTAGTTAATATTTCATCAAATTTTATTTTTTCTTTTTCATAATTTTTAAAATATGTTTCCACTTTAATTTTCCTAGTTCCATTTATAGATTCAATAATCATTTCGCTATCTAATGAAATTAAACATGGAATAGAGTCTGCTGCTGGTGCTGCATTTATAACATTACCACCTATAGTAGCAACATTTCTAATTTGTGGCGAACCCATATGTTTACTACATTCATATAAAACATTAAAATACTTTCTTACTTTTATGTTTTCCTCTAATTCTGCAAATGTAATCATAGAGCCTAAGCAAATAAAGTTTTCATCTTCTTCTATTAAATACAACTCATGAATCTTACTAATATCTATAATTTTAGTTAATAAATCTGATTCTTTTCTTATACTTATTATTAAATCAGTTCCTCCAGCCAATATTTTAGAATTTTCATTATTAAATAATAATATTTTGGCTTCATCTAAAGTTTTAGGTTTATAAATTTCCATTGTTATTCACCTACTTTAGTGTGATTTAAAATTTTAAATAATATTTATAAAAGCAATTTTTAAATTTTTGGTTCCTTTACTACGTTTCCACGTACATATCTTTCTATTATATTTTTTTCTTTACCTTTATATAAGAATTTTTGAACTCTTTCTTCTAAAGATAAATTGTTATTAATATTTAATGCCATATCATCAATAACCAATGCATCAAATTCATACCCTTCCTCAAAGCTTCCTACTTTACCAAAGAATTTTCCTCCACCCTTTGTCGCTAAATAAAATAATTCTGCTGTTGAAAGTTTTTCATCTGTTTTATTACTATAAAGCCATTTTAAATTAGATACTTGAGCTGAAGACACAATAACTTCTGGCATTGATAATGTATGTCCACCAGATATATCTGAAGCTAGTCCTACATTTATACCTTTTTCAATTAATTTTCTAATAGGTGCAATTCCACTAGATAAATTTAAATTTGAAGTAGGACAATGTGCAACAAAAACTTTACTTTTTGATAATAGCTCTATTTCATTTTCATTAAGCCATATGCAATGAGCCATTATTGTTTTATTTTCTCTAAATAGATTTGCTTTATAATACACATCAGAATAATTTTTAGATTCTGGTTCTAAAGTCTTTACAAATTCAATTTCATTTGTATTTTCACATAAGTGAGATTGTACGGGTAAATCATATTTTTCAGCAATTTCTCCTAATCCCTTAAGCATTTCAAAACTACATGAAGGTACAAATCTTGGCGTTATTATTGGTTTTACTAAGCTATATTTATTTATATACTCTTTAGCTATTAGCTCCGTTTCTTTTAATGATTGAATAGTATCTTCTATTAGAACATCTGGACATTCTCTGTCCATATTTACTTTGCCTACATATGCACCAAGTCCAGATTCATTAAATAAATCGAACAATAATTTTGTACTATCTTTATGTATAGTGCTAAAAACACAACATCTTGTAGTTCCAACATTCCATAGTTCTTTTATTAGTAATCTATAGACCCTTTCTGCATATTTTAAATCACTATACTTTGATTCCTCAGGGAAAGTATAGCAATTTAGCCAAGGAATTAATTCTTTATCTACACCTAATCCCATATTAGGAAATTGAGGTGCATGTAAATGTAAATCTACAAATCCAGGTATAATTAATTTATCCTTATAATCTATTACTTTTATATCTTTATAATGAAATGGCAATCCATTGTAAATACCTTTTATAATACCATTCTCTATTATAATTATTTTATTTTCTTCAATTTTGAATTTTCCAAAGTCTTGTGTATATACAAAATTACCCTTCAGCCCATATATGTTTTTCAAAATAAATTCTCCTCTCAGTTGTTCATTTTTTTGTAATAGTGACTTTTTAGTTGCCATAAAAATTTTTTGATACCCTGTACACCTACATAAATGACCTGAAATTTCACGTTTAATTTCTTCATCTGTATAATTTTTTCCACTTCTAACTAAAGAAGTAGTTGTTAAAACAAGTCCAGGAGTACAAAAACCACATTGAATAGCTCCCTCATCAATATAAGCTTGTTGAACATTGCTTAACCTTCCATTTTTAGCTATACCTTCTATAGTCTCAATATTTTTCTTATCAGCCCAAACAGCTAAATAAATACAGGAGTCTATAGGTACATTATCTATTAATACAGTACAAGCACCACATTCTCCAACAGAACATCCTCTCTTCACTCCAGTTAGAAATAACTTATTTCTCAATACATCTAAAAGAGATTCTCTTATATCGACTTCTAAATTATAGTCTTCACCATTTACATTTATACTTATCTTCTTCATTTTACCATTATTCACAAAAATTCACCTCATTATATATAAAATTTTCCTTCATTATTTTCTTAATTAAAGTTTTTATTAAATGTAATCTATAATCCTTAGATCCTCTCCATGAATTTCTTGGGCTAGACTCATTCATTGCAATAGTTGCAATATTATTAATAACACTTTCTGAGTATTTTTTACCTATGCCATAAGCTTCAGCTTTAATACACCTCAATGGAATTGGTGCTGCAACTCCTAAAGCAATTCTTAAATCATTTATTTCTCCTTTATTTTCCTCACAAACTATAGCTACACCTAACATTGATATATCTAATGCATTTCTATTAGTAAATTTAATATATTTACCTTGCTTATTAATATATTCTTTTTCTTTAATTAGTACTTCTGTTAATATTTCATTTTTATCTATTTTCACCTTACCTGGACCATTATAAAAATCTCTAATTTCAACAATTCTTTCTCCATTAACACTTTTAAGTTTTAATAACGCATTTAATGCAAATAGGGCAGGTACGCTATCTGCTGAAACTGCTCCATTGCATATGTTACCCCCAATAGTTGCTATATTTCTTATTTGTGGTCCACCCATAGATACTGCAGCCTCACTTAATATAGGTATTTTTTCATTTATTATTTCATTTCGAAATATCTCACTAAAATTAGTTACTGCCCCAATTGAAATAGTATTATCCTCTAAGAGCTTTATACCTTTTAAACAATCAATATTACGTATACTAAGTAAATTTACACTTTCCATTTTTCCATGTCTCAATTTAATCAATATATCAGTACCACCACATATTATTTTGAAGTTATTATTTTCATTTAACAACTTTAATGCCTCTTCTAATGTTTCTGCCTCTTTCAATTCATTAATATCAAACATAATCTGTCCCCCTATATTAATCCACCTTCTTTAAATTTTTCAAATACACTTTGAGGATTCATAGGTATTTTATTAAAAGCTACTCCAGTTGCATCTAAAACTGCATTTCTTATAGCTGGAGCTGGTGAAATTGTAGGATTTTCTCCTAATGACTTTTGACCAAAACTTCCTGCAGGATCAATAGTTTCAACAAAATCAACTCCTATTTTAGGTGTATCTAAAATTGTTTGAAGTTTATAATCCAATAAATTATTATTTAATGGTTGTCCTGTTTTTTCATTAAATAGCATTTGTTCACTTAAAGCATAACCAAGCCCCATACTTACTCCACCTTCAACTTGTCCCTCTGCTATTTTCCTATTTAATATTTTTCCTGAATCATGAACATTATAAATTTCTAGTACCTTTATCTTTCCAGTTTCAATATCAACTTCAACTTCTGCAAAGGTAACACCATATGCTACGGCATTAATTTTTACATTTTCAGATATATCAGTAGTAATTGGATTTGCAAATTCTCTATCATAATATGACTCTAATGCTATATCGCTTAATGAACAAATTTCATCACCCATTTTTTTTTCTATTATTATTCCCTCTCTTATGTCTAATTCATCTATATTTAATCCACATTTCCTACTTGCAATTTCAAGCACTTTATTTTTAACTTCTTTTGCAGCCTTTTTTACAGCTGCCCCTGTAACAAAACTTTGTCTTGATGCATATGCTCCTGTATCAAATGGAGTAATATCCGTATCTTGAATAGAAATAACATTAACCTTTTCAATATCTATTCCAAGTACTTCAGCTACCATCTCACTAAAAATTGTATCACTTCCTTGTCCAATTTCAGTTGAACCAACTTGCAGTTGAACTGAACCATCCTGATTCATTACAATTCTTGCTCCTGCTATTTCTAATGATACAGGATACGTTCCTGAAAAATAGCTAAAGCATGCCATTCCTACCCCTCTTCTTTTGTTTCCAGTAATATTTTTATACCTTTTCTTTTTTTCATCCCATCTAATTAAGTCTTTCCCTTTTTTTATACACTCTTTAACTCCAAATGATCTCACCTTTATTCCACTTAATGGATCCTCATATCCTAAACTTATAAAATTATTTTCTCTAAACTTTATTGGATCCATATTTAATTTAATTGCAATATCATCTAGATGGCTTTCTAAAGCAAAGCAAACTTGTGGAATACCATATCCCCTCATTGCTCCTGCTGTAGGTAAATTGGTATATACTGTAGTAGGTTTCACTTCAATAGCTTTAAAAGAGTATAATGGTCTAAATTTACTTGCTGCACTCATTGCAATAGAATGCCCATGAGATGCATATGCCCCATTATTTACCTGATTATTCATAGAAATGGCTAATAATTTTCCGTCCTTAGATATAGCAGTTCTTATTTTATACTTCATGGCATGTCTTGTTCTTGTAGATGCAAAAACTTCTTCCCTATCTAATGAAAGTCTTACAGGTCTACCATTAACAGCTAAAGTCATTGCTGCTGTTAGTGGTTCAATTATAACATCTTGCTTATTACCAAATCCTCCACCAACGAAAGGTTTTATTACCCTAATTCTTCCTATTGGTATATTTAATGCTTGTCCTACAATTCTTCTTACTATATGAGGTATTTGAGTTGATGTTACTATTACAATCCTATTATTCTCATCAACATATGCATATGCATTTTGACATTCTAATTGGCAATGTTGAACAATACTAGTTTCATATTCACCTTCAAATACGTAGTCAGCATTTTTAAATTCTTCATTTATATCTCCAATTTCTATCTTAGAAGAGGCTATAATATTATTTGGTTTATCTTCATGAATAATAGGGGCTCCTTCAGCTATTGCATCTTCTGTATTAAATACAGCATCTAAAATATCATAATCAACCTTTATAAGCTTTAATGCTTTTTGTGCAATTATCTCATCTTTTGCAATTACAGCTGCAATTGCATCCCCTACATATCTTGCTTTATTAGTTAATATCAATCTATCTTCAACATCTCTATGATTTTTATCTAAAGAATAAGGATGACCTGCAGTTGCAAATCTTATGTTAGGTAAATCCTTATATGTTATTACAGCTTCAACTCCATCTAAACTTAAAGCATCATCTATAAATATATTTTTTATCTTAGCATGTGCATAAGTACTTCTAAGCACCTTTCCTACTAACATTTCTCTTTCAAAATAATCCTCAGCATATTTTGCTTTTCCTGTTACTTTGGCAATTGCATCAACTCTATTTACACTTTTCCCTAGTATCTTATATGACATTCTTTCACCTCACTTAAATTTTTTAATTATTTGATTTATATAATATGTTCATATTATATAAATCAAATATTAGTAAAAATCCTTATATTCAAAAATTAAAAATAAGGTCTTCTTATAAATAATCCTTCTGATTTAAAAATATCCATAACAAATCTTAATTCAGTACAACCAAAATCCATTATTTTAATAGTCCAATCACTTATTTCAAGGCCTATTTTTAATTCATTAAATATTAAATCCATTCTTTTAGTAGGAATTGATAAATTATACATACAATCATCAATAAATCTATTGATATCATTGTGATATTCTTCAAAGGATAAACTTTCTTCCTCATCATGGGATAACTTAAATATTTTATTATCATATAGATATAATTTACTTAATGCTAAAACAAATTTATTTAATATATTATAGCTATTATTATTCAGTATACTTTTCTCAAAATCAGTATATTTATTTAAATTATTAACTGTCCTTGGCAATATATCTATTGTATAAACTTCTCTATATTCTTTTTGTTCATAATTTTCGTTTAATAATTTTTGAAATAGTACTTTTATTGCTTTACTTTCTTTTACATTATTTTCATTCATAAAAAATCACCTCAATATTATTATTGACCTTTTATACATATATATTATTTTTAATTACACTTTATTTATAAACATAAAAAATAAGGTATTTCTAAACTTTCAAATTCAGAAATACCTTATTAAAATTAATCTTCTATATATTCTTTTCTTAAAACTTCTATTTCATTTTTATATCCATCAAGCTCATTAGGTGTTTCTAAGAAAAATGGTAAATGCTTAAGTTTTGGATGATTTATTATTCTACTTATTCCTTCAAGCCCTAAGCTTCCTTCCCCTATTTTTTCATGCCTATCCTTATGACTGTTAAATGGATTTTTACTATCATTTAAATGTATTGCTTTAAGTCTATCAAGACCAATAATTCTATCAAACTCTTCTAAAACATTATCTAAGTCATTTACGATATCATAGCCAGCATCATAAACATGACAAGTATCTAAACATACTCCTAAATGATCCTTTAATTCAACTCTTTCTATTATTTGAGCAATTTCTTCAAAACTTCTACCTATCTCAGTACCTTTACCAGCCATTGTTTCTAATAATACTGTAGTTGTTTGTTCTGGCTTAAGTACTGTATTTAGCATTTGAACTATATAATCTATTCCAGTATCCACTCCTTGTTTCACGTGGCTTCCTGGATGGAAGTTATATAAATTATATGGTAAATACTCCATTCTTACTAAATCATCTGCCATCATTTCAGTTGCAAATTTTCTAGTATTTTCATCAGCAGAACAACCATTTAATGTATATGGTGCATGAGCTAAAATTTTAGCAAAATTATTTTCTTTCATAATTTCTAAAAGTCCATTAATATCTTTTTCATCTATATCTTTAGCTTTTCCACCCCTAGGATTACGCGTAAAGAATTGAAAAGTGTTAGCTCCTATTGATAAAGCTTCTTTTCCCATATTTTTAAATCCCTTTGTTGTAGATAAGTGGCATCCTATGTTTAACATCTCTAATCCTCCAATAGTATAATTGTTATTAATATAAATATACTATATTATTACTCTAGTATCAACTAATAATAATTATTATATAATATTACATTTATAATTTATTATCATCTTCATCATAATTTTCTCTATCAATTTCCTTATTTAAAATTGATACCATAAATTCCTCTATATTAGAATACCCATAATCAGAAGCTAAATTCTTTAACATGTATTTTTCCTCTTCATCAACTTCTACTATAATTTCAGTTTTATATTGCTTATTAATTTTTTCTTTTATCCTCTTTTCCATATCACTTTTTTCTTTTAAAACCAAATAAAAACCATATATAATTAAAGTGCTATATAATACAATAAATAACTTATGTAACATACTACCATAAAAAAAATCCACTTTTTACTCACTCCTCATAATTTTCTAACCAGGGATCATATATACATATTTTCTTTATATATTCTTCTATAGTAATATTATCTTTTATAGCCTTATCCCTTAATAATTTTTCATTTTCCTTAGAAAGTCTTAATATAATAGTTTCGATTCTTTCATTCATTATAAACACCTCTTTGTAATAATATATTATGTAAATAATATATTATTACAAAAATTTGTTACCTTAATATATTATATAGATATCTAAATTAATCAAAATAGAGGTAAGGAAGAGTAATAATATAAAAATCTAACTACTCTTCCTTATAGCAAATTATAGGAGTACCAGCTTCAATATTCTCATAAATCTTTTTTGCCAAATATTCAGGAGCATTAACGCAACCATGGCTACCGGAAGTTTTATATATTTCTCCACCAAAATCACTTCTCCAACTGGCATCATGTATGCCAATATTACAATTAAAAGGCATCCAGTACTTAACATCTGAACTATAATTGCTTCCTTTTAATGTTGCATTTTTTTGTTTATAATTTAAAATATAAGTTCCCTGTGGTGTTCCATTACCTCTACTTACATTACCAGTTACAACATCCCCCTGAACTATTAACTTGCCATCTTTATAGAACCATAAACTTTGTGTAGTTAAATTTATTTCAACATAAGTGTTTCCAATATCATCATCCCTTGTTCCAAGGGCAGTTTGTGTGTAAATAGGTTCTTTCTTTATTTCTTCTCCATTTTTTATATTTTCAATTAAAGCCTCTTTTTCTTTTGATTTATTAATCTTCCATCCATAATTACCACCTACTACATTTATGGTTTTTCCAGTACTAGATTTAAAACTACGTGTTTTACCATATGTATCATATTTTTTACTCAATTCATTTAAATATTCTTTAACTGCTTCCTCGTTAACAGATATATTCATTGATGAATCTACATCCAACCAAGTATTAATAATACTTCCATCTAAAATCTCTATTTCATTATCAAAGATATAGTATATTTTTGAATTTACATATTTATTTAATTCATTTTGAGCTTGGATTACTTTTTCACTCGTAGACGTAAACTTAGGATTTTCATATGCATTTATTTCATCTAAATTAATACTTCTTTCACCTAATATTATGGAGTTTAATACATAAGCATAAAGCAATTCCTTATTTACCTTATTACCATATACCTCTTTAATAATTTTATATTCTCCATTTTCATATTTGAAACATGCATCTAATGGTTCAATAATATTTTCATTATTAAAACATCCTAACTTTTCTAATTCTTCTAATAATAATTCTCTATCAAAAGAATAAACCTCATTAATTATATATTTATTATTTGAAAAAATATTTATTAACCAAAGTGCTGGATTTTGCCTGTCTTTTATCTCCTGTGCTTCATTACTTCCTTCATATTTAAAATTTATATTACTCCCTTCTATTGATTCCGTGATATTATCTCTTTCTTCTAATTTAATAACATAATTATAAGATTCTTTTAATAATAAATCATTTGCCTCATCAACAGTCTTGCATGAAACATTAATTCCATTTATATAAGTTCCAAAATAATAATGTTTATCAAAATAAATTGACATTAACACATAGATACCTAAAATCATTACTATAATTAATGACACTAAATAAACTTTCCCCTTAACCTTTTCATCTTGCATTTGCTCTCACATTCTCCTATATTATTGCTTGTACATTCTATTATTATGTAATTACTTAGTAATTTAAAACAAATATTACTAAATAAAAAAAATCATGATGAAGAGGTATTCTCGTATCATGATTTCTTTATACTTACATTAGCGGAGCTATCAGTTTTAAAACTCTTCCACAAATTTTAAAAATCACATTAATATCTTTATATTCTTTTATAGTTATTTCTTTACATTTATTTAAAGTTTTTATAAAATCTTCTTCTATACTTTTAATTACTTTATTCTTATAAATAAAAGTAGCACATTCAAAATGAAGATATAAACTTCTAAAGTCTAAGTTTATAGTTCCTACAACAACTTTTTCATCATCACTAGAAAATAATTTTGCGTGAACAAATCCAGGAGTATATTCATATATCCTTACCCCAGCCTGTAATAATTCACTATAATAGGTTTTAGCCAACATAAATGCTGATAGTTTATCTGGTTTACTAGGTAATATAATTTTTATATCAATTCCTCTTTTTGCAGCATATGTTAATGCAGTCATCATCTCATTATCTATAATTAAATAAGGTGCCATTATATGAACATATTTTTTCGCTGTATTTAATATATCTAAATATACACTTTCCCCAGCATTTTCACTATCTAAAGGACTATCCCCATAAGGCATTATATATCCATCAGCTTTATTTTTTTCACTTTCATTATCAACATATATATATTTATAAAAGTCATCATGACTCTTTTCATCAATATCCCACATTTGTAAAAACATTAACGTGAAACTTTTTACTGCATTACCTGAAAGTTTAACTGCAACATCTTTCCAATGCCCAAACCTTTCATATCTATTTATATATTCGTCTCCAATATTAATTCCCCCATTAAAAGCAACCTTCCCATCAATAACAAGAATTTTTCTATGATCTCTGTTATTTTGAGATGTAGATAATGCTGGCTTAACTGGAGAAAACATCTTGCATTTGATTCCTTTATCGATTAGTTTTTTTGGATAATTATACGGCAATAAGGATAATGAGCACATACCATCATACATTACCCTTACCTCTACACCTTCTTTAACCTTTCTCTCTAATATTTCTAATATAGAATTCCACATAAACCCTTTTTCAATTATAAAATATTCCATAAAAATAAATTTTTTAGCCTTTTCTAACTCAATAATCATATCCTTAAATTTATCTTCACCTAATGGAAAATATTTCACTACTGTATTATTATAAATAGGATATTTCCCTATACTAATCATATATCTTGCTAAATTAGCTACTTGCATATCTTCTCTTTTTAACTCATTAATAACATTTTCATCTTGTGATAAAAATTTTTGTGTTTCATCAATAACCTCCGATAATCTATTATTTATTAATTTACCACCTATTTGAAATTCAACAAACATATAAAACAAAGCTCCGAATATAGGAAAAACTAATATCGGTATCATCCACGCCAGTTTAAAATAAGGATTACCTTTTTTGTTCATAATATAAATTACTAATATAGTAGTGATAATATTGAAAATTGTATATATATGCATATCCTTTGCTTAGCCAATTAAATGCACTAATTAATATATAAATCTGTATCGCAAGTAAAAATATTATAATAAAAGTTCTCCCATAAATAATATGAAATACCCTTTTCTTATTACTTTTCATACTATCCCCCTAAACTATTTATCAATCTTACCTTAGTAATTTGAATATGAAAAAAGCAGTAAATTTATACTACATTTACTGCTTTCATAAAAAACTAAATTAAATTATCATTACTTAATAAATTATATAATGTTGGTTCAAAACTAAATGTATTCATTAAGTTTTGAACTTCAACTAATGATTTTTCTTTTTTCTCTTTAGATATATTAGCTTTAGATGCTCTTATTAATATATTTTTAGGAGAATGTGCAATATCAATAAATTCTAAAAGCTGTGTTTTATACCCGGCGCACTCTAATAAATTCGCTCTTACGCTATCTGTCATTAATGCGGCAACTCTTTCTTGAACTATTCCATATTTAGTTAATATTGAAAGTTCCTCTGCTTTCATTTGTGCATTAAACTCATGCTGACAGCATGGAACTGAAAATATCATTTTACTATTCCATTTTATTGCATTATACAACGCATAATCAGTTGCAGTATCACAAGCATGTAAAGTAATAACCATATCAACCTTATTATTATATTTAAATCCGTTAATATCTCCTAATTCAAAATGTAAGTTATCATAATTATATCTCTTAGCTATTTCATTGCATTTTTTAATTACATCTTCTTTTAAATCTAATCCAATCATCTTAACATTTATATTTTTAATTTTCACAAAATAATAATACAATACAAAAGTTAAATAAGATTTACCACATCCAAAATCTAAAATTGTTAATTCTTTATAATCATTTTTTTTAATTTCATCATCAATTATTTCAATAAATCTATTAATTTGTTTATATTTATCATACTTAGAATTAACTACTTTACCTTCTTTAGTAAATACCCCTAAATCTATAAGTGGTTCAATAATCATACCTTCTTTTAATATATAATTCTTTTCCTTGTTATGTCCTTTTGTAATAATTTTAGAATTATCATTTTTCTTTTTACCTAAAAATATCTTTCCCTTTTTAGATATCTTTAAATCGAAAGTTTCACTGCTAGACCAAGCTGTAATTTGTTTATATTTACCGTCTATTATTTCATATACTTTTTCATTTATTTCATCAATTTTTATATTTTCATGAAATACTTGTTTATCCGTAAATTTCTCTATTTGATAAAATTTATTCTTATTATTCTCTTTTAAACTTATATTAACTTTGTTATATTTTTCATCCTTTTTCACTTTATTACTTATTACTATTTTTATAACTTCTTTTTCAAATACTTCATCTAATGTTTTCTTTAATTCTTCCATTTACATCTCACCTTATTATGTATAATATATAGTTATTTTAATTCATATAATAGTATTTTACCAGTACTATTTATACTTATATAAAGAAAAATAGCCAGTATATATTTTAAATATACTAGCTATTTTTTATTTTAATAATTTTCTTTTATATTTTGAGCCTTATTACTTTTTCTATGCTTACATCCACAGTTATTTGCCTTTTTTTCTTTTTCTTGTTGACTACTACAACAGCAATCATGCTTTTCACTCATAGTTTTATCCTCCAATATAAAAATATGATTTGTAATATTAATAAATACTACAATATTATTTTCTTCACATTTAAATATATAATCCTATGAAATTTAAGTGCTCATTTCCATTTTTAGTTTAATATTTTTTTATAATTTCATTTTTAATTGCAGTATACACATTATAATATAAAGAACCCTGCTGCTATAATTAAGTATACTGCAACTAATTGAGCTCCTTCTAGCCAATTTGACTCTCCATCTCCAGCAACTTTATTAGCTATTAATACCGTTACAATTAATGCTATTAATTCAAATTGATTAAATATTATAGTCATAGGTGTAAATAATAAACTTAAAAATACAAGAATAGGAGCAACAAATAATATTATTTGCAAACTTGAACCTATTGCTATTTCTATTGCCACATCCATTTTATTTTTTAGTGCCATAGAAATTGCTGTAGTATGCTCAGCTGCATTACCTATAATTGGTATTAAAATTATTCCAACAAAAGTTTCACTTAAACCAAGCTTTGTTGTGATTCCTTCTACTCCATCTACTAAAAATTCACTTTCTATAGCAATAAATATAGTTGATACTACTAAAATTACAATTGCTTTTGTTAAAGACCATTTTGCCTTTTCATCTTCATTTTCGTATTTAACTGCATAAAGTTCTTTATGAGTAAAAAAGGAAAAAATTAAGCTAAAAATATATAATATAAACATTATAATAGAAACTGCTAAACTTAATCCTTCATACTTTGTATTTAATAAATCATTAGAAAAAGTATGTGTAAATACAGCAGGTATACATAGTCCAATAACTGCAAACAAAAGCATGCTAGAAGTAACATCAACTACATTTTTATTAAACTTTTGAGTTTTATGTTTTATTCCTCCACATAACATACTTGCTCCTAATACTAATAGGATATTTCCTATAATTGATCCAGATATTGAAGACTTCACGACTTCAAATAATCCCTGCTTTAGAGCAAAAAAAGAAATTATTAATTCTGTAGCATTACCAAAGGTAGCATTTAAAAATCCTCCTATTTTAGGGCCAGAGTAAAAAGAAATTTCCTCTGTTCCTTCTCCCATTAATCCAGCTAGAGGAATAATAGAAAGAGCTGCTAAGATAAACATCACTGCTGATGAAAAGTGCATAAACTTACCTATAATGCTAATTGGAATAAATATCAGCATAAATTTTAAAAATTTCATATATTTCACATCCACTTCATATCTATATATGTTGTATTTTCTCCATTTACTCCAATAATTATTATAAAAATAAACTATACTAAAAAAATAATCTCATAAACTCAATAATGAAGTATCTTACTTAGCTTTAATTAGTGCGTATAAAAGGAATTTTCCTAAGTTAACTTAATTAAATTAAAGCTTTAAATTTAAACTAGCTACTTTAAAGTATTTTAATATAATTCACATTAAAATCTATTTTATATTTAATCCCAATAATCTGCTTAAGTCTAAAGCTTGCATTGTTGTAACAGTTGCTCCATATACATTAGGTATATTTACATCAATTCCTGAAATCTCACATGTAGTTAAGTCCATTTTTCCTAAAAATGTATTATTAAAAAATCCATTAGTTAAATCACAGTTTTCAAATACTGTTTTATCAAATTTAACATCTTGTAATACAGCTTCTGTCATATTACTTTCTATAAAGTTGACATTATTTATTTTACTAAACGAAAAGTTAGAGTATTTTCCTAAGATATTTTCAAATAAAACATTTTTTAAATTACATTCATCAAATCTAGCTCCAACAAGCTTACAATTTATGAACTGTGTTCTATGTATACTTCCTCCAACAAATGAAACATTAGATAAGTCACAATTTTTAAATACTGTATCTATTATATCAACTCTTTCAAAACTGCAATCTATAAAAGTAATGTTATTAAAAATACAACTATCTACAGTTATTCCTACATCATTTTTACTTTCAATATCAGTATTTTCTATAAGCTTATTTTGAATTTTTTCATTATAAATAAACTCTTCTCTTAAATCTATAATTTCCTCTACTTCATCTATGAACTTTGGATTTTGTATCTTAATTAACTTTGGCATAAAATTCTCTCCTCATCTATCCAACATAATAATTATTATATATTATATTAGACATATTTAACATATAATAATTACTAACTAACTTAATAAAAATTCACAAATAAAAACTCTTATTTCTATTTGTGAATTCTACATTTAACTATTTACTTTTTCCATACTCCTTGTTGCAACTAAATCAATTCCGGTATTTAGTATATTTTTTATAATAATATCTCCACACTTAATGGGAGCCTTAACAGTAATGCTATTAATTACCTTCATAACTTCAAAGTTTAATTTCTTTGGTATTCCACTCTTAGTTTTTACTGGTAATACTGTAAAAGCTGCTCCTTTAATTTTTACTGTAGAAGTAATAACTCTGACTGGATTAATAACCTCATTTAATCCATATACTTCTCCCCTTTTGCAAGTATTTCCATTGACTTTTTTATTTTCAATATCAACACTTAAATGACATCCCATAGGACAACATATACATATTAATTCTTTATTCATTTTATTCACCATCCTCTAAAGAAACTACTAAATCTCCTTTTACTTTTTCTATAATTGATTTACTTATAATTACTTTTTCCATTTCTGAAGGTGCTAAATGTTTTCTATTAAATTGTGCAATTGCAGTTTTATCACATTTTACAACTATCTTTTTATTATGATAAATATTATCTACTCTCATTAACATTGTAAGATTATCTTCTATTGCTTGAATATTTATCTTTTGAGGAATGACATATTTTATACTTTTTCCATTTTTAACATGCAAATAATTAGAATAATCTAATTCATTTCTTAAATATTTAGCAACACTTCTTCCAGCTCTCTTAGCTTCTTCTGTAACAAAATCAACTAAATCATGTACATGAAGAACATTACCACATGCAAAAACACCCCTTATTGAAGTTTCCATACTTTCGCTTACAATTAAACCATTTGTTCTTATATCTTTATCTATGCCAGCTTTTGTAGAAAGTTCGTTTTCTGGAATTAATCCAACAGATAATAATAAAGTATCTACATCAAATTCAATTTCAGTCCCTTTTATAATTTTTCCTTTTTTATCAACTTTAGCTATTATAACTTTTTCCAATCTATCTCTTCCTATGATATCTGTTACAGTATGTGACAAATATAATGGTATATTATAATCATTTAAACATTGAACTATATTTCTATTCAATCCATTAGAATATGGCATTAATTCAATAACCCCTTTTACCTTTGCTCCTTCTAATGTCATTCTCCTTGCCATTATAAGTCCTATATCACCTGAACCTAAAATCAAAACTTCTTTACCCGGCATATATCCTTCCATGTTTATATACCTTTGAGCAGCCCCTGCTGTTAGTACTCCTGATGGTCTATCTCCTGGAATTGCAATTGCTCCTCTAGTTCTTTCTCTACATCCCATTGATAATATTATTGATTTAGCCTTAAGTATCATATATCCATCAATAGTATTTACAACATGTACATTTTTTTCATTATCTATTTCTAAAACCATAGTATCTAATTTTACTTCAATATCTGTAGCATTAATCATATCAATAAATCTTTCAGCATATTCAGGTCCTGTTAATTCTTCTTTAAATGTATGTAGCCCAAAGCCATTGTGAATACATTGATTTAAAATTCCACCTAATTCTTTATCTCTTTCTATTATTAATATTTTTTCTACTCCTTGCTTTTTAGCTTCATAAGCTGAGGCTAATCCTGCAGGTCCCCCACCTATTACAATCAAATCATAACACATTATATATCCCCCTACTTTGTTCTACCAAATAATATAGTTGAACCATCTTTTTCTAGTAATATATCTTCCATTTTTAACTTTAGCTCTTTAGCTATAATTTCTTGAACTCTTGGTCCACAAAAACCACCCTGACATCTCCCCATTCCAGGTCTACATCTTCTTTTAACCCCATCTAAAGTAATACTTCCAAATGATCTGTTAATTGCATCTACAATTTCACCTTCTGTAATACCTTCGCATCTACAAATTATTCTTCCATACCTACTATCCTTTTGAATTAATTCTTTCTTTTTATCAACTGATAATTCCATAAAATTTATTATTTCCCTATTTCTATTAAAATTATCTTTTTTATTAAGTTTCAATCCTGCATCTGCTAATATGTTAATCATATCTTCTGCAATAGCTGGTGCTGAAGTTAAACCCGGTGATTTTATACCAGCAACATCAATAAATCCTCTTACCTCTTTATCTTCGCCTATAATGAAATCATCTTTATCACTTACTGCCCTAAGTCCTGCAAAAGTTCTTATACACTTTCTAAAGTCTAACTTCGAGCATGTATGTGTTGAATTTTCCCTTATATTTTCTAATCCTTCATTTGTAGTTTTTAATGATTCCTTATCATTAATATCACTAGCATTAGGTCCAATTAACAAATTACCATGAACAGTTGGTGTTATGAGAATACCTTTTCCTAACTTTGATGGACAAGGAAATACTGTATGATTTACAAAATTACCTACGTCCTTATCCATTACATAATATTCACCTTTCCTTGGTTTAATTTTGAATTTTTCCTTACAAATCATATTATGAATTTTATCAGCATATACTCCTGCAGCATTAATAACATATTTACTTTTATATTCCTTATTATCTTTAGTTTTGATAATAAATACTCCATTCTTAGTTATTGAAACAACTTCACTGTTTAAGATAACTTCACCACCATTTTGAACAGCATTTTCCATTAATGCTATCGTATATTCAAATGGTCCTATTATTCCACCAGTTGGTGCAAACAAAGCACCTTTAACCTCACTATTAATATTGGGTTCCATTTTTAGTGTTTCTTCTTTATTTAATATTTTTAATCCCTTTACTCCATTTTTTTCTCCATTTTTGAAGAGGGTGTTTATTGTTATTAAATCATCATTATTAAAAGCTAATACTAGTGAACCATTTCTCTTAAATGGCACATGCAATTCTTTGCAAATTTTGTCAAACATTTTATTTCCTTTTACATTATACTTAGCCATTAATGTTCCTTCTTTGGGATCATACCCAGCATGAACAATTGCAGAATTTGCTTTTGATGTCCCCATTGAAACATCATTTTCTTTTTCAATTACAATGACATTCAAATTATATTTCGTTAATTCTCTAAATATAGATGCACCAATTACTCCTGCACCTATTATTGCAACATCATACATAAACTTCACCTCTTATTTTTTTACTTTGAAAAGCAATTTTTATACATTATAATATGAGTTCATTTTTATATTTCATTCTTATTACACTACTAAAAAAAGCCAAGCTAAAAACAAGGAAATTAATCCTCTGTTTTTGTGCTTGACTCTATTTCTCATACACCCATATTTAATATATATACATTATAACACAACTACCATATTTTTCAAATTACTCTTCCCAATTCATAGACCTTTTGACTGACTTTTTCCATCCACTATATAATTTTTCTTTTTTTTCTTCAGCTAATTTAGGATTATACGATTCACTAGCATACCATCCTTGTGCTATTTCCTCAGTACTTTCAAAATATCCAACTGCAAGTCCAGCTAAATAAGCTGCACCTAAAGCTGTTGTTTCTGTAATTATCGGCTTACAAACCTTAATATTTGATATATCAGACTGAAATTGCATTAAAAATTTATTTTTACTAGCACCTCCATCAACCTTTAACACATTTATTTTATATCCAGTGTCCTCTTCCATAGCATCTAATAAATCTCTAACTTGATATGCAATTGCTTCTAAAGCTGCTCTTATAATATGATTTTTATTTGCCCCTCTAGTTAATCCAAAAATAGAACCTCTTGCATACATATCCCAATACGGTGCACCTAGCCCTACAAAAGCTGGAACAATATAAACGCCACCATTATCTTTGACCTTTTGAGCAAAATACTCTGAATCCTTTGCATCTGTAATTAATTCCATTTCATCTCTTAACCATTGAATTATTGCACCACCCATAAAAACAGATCCCTCTAATGCATATTGTATCTTTCCATTTAATCCTATAGCTATTGTTGTAATTAATCCATGCTTGCTTTCTATTAATTTCTCACCTGTATTCATTAATAAGAAACAACCAGTTCCATATGTGTTTTTTGCATCACCTTTATTAAATGCTGCTTGCCCAAAAAGTGCTGCTTGCTGATCCCCAGCAATCCCAGCTATTGGAACCTGAACATTTCCTTTTCCACCTAAGTTGGCGTATCCATAAATTTCTGATGAGTTTTTAACTTCTGGCATCATAGATAATGGTATATTTAATTTATTTAAAATATTTTTATCCCACTGTAATGTCTTAATATTAAATAACATAGTTCTTGATGCATTTGTATAATCAGTTGCATGAATCTTACCATTAGTAAGCTTCCAAAGTAACCAAGAATCTACAGTACCAAAAATCAATCTCCCTGATTCAGCTTTCTTTCTTGCATCTTTAACATTATCTAATATCCATTTTATTTTTGTACCTGAAAAATAGGCATCAATTAATAATCCTGTATTTTCTTTAATATATTTATCAAAACCTTCTTTTTTTAATTCTTCACATATATCAGCTGTTCTCCTACATTGCCAAACAATTGCATTATAAATTGGCTCTCCAGTTACTTTATCCCATACAATAGTTGTTTCCCTTTGATTTGTAATTCCTATAGCCGCTATTTCTTCAGGTTCTATATTAGTCTTAGCTAAAACTTCTTGAAGAACACAATATTGAGATGACCATATTTCCATAGGATTATGTTCAACCCATCCTTCTTTTGGATATATTTGATTAAATTCTTTTTGTGCAACTCCATAAATATTTTGTTCCCTATCAAATATAATTGCCCTAGAACTAGTAGTTCCTTGGTCTAATGACAATATATATTTCTTCATAATTAATCACTCCTATATTACTTAATTAAACTTTCCAAATACTATTCTTGCTACTTGATACACTTGTTGCACCTGCACTTAGTGCTGATATAACATCTTCTTTATTATCAATTAGCCCTCCAACAACAATAGGTTTATTAGTACAATTTTCTATTTTCTTTATTACCTTTGGTATAACACCTGGTAATATTTCAATAGCATCACATTCCGAAATAATATGACTTTTGCTATTATTAAGTGAAATTGTATCAAAAATAAAAAACCTTTGAATTGCAATCAAGCCATGTAGCTTTGCAGATTTAATTACATTTGCTTTTGTACTTATTATTCCATTAAAATAAGTATTATTTTTTATAAACTTAATTGAAACTTCCTTACTAGAAAGTCCTTCAACTAAATCAATATGTAAAATACCAATTTTATTTTTATCTCTAATTTTTTTACTTATTTCACTTACTGATAATATATCTCCAAATAATATAAATATTATATTTATATTTGATTCTAATGCCTCTTGAAGTGAATCAAAATCCTTAACTGCTGCTATAATAGGATTTTCATTCAATAATTCATTCATTCTCATAAATTTTTCCTTAACCTTATAATTAAATTGTTTACATGGTAATAATAACATATGTTTTACTATTCATAAAGATATTATAAACCTTATTGTTAATAAAAAAAGATTATATTTCTCATTATCATTAACATTTAGTAATTCTAATAAAAAATATAATCCTATCTTACTAATTATTTAGGTACGCTCAAATTCTTTAAATTTAAATCTAAAACATTTATTCCAAACTCTAATGATCCATTTTTAGTATTTAAAGTATTTATATCTAATTTATCAAGTTTTATTCCATAAGTATCTGTACAATAAGCTTGTACTATTTTTTCTATATCAATTGTAAGCACTTTATTTTTTAAAGTCATTCCTTCAATATCATTTATAGATTTTGTTAGTAATGCAATCGAACCTTTAACTAATGGATTACTTGATGTTTTATTAGAAATTTTAAATTCATTAATGGTAATATATATGACATTATTTTTAAAACTGCTAATACTCATAATTCCATTGAAATCAACATTTAATCCCATTAACTTATAAATTCCACTTATCTTTATTTGATCACCTAATTCTAATGATTTAACTATAGTTTTATCTTGAAGTGATATTAACTTTAATATATCATCTTTTGACAAGTTTAAAATCAAATTTTGTAACTTCATCTTCTACCTAACCCTTTATATAAATTTATTATTCATTGAATTATATTCTTATAGCCAAATTAAATTCCTAAAATTTTGTTAATCAAGTATTAACATACACATCTTTTAATTACAAAAATAAAATAATATATATACTATTTTCTTCCTTATTAAGAGGAGATGGTAAATTGGAAAACTTTAAAAGCATAAATTTAGAAGATAAAGATTTATTTGAGAAATATTTGTGCAAAATAGATAATAAATCTTATGAATATTCTTTTGTAACACTTTATTTATGGAAAGATTTTTGCAAAACACAATATTCTATCATAAATGATTGCTTAATAATAAAAAAGGAAACAGAAGATGGAACTTTTTTTATGATGCCTATTGGCTATGATAAAAATAAATTAGAAGACTTAATATTAACTTTAAAAAGCTTAAGCCCAACCGACACTATTTATCTATTTGGGGATATTGAAGATAATTTTATTAATGTCCTAAAAAAATATACAAGTTTTCCTTTCAAAACAATCCAAAACAGAGACAACTTTGAATATGTATATTCAACTGATGAATTGTTAAATTTGTCTGGGAAAAAGTATCATCAAAAGAAAAATCACTATAATTCATTTATAAAATCTTATAATTATATTATAAAATCGATAGATGATGAAAAAATCATTCAAGATTGTTTAGCTTTAATAGAAAAGTGGCATGAAAACAAATATAAGCTTTGTGAAGAATTACGTTGTGAAACAGTAGAAATAACTAATTTACTTCATAACCTAAACTATTTAAATTTAAAAAGTATTGCAGTTTATGTAAATAATAATCTTGTTGGATTTTCAATTGGTGAAATATTAAATGATACAGCCATCATCCACATTGAACGTTGTGATATAAATTATAAAGGCATATATGCATTTATAAACAGAGAATTTATAAATAAGAATTTTAAAAATACGAAATATATTAATAGGGAAGAAGATTGTGGTTGTCCTGGATTAAGAAAGTCAAAACTTTCATATTATCCTCTATATCTATTAAAAAAATCATTAATAATAATTTAAAGGAAGCTGAAAATTCAGCTTCCTTTTTATACTTTAATAATTATCTTAAAACAGCACCTAATTTATGCTCTAATGCTTTAAGAATTTTATCATGAACTTTAGCTATATCTTTATCCTCTAAAGTTTTCTTTTCATCTCTATATGCAATTGCATAAGCTATTGATTTTTTACCTTCTGGAATTTGTGCTCCCTTATAGATATCGAATAATTGAACTTTTTCTACTAAGTTTCCACCAGCTTTTCTTATAGTTTCTTCTATTTCAGCAACTAATATAGAATCATCACATAATAAAGCTATATCTCTTGTAACTGCTGGGAATTTTGGAAGTGCCTTATATGATTTATTCATATTTGAAGCTTCAAATAAAGCATCTAAATCAAGCTCTGCAACATAACAATCAACATCTATTCCATAGTTTTCAATTACATCTGGATGAACTTCTCCAAATACACCTGCTTTTTTATTTCTTACCATAAGTGCAGCTGTTTTACCTGGATGATAGCTTGGGTTTTCGCTTTCTCTAACATATTTAGCCTTAGCTATTCCTAATCCATCAACTACATTTTCAACTATTCCCTTAAGATCTAAATAATCACAATTACCATAAATACCAATAGTTAAAATATTCTTTTCAGTTGGTAATTTAGTTTCATCTTCATTTGGAATATAAGTTCTTCCAATTTCAAATAATCTTACATAGTCATTGTTTCTTGAATAGTTTCTTCCTAAAGATTCCATAATTGAAGGTAAAGTAGTTGTTCTCATAACACTATAATCTTCACCTAATGGATTCTTGATTTTAACTACATTTCTTAATTCACTATCTGCAGGTATATTTACTTTATCAAATACCTTAGGAGATACAAATGAATAACTAATAGATTGATTGATACCACTACCAACCATTATTTCAATTACCTTATCATTTAATAATTCATTTTTATGCTTTGGTTCTCTTTCAGTTGAAACTTTAAATATAGTTGTAGGAATCTTATCATATCCATAAATTCTTGCAACTTCTTCAGCAATGTCTTCTTTTATAGCAATATCTATTCTAAATGTTGGAATAGTTATTACTAAATCATCACCATTTAATTCCGTCTTTAAATCTAAAGAATCTAAAGCTTCTTTCATTTCTTCTTTAGAAATTTCTGTTCCTAGGAATTTGTTTATCCAATTAGAATCTACAGTTATAGAACCTTCTTCCTTAACATTATTATAAACGTCAATAGTTCCTTCCATAACTTCACCACAGCCTAATTCACAAATTAAGGCACATGCTCTATCTATTGCAAGTTTAGCTAAATTTGGATCTATATCTTTATCAAATCTTGAAGAACTTTCTGATCTTAAATTTAACTTTTTAGAGCTAACTCTTATGTTAGTTCCTTCAAAGTTTGCAGATTCAAATATTACTTCTGTAGTATCATCTTGAATTTCTGAATTTAATCCACCCATTATTCCAGCTACAGCCACAGACTTAGAACCATCTTTAATCATTAAGATACTTGAATCTAATTCTCTTTCTATTTCATCTAATGTTGTAAACTTTTCTCCGTCTAAAGCTCTTTCAACAACTATTGTTTTACTTTCTATTTGTCTTGCATCAAATGCATGCATTGGTTGACCTAGCTCTAACATAACAAAGTTAGTTATATCAACTATATTGTTTATAGGTCTAACACCTGCTTCTAAAAGTCTTTCTTGCATCCATCCTGGTGATGGTTCAACTTTAACATTTTTTACACCTTTAGCCATGTATCTTCTACATAATTCATCTCTAACTTCTACTTTTAGTTCATCATTAATATTAGCTGAACATTTAGCTTCATAATTAAAGTTTGGCATTTTATACGATGTTCTTAAAGTTGCAGCAGTTTCTCTTGCCATACCAATCATACTTAAGCAATCTGGTCTATTAGAAGTTATTTCAAAATCTAATATAGCCTTATTTAACCCTAAGTATTCTTTTATATCCATTCCTAATGGAGCATCAGCAGGTAAAATCATTAATCCATGAACCGGTTCATCTCCAGCTATTCCAAGTTCTTCTTCAGAACAGAACATACCGTTAGATACTACCCCTCTCATTTTACCTTTTTTAATTTCAGTTCCATCAGCTAAAATTGACTTATGTAGAGCAACTGGTACTATGTCTTGCTCCTTCATATTAGTAGCAGCTGTAACTATTTGTATTTCCTCATCTGCTCCTATATTAACTTGACAAATATTTAATCTATCAGCATCTGGGTGCTTTTCTATTTTTGTAATTTTACCTGTAACAACATTTTTTATGTTATCCCCTTGTATTATAACCTCTTCTAAAGCTGAGCCTGAAAGAGTTAATTTATCTCCTAATGTATGTGGATCTACGTTAACTTCAGCGTAGTCCTTTAACCAATTATATGGTACTTTCATATTACTTTACCTCCTAATTAAAATTGATTTAAAAATCTCATATCACTTTCGTATAATGCTCTTATATCATCAATTCCATACTTAAGCATAACCATTCTATCTACACCAAATCCAAAAGCAAATCCACTATATACTTCAGGATCAATTCCACAGTTTCTTAAAACGTTAGGGTGAACCATTCCACAACCTAAAATTTCAATCCATCCGCTTCCTTTACAAACTCTACATCCTTTTCCTTCACAAACGAAACAAGTTGCATCCATTTCAGCTGATGGTTCAGTAAATGGGAAGTGATGTGGTCTAAACTTAGTTACAACCTTATCCCCAAACATCTTTTTAGCAAATAACTCTAAAGTTCCTTTTAAATCTGCAAAAGTAACTCCCTTATCAATTACTAAACCTTCCATTTGGTAGAATATTGGTGAATGTGTAGCATCTACAGCATCTGATCTATATACCTTCCCTGGAGATATCATCTTTATAGGTGGCTCTTGATTTTCCATTGTTCTAATTTGAATTGGTGAAGTTTGAGTTCTTAAAACTATATTATCATTAATATAGAAAGTATCTTGTTCACTTCTTGCTGGATGATCCTTTGGTATGTTTAAAGCTTCAAAATTATAATGATCAAGCTCAACTTCTGGACCATCTTCTATACTGAATCCCATTGAAATAAATATTTCTTTCATTCTTTCTAATGTTAAATCAAGAGGATGTCTCTTTCCTATAACTTGCTTCTTCCCTGGAAGAGATATATCAATTACTTCACTTGCAAGTTTAGCATTTTTTTCTTTAGTTTTGATTGCAGTTCCAACCTCTTCTAATTTTGCTTCAACTTCACTTTTAGCCTCATTAACTAATTTACCAACTATTGGTCTTTCTTCTGGTGTTAATGAACCCATACCTCTTAATATTGTAGTAAGCTCACCTTTTTTACCAAGGTATTTAACTCTTATTTCTTCTAATGCTCCGCTATTTTCAGCAGCAGATATTTCATTAAAAGCAGCTTCTTTAATTGCTAATAATTTTTCTTGCATTGTTTGTTCTCCCTTCTTACTTTAATAAAATTTTAATGGGCGTATTTATTTTTAATATCTTCATTTATTTATAAAAACTTAAATACTTTTATAAATTTTCCCATAAAAAAAGGATACCCTGCCCCACAAAGGGACGGAATATCCGCGTTACCACCCTAATTGATATGAAAAATAATTTCATATCCATCTTAATTAAATAACGGCTTCAACCGCTAACTACTACTATTACTTCACAGTTAGGACTCCTGAGGGAACTTCAATAAGAGTCCATGTAAAAAGACTTGCAGTCTATGATCTTTTCTCCCTGAACACTTTCTCAAATTTACTTTCTCATTCACAGTCTTTAAATATTTATTTACAATTTATTATACAAATAACCAAGATTTTTTTCAATACCCAGTTTTAAATTAATTTTTACAAAGTTTTTGTCTTACTTTTTCGAATAAAATAATTGAAGTTGCAACTCCTACATTTAAAGATTCTGCTCCACCAGGCATTGGAATCTTAACTTTTTTATCAGCCAAGTCAAATATTTCATCACTTATCCCGTTACCTTCATTTCCAACTGATAAAATTACTTTTCCACTTAAATCTTCATCAAAAAAGTTTTTTGATTCTTCTAGTGATGTTGCCACTAAACTAAAACCTTCATCTTTAAGATTCTTTAAAAAGCTTGAATCATTATCGTAAATAATAGGTACATAAAATATCGAACCCATAGTAGATCTTATTGTCTTATCGTTATATATATCTACAGTCCCTTTTGTTAATATTATTGCATTAACTCCTGCAGCATGCGCTGTTCTAATAATAGTTCCTAAATTTCCTGGGTCTTGAACCTTATCACATAATAAATAAAAATCACCCTTTATATCTTTAATAGAATTATTTATATTTACTACTGCTATAATTCCCTGAGTATTTTCTGTAGAAACTAATTGTGTAAATAATTCATTTTTTAATTCATATATCTTAATATTATCCACATATTCTTGTAAATAATCATTTATTTTATCTTTACCATGTTCATTTACAATTAAATACTCAATACTACATTTAGCTTTAAATGCTTCTTGAACTAATCTAAATCCCTCTATTATATATTTATTTTCTTTAGTTCTATATTTCCTTTCTTTTAACTTTCTTGTATTCTTAAATAATGCATTGTCTTTACTTTCAATAACTACCAACATTACACCTCTTATTTTCTCTTTACTAACATATCTTCTAAATTGCTTAAATCATCCGCTGATCCTATTGCTACTATAATATCATCAGATGATAATACCTCTTCTGCTTTTGGTGAAATATCAATATTTTCACCTTTCTTTATAGCCATAATATTTATTCCATAGCTACTTCTAAGTTTTAACTCTTTTAAAGTTTTACCATCCCATTCATTTAGTACTCTTAATTCCATAATACTATAATCTGGAGATAATTCTATAAAATCTAAAATACTTGCTGATACTAAGTTATGAGCAACTCTTACTCCCATATCTTTTTCAGGTAATACTACTCTATCAGCTCCAATTTTATATAATACTTTTGCATGTAAGTCACTTTGACCTTTTGCAATTATATATTTTACACCCAGTTCCTTAACTAATAAAGTAATCATTACGCTAGCTTGAATATTTGATCCAATAGTTACTACAGCAACATCAAAGTTTCTTAATCCTAATGTTCTTAATGCATTTTCATCAGTTGCATCCATTTGTACTGCATGTGTAACACTATCTGATATTTCTTGTACTGAATCTTCATCCATATCAATTGCTAAAACATCATGTCCTAGTGAATATAAAGTTTTAGCAACTGATTCTCCAAATCTACCTAATCCTATAACTACAAATTGTTTAGTATTTGCCATCTTTATTCCCCTAACCTATTAAAATTTTTCCTTCTGGATATTTAATACCAGAGTTTACCTTTTTCTTTGTTATAGATAATACAACTGTTAAAGGACCCACTCTTCCTAAATACATCATCATTATTATTAGAACTCTTCCTACACTACTTAATTCTGGTGTCAAACCTAAAGTTAAACCTGCTGTTCCCATTGCTGAAACTGTTTCATAAAATAATGCTATAAAGCTTGCACCTTTTTCTGTATATGATAATAGCATAGTGACAACAATAACTAAAGTAAATGCAACAAATAATAATGTAAATGCTTTATATACTAAATCTTTACTAAATCTTCTTTGAAATACTTCAGAATCTTCTCTTCCTTTTATTACTGAAATTACAGTTACAATTAAAACTCCTATTGTAGTAGTTTTTACACCACCTGCAGTAGAACCAGGCGAACCACCAATAAACATTAAAATTATAGTTAAAAACTGTCCAGCTGTGCTCATTCCTTCTGTAGAAATACTGTTAAATCCAGCTGTTCTCGGTGTAATAGAAGCAAATAAGGAATTCATTAATTTATCAATAAATGACATATCTGCAATAGTGTTTGAATTATTATGTTCAAATAAAAACATTAATATTGCTCCACCTAAAACTAATACAGTAGTCATTAAAATAACCATTTTTGAATGAATTGAAACACGTTTTATACTTTTACAAGTATATAGCTCACTCCAAACAGTAAAACCTAATCCACCTATAATTATTAATATAGAAATAACCATCATTATTACTATATTATTATTGAAAGACATTAAGCTATTTCCTTTTCCCAAAACATCAAATCCAGCATTACAAAAAGCTGAAATCGAATGAAAAATACTATAAAAAACCCCTTTTCCTGGGCCAAATTGAGGTACAAATTGAGTTGATAATAATAATGCACCAAAGAATTGTACTGAAATAGTAAATACTAAAACATATCTAACCATTTTTACTAGTCCTTGAATATTAAAGGTATTCATAGCATCTTGTAGAATTAGCCTTTCTCTCAAAGTAATTTTTTTCCCTAAAAGAATTGCAATTAAAGTAGTAAAAGACATGAATCCAAGTCCACCAATCTCTATAAGAATCATAATTACCGTTTGTCCAAACATACTCCAATAGCTTCCTGTATCCACTACAACTAATCCAGTAACACATACTGCTGATGTTGAAGTGAATAATGCATCTAAAAAATCTGTACTTTCTCCGCTAACACTAGAAATGGGAAGAGTAAGTAAAATTGCTCCCACTAAAATTACTATTATAAAGCCTAAAGCTAATATTTGCACTCCTTTTAATTTTATATTACTTTTAAAATTCCATTTCATTACTTCACCTCCTAATGATAAGAATCATAATATTATTTTGTTCTATTTTTTTCTTTTTATTATTTAAAAGTTCACCATGTATTTTACCATCTTTAATTAACTTTTCATAGTAATTCCACGGTAAATTTTATAGTATTTAAGATTTTCTCAATAATCTGCTTATAGTATTTATAAAATATTTAGTTATTACTTAAATTATCTTATGTTAAATAAATAATAAATTTAAATAACATTAAATTTATTAAGCTATATATTTTCTTTTTTATTAAATTTATTTTTAAATGATAAAAGGGTTGTTTATAAAATAATACAACCCTAAATTTTCAATTTTATACTTTTTACTTTTATACTTTTAATTTTGATGTTTTACAATTTGTACATCCTGTACAATAAAAAACTCTATCACCGAATACATTTACTATTGTTTCTATAAATTCTGCATTTAAGCAATTTTCTTTATGATGTATAATTACTTGCTTTGGTGCATTAGTTATTAAACCACTAATAATAATATCTTCTATTTTAGCTTCAGTATCAATTTTGCACTCTGATAATTCTTTCATAAATTCATTAAAAATGTCATTACCATATCCATCTTTTAATTCATATCCTCCACCTTCGTGGATATAAATGTTGATTTTTTCTATTTTACTTTCCTGTATATCGACAAAGTATTTTAATAATTTTACAAACTCTTTATATTCCTTTTCTACCATGTACTCCTCAACTACTTTGTCTATAATTTCTTCTATATCCTCTCTCAATTCTTTCATTCTAAATGTAATAAATCCTTTAATGTTAATTTCTTCATTTTCTTCAAGACAAGTTTTAATCTTTTCAATTATTGAATTTATTTTGCTAATACAGAAAATCATTTTTTCATCTTTTAAATTTTCTTCGCTTCTCAAAACCTTCATAATCATTTCTTCAACTTCTAATATTTCTTCTTGCTTTAAGAAGAAATAGGTTTCTGTCAAAAAATTAAAAAGTTCTTTTTCTCTATATTTTTCAATTACTATATTATATAAAATATTACTTATATATAAATATATCATTCTTTTTATTTTCTCATTATAACACTCTTCATTGCACATAACTTTTATCAAATGCGAACTTCCCTCTCCACTTTCCACAAGACCTATAGTTATATTTTTCTTTTTTAGTATTTCTCTTAACTCTTGTAATTCGTGGACTAAATCTATTTCATCATTATGCACTATCTTCATCACAAGCATGGATTTCACTCCTTTCTTAATATTAGTATGTATTAAATTTTTTTCTATATACTAAGTTGAGTGTACACTTATTATAAAATATTGATTTTTTTATGAATATTTTATATCTTATAATAAATACATTTATATCAAGGAGAAAAATAATGATAAGTTTTGTTGATTATAGAACCTCATTAGATGAAATTAATTCACTAAAAAATATGAATTATGATGTAATTAAAGTTCCTCGTGCTAATAATCTTTATTCAGCTATTGACGGTCATGTTGATATACAATTAAATATTTTAAGCAAAAAAAATAAGACCATAATTATAAATAAAGATATTAATAATGACTTTAAAAAATTATTAGATGAAAAAGGTATTAAATACATAAATAGCTTTTCTTCGTTACATGAAAAATATCCAAATAACGTATTGCTAAATGCCTATATTACTGAAAATTATTTAATTCATAACTTAAAGTACAGCGATAAAGAACTCTTAAACTATTGTAAGAACAAAAAGCATATAAATATTAAACAAGGATATTCTAAATGCTCCATATTGCCTATAAGGGAAGATGCCATCATAACTAATGATGCTGGAATACATAAAGCTTTAGTTAAAGAAAACTTTGATGTATTGCTGATTCCATTTGGAGATATTGAACTTCCTGGGTTAAACTATGGATTTATCGGTGGTGTTGGAGGTATGATTTCAGATGATTGCATGGCCTTCTTTGGCTCATTAGAACACTATGCTTTTGGAACGATGGTTAAAGAGTTTCTATATAAATATGATATAAAGCCATTATATCTAAGAAATAGTAAACTTTTCGATAGGGGAAGTTTATTAGTTTTATAATCTCTTATATAATACGTCTGTATCATTAAATTGTTGATTATTATTTATATTTTATAAATGCTAATTAATTTTATTTTATGAATATTTTATATAAATTTGCATATATTTAATTATAAGTAATTTGGCGCTATAGCCAAGTGGTAAGGCAGAGGTCTGCAAAACCTTTATTCCCCAGTTCAAATCTGGGTGGCGCCTTTTTAACTATATAATCATAAATAACCATAAGCTATAACTCTTTAATTAAAAAAATAAAACCAAGTATTAAAATACTTGGTTTTATTTTTTAACTATTTACTAATTTTTGATAATAGTTCTCCTATTTCTTCTTTAGTAAATACATATGTCTTATTGCAGAAATGACATTTTAATTCTTCATTTTTTCCATCTTCATATATTTCTCTTAAATCTTTTTCTCCAATAGAAATTAAAGCTTTTTCTACCTTTTCTCTTGAGCAGTTACAGTAAAATTCTGGAGTCACTTCTTCAAGTATTTTTAAGTCCATGTCTCCGAAAATATACTCTAGTATATCATCCATGCTCTTTCCTTCATCTAACATTGTTGTTAAAGAAGGAATTTCCTCTAATCTATAAGTTATTATATCAGCTAAAAATTCATCTGCTCCTGGTAACATTTGAATTATGAATCCACCAGCTACCTTAATAGAATAATCCTTATCTACTAAAACTCCTAATGAAACAGCTGATGGTGTTTGTTCAGAAACAGTGAAATAATATGCTAAATCTTCAGCAATTTCACCAGAATGTATTGGTACTTGACCAACATATGGATCTTTCATGCCTAAATCTTTAATAACCATAAGTGTTCCATTTTTACCTACATATCCACCAACATCAAGCTTTCCATTTGCATTTAACGGTAAATCACCATAAGGATTTCCAATATACCCCTTTACTTTAGCACCTTCATAAGCAGTTACAACTACTCCTTCCGCATCTCCGCCACCATTTATTCTTAAAGTCATTACTTCATTTTCAGACTTTAATGTAGCTCCTAATAAGGCCCCTGCTGTTAACATTCTCCCTAATGCTGCTGAAGCTACTGGCGTACATTCATGTATAACTCTTGCATCTTCTACTAAATTAGTAGTTGTTCCTGCAATTATTCTTACCATTCCATCTTTAGCTACTGCTCTAATTATTTTATCGCTCATATTTGACCTCCAACTATTGAATTTTCTTTACAACATATACTATTCTCTCACTATTTGCTTGTACATTATCATTAGAATATCCATCAAATTTATTAATAAGCTTAAAATCTAACTCTTCTAAGATACTTTCTAACTGAGACTCTTTATAAGCCCTTTCAAGATGTTCTTCTTCAAATCTTTCATATAATTCTCCCTTTTTAACAAAGAAAGTTAAAAACATAGATAATAAGTCATCTTCAAAAACATTTTCCCAAGTATAAAAAACATCTTCCTCACTATATGTATAAATATTATTACCTAGTATCTCTGATAATTTATAATACGAATTAACATCAAATATAAATAATCCGTCATCTTTTAAATGTTCATATACACCTTTAAAATAGTTTTTTAAACCCTCTATATCTGTTACATAATTTGTAGAATCTAATACCGAAGTAATTAAATCAAACTTTCTATTTAAAGAAAGCTCGGTCATGTCTTGACAGATTATCTTACCTTTAATACGTTCACTTTTTAACTTATCAAAAGCCTCTCTAAGCATATCTTCAGATAAATCTACTCCGTAAATATTTTTAAAATGTTTTGCTATTCTTACTGTAACATTACCTGTACCACATGCTATATCTAAATAATCATTAAATTCTATATTATTTTCATTACAAATTCTTAATATACAATCTACCATTTCATCATAATTTATATCTTCATTTATTAATTCATCATATATCTTTGCAAATTCTCCATAAGCCATAATATCCCCCCTCACTTCATTAAATTGTGAGAAAATCTTATAATAATGTAAATTATAATACAAAAAAATAAATTTCTATGTTTTATATTACTATGATACTAAATATTAAGTCAATCCATTATTTTCTTCCTAAAATCTGATCATTAGTTGGTAACTTTAATTCTTTTTTTCTTTTTGTCATAATTCCACCTATTCTACCTGTTTCTTCAGCAGTTAATCCTCCCCATCCACACTCATCTACTTTTTCACTTAAGCCTAATTCTTCTGCGATTTCATATTTTATCTTTTCACGCATTTTTTCTTGTGGTGTAAGTTCTTTATTAGTCTTAATTTTTGACTTTATTATCTTCTTTAATGGTGTTTTACTCATGAAAATTCCCCCTATATAAAATTTATAAAAATATTTTCTCCTATATCTTTTATATTTATACAAAATACGCTGTTACAATTTTGTAATACATTCATATAATAAAATTAAGTATATATGAATAAATTACTAAATATTCCTTGAAAGTTTTGTATATAAAAGGTATAATCTAAATCATATAAGTTTATAAATAGATAGAGGTGCGGTACTTAAGAGTATTATTATGGATTTAAGCGTGTTAAAATAATAGGAAAGGATTTATCGCCGAAGTATATAGCCTAAGCTTTACAGCTATATAACTGGGGGTATGTATAATATGCATATTTCTGTCACATTTTTATGTGGTGAGCTATCATTTAAGGATTTTTTGTATTTATATGTACAGTATACCTTGAGTGATAACTCAAGGTTTTTTTAATAGTAAATTTAATCTTCCTAAATTTGGACAGAATATTTTCTATTATTAAATTTATATATGCAAATATTAAGAGTAAAAAAGGGGGAACCAAAATGTACAATGTTGCAATTGTTGGTAGTACTGGTAATGTAGGTAGAAAATTTTTAGAAATATTAGAGGAAAGAAATTTCCCTATTAAAAATCTATATCTTTTTGCTTCTCAAAGATCAGCAGGATCTTATTTAGAATTTAAAGGTCAAAAATATATAGTAGAAAATACTTGTGAAGAAAATATCAAAAATAAGAAAATAGACATTGCATTATTTTCAGCAGGTGGAGATACAAGTTTAAAATTTGCTCCTATTTTCTCATCATATGGAGCAGTTGTTATAGATAACTCAAGTGCTTGGAGAATGGATAAAAACGTTCCTTTAGTTGTTCCTGAAGTTAACCCTGAGGATTTAAAAAATCATAATGGAATTATTGCTAACCCAAATTGTTCTACAATTCAAGCAATGGTACCATTAAAAGCTTTATTAGATAAGTATGGAATAAAAAGAGTTGTGTATTCAACATACCAAGCTGTTTCAGGGGCAGGAATGCAAGGTATAGCTGATTTAGAAGATGGTTTAAATGGAGTTGCTCCTAAAAAATTCCCATACCCAATAGCTGGTAACTGTCTTCCTCACATAGACGTATTTTTAGATAACGGTTATACTAAAGAAGAAGAAAAAATGATTAACGAAACAAGAAAGATTTTACACGATGAAAATTTAAGAATAACTGCTACAACTGTAAGAGTCCCTGTTTTAAATAGCCATAGTGAAAGCATTAATGTTGAATTAAATAATCCATTTGAAATAGAAGATATATTTACATTATTTGAAAATACACCTGGATTAACAGTTTATGATAATGTTAGCGAACTTAAATATCCAACACCGTTAGAAGTCTCAGGAAAAGATGATGTTTACGTTGGTAGAATAAGACGTGATTTTAGTATAGATAATGGATTGAATTTATGGGTTGTTGCAGATAACATAAGAAAAGGAGCAGCATTAAATGCTGTACAAATTGCCGAAGTATTAATTAATAATAACTGGCTTTAGGAGGAATATAATGTCAATTTTTAAAGGCTCAGGTGTAGCTATAATTACACCTTTTAATGAAAATGGTATAGATTTTGAGAAATTCAGAGAATTACTTGAATGGCATATAAAGGAATCTACTGATGCTATTATCGTTTGTGGTACAACAGGCGAAGCAACTACAATGACAGAAAAAGAAAAGAAAGATGCTATTAAATTCACAGTTGATACTGTAAATAAACGAATCCCTGTTATTGCTGGTACTGGTGGAAATAATACCAGAACTTCTATAGAAATGAGTCTTTATGCAGAAAGTGTTGGTGTTGATGGTTTACTTGTTATTACACCATATTATAATAAAACAAATGCTGAAGGATTATTTATGCATTTCAAAGCAATTAACGATGCTGTAAAGACTCCAATAATACTTTATAATGTTCCAAGTAGAACTAATATGAACATTACAGCTGAGACATTATTAAAACTTACAGAGCTTAATAATGTTGTAGCAATAAAAGAAGCTAGCGGAAACTTAAGTCAAATAGCTAAAATGAAAGCTTTATGTGGTGGCAAAATTGATATTTATTCAGGCAACGATGACCAAGTAGTTCCAATAATGTCACTAGGCGGAGTTGGCGTAATTTCTGTTGCAGCTAATATCGTTCCGAAAACTATTCATGATATGTGTAAATATTATTTAGAAGGTGATTGTTCTAAAGCAACAGCTTTACAATTAGAATATTTAGATTTAATTAACGATTTATTTATTGAAACAAATCCAATCCCTGTAAAAACAGCTATGAATATTATGGGAATGAATGTTGGCGAATTAAGATTGCCTCTTTATAAAATGAATGACAAAAATCAAGAAACTTTAGTTAATACACTAAAGAGACACAAATTAGTATAGAAGGAGTATATTTTATGGTTAAAGTACTATTAAGTGGATGTTGTGGAAAAATGGGAACTGTTATTACTAATTTAGTAAGTGAATTTCCTAATTTAGAAATTGTTGCTGGTATTGATAAATTTCCTAAGGAGGAAAAATATCCTGTATTCACTACACCAGATGATGTTAATATAGAATATGATGTTCTTTTAGATTTTTCTAACATTAGCACTTTACACAAATTATTAGAATTAACAGAAAGAACAAAAAAACCTTTAGTAATTTGCTCTACTGGTTACAATCAAGATGATTTAAATTTAATAAATGAAAAAAGTAAAACTTTACCTTTATTTAAATCAGCTAATATGTCTTTAGGTATTAACCTTATTAACTCATTATTAAGAAAAGTTACTCCTTTATTATATGGAAATTATGATATTGAAATAATTGAAAAACATCACAATCAAAAATTAGATTCTCCAAGTGGTACTGCATTACTTTTAGCTGATACTATAAAAGAATCAATTTCAGAAGAAACTCACTATGTTCATGGTAGAGATGGGCATAAAAAGAGAGAAAAAAATGAAATAGGAATTCATGCAGTTAGAGGTGGATCTATAGTTGGAGATCATGATGTAATATTTGCTGGAACTGGTGAAGTTATTGAGTTATCTCATAAAGCTATTTCAAGAGATGTATTTGCTATCGGTGCTTTAAAAGCATGTGAGTATATGGCTACAGTATCAGAAGCTGGACTATACAATATGGATGATGTTTTAGGTTTATAGAAAAGAGCTACAAAAGTAGCTCTTTTTATTTTGCTTTTAAATTGCTATGAAAGATTTGGATATATATTTCTTATTACTTTTGTATATACTAAGCTTGTAAATTATATATTGATATTTAGGAGGAATTTTATTATGCCAAAAGATAGTCAACCTGATAATAAAGTTGCTAGAATGGAAAAATGCAATTATCAAACTCCAATTACTGAAGAAGGTCATAATCATAATCCAAATTTAAAACATAAGTCTGTAAAAAGAGAAGGAGTTTCTAGCAATCATTACAATCCTGCTGGAAATTAAAAAGAGAGTCATATTTGACTCTCTTTGATTAATTATTCTTTATATGCATATTTGAAAGAAATTTTTCCTAATGTAGAAATTCTAACACCTTTAACATTTTCGTTTGCAGCTGTTACTGTTGTATAGTAATAGATTGGTAATATTGGCATTTCATCCATTAATATATCTTCAGCTTCTCTTAACATTTCAAGTCTCTTTGCAGAATCTGTTTCAACTTTTGCAGCAGCAATTAATTCATCATATCTAGCGTTGCTAAATCCGCAATCGTTGTTTCCTCCACCTGTAACCCATAAATCTAAGAATGTCATTGGATCTATATAATCCCCAATCCATCCATGTCTTGCAATTTGATAATCACCTTGTTGTCTAGTATTTAAGAATACAGCCCATTCTTGGTTTGTTAATTCAACATTTACACCAATTTCTTCCCAGTTTTGTTGGATGATTTGGCATATATCTTTATGAGCACCTTCTGAATTGTACATTAATTCTATAGTTGGAATCCCATTACCATTTTCGTAACCAGCTTCTTTTAATAATTCTTTTGCTTTTGCTATATTTCCTTCCATATCTGATGGATCATAATATTCTTTTGATGCAAAATCATTACCATTTTCATCTGTAATACCTTGTGGAACAAAGCTATATGCAGGAATTTGTTCTGCTTTACCAACGTTATCAATTATTTCTTGTCTATCAATAGCAAGATTTAAAGCTTGTCTAACTAATTTATTGTTTAAAACTTCTTTAACATCTTCACTTAAAGTATCTTGCTTACCAACATTGATTGCAAAGTAATAGTTTCCTAATTTAGGGTTAACATGAACTAACCCTTCTTCTATACCTGGTTCAATTTCATTTGTTGGTACAGAGTTAACCATATCAAAGTTTCCAGCTTTTAATTCTGAGTATGCAGTAGTATCATCTGTAACTAATTTAAAAGTTAAAGATTCTAATTTAACACTGTCTTTATCCCAATAGTTTTCATTTTTTTCAAAAACTAATTGATCTTTCATATCCCATTGTACTAATTTAAATGGACCATTTGAAACATAAGTTTCAGGGTTAGTTGCCCATCCTTCTGGATTAGCAGAAACTATATCTTCTCTTAAAGGAACATATGTTGTAAATGCTAATAATTGTGGGAAGTATGCAGTTGGAGTTTCTAATGTAACTTCTAATGTTTTTTCATCAATTACGTTAATTCCAACTTCTTCTGCTGTTGCTTCTCCATTATAAAACTTTTCTGCATTTTTAATGTAGAATAATTGATAAGCATATTCAGCAGCTGTTTCTTTATTTAATGCTCTTAACCAAGAGTACTTAAAGTTATCTGCTGTTACAGCTTCTCCATCAGACCATTTAGCATCTTCTCTTATTTTGAAAGTATATACTAATCCATCTTCAGAAACTTCCATACTTTCAGCTGTACCTTCTACTGGTTGATCATTTTCATCAAGTACCATTAATCCTTCAAATGCGTTTAAAATCATAGTTCCAGCACCTGAAGAATTGTTTAATGTTGGGTCCATTGTTTCTGGATCCTCACCTAAATTAAATACCAATTGTTGGTTAGAAGAACTACTTCCACTATTAGATGAGCTATCGCCACAACCAATAAATAAAGAAGTAGCTAATGTTGCAGCTAATACAACTGCACATAACTTTTTAAGTTTTGAACTTTTCATTGAAATTTTCCCCCTTGTTTTTCTTTATCTAAATTGCATTTCTGCAATGTGATAACTTTTGTATGACTGATTAAATTATAATTTAATCAGTCTAATTAATTATTTATATAAATGACAAGCAACAAAATGTCCTGGTTCAACTTCTTTTAATTCTGGATTAATTTCAGAACATACCTTCATTGCATCTTTACATCTACCTTTAAATCTACAACCTGGTGGAGGATCTATTGGTGATGGAATATCTCCTTCTAAAACTATTCTTTTATTAGCCTTTGCTACCTTAGGATCAGGTATTGGAACTGCTGATAAAAGTGCTTTAGTATAAGGATGTTTTGGATTCATATAAACATCATCTGCTGGACCTTTTTCTACCATTTGCCCTAAATACATAACTCCAATATGAGTTGATATATGTTTAACCATTGAAAGGTCATGTGCTATAAATAAATAAGTTAATCCAAATTCTTCTTGTAATTCTTCAAGCATATTTATAACTTGAGCTTGAATAGAAACGTCAAGTGCTGATATTGGTTCATCACACACTATGAAATCTGGTTGAACTGCTAATGCTCTTGCTATACCAATTCTTTGTCTTTGTCCACCTGAGAATTCATGAGCATATCTATTAATGTGACTACCATTTAAACCTACTTTATCTAATAAATATCTAATTCTATCTTCTCTTTCTTTTCCTTTAAATAACCCATGAATATCAATGGCTTCACCGATAATATCTCCAACAGTCATTCTTGGATTAAGTGATGCATATGGATCTTGGAAAATCATTTGCATATTTTTTCTTAAAGATACCATCTTCTTTTCACTTAAACCTGTAATATCTTGTCCATTAAAAATTATTTGACCTGAAGTTGGTTCATATAACTTTAAAATAGTTCTTCCAGTAGTAGTTTTACCACATCCTGATTCTCCTACTAACCCTAAAGTTTCTCCCCTTTTAATTGTAAAAGAAACATTATCTACTGCCTTAACAAAGCTCTTCTTTGAAAATAATCCTTTGTTTGCAGGGAAGTATTTACAAAGGTTTTTAACCTCTAAAATAACGTCATTTTTATTTTCCATTATTCTTCCCCCCTTATTGGTGATTCAACTTTTGGTGCATTTTCATGACATAACCAACATGCTGCTCTGTGACCTTCTCCTACTTCAAATAGTGGTGGTTGTTTTTCTTTACATATTTTCATAGCATAATCACATCTTGCAGTAAACGGACATCCAACAGGTGGTTTTAATAAATCTGGTGGTTGTCCTTCAATAGGAATTAATTTTTCTTTTAATTCGCTCTTTGGATTTGGAACACTTCTTAAAAGTCCCCATGTATAAGGATGTTTTCCTCTATAGAATATATCCTCAGTAGTTCCTTCTTCAACAATAAGTCCACCATACATAACATTAATTCTTGAACAAAGATCAGCAACTACTCCTAAGTCATGTGTTATTAATATTATTGATGTATCTAACTTGCTTTTTAAATCTTTCATTAAATCTAATATTTGTGCTTGTATTGTAACATCAAGTGCCGTAGTAGGTTCATCTGCAATAATAAGCTTAGGTTCACAAATTAAGCTCATTGCAATCATAACTCTTTGTCTCATACCACCTGAAAATTCATGTGGATATTGCTTTAATCTTTTTTCTGGACTAGGAATTCCTACCATATCAAGCATTTTAATAGCTTTTTCATTAGCTTCTTTTTTAGATATCTTTTTATGCTTTATTAAATGTTCAGTTAATTGATCTCCTACTGTGAATAAAGGGTTTAATGATGTCATTGGATCTTGGAAAATCATAGACATATCATTTCCTCTTATTGTTTGCATCAATTTTTCAGTAGGTTTTGTTATATCTTTATCATCAAAGAAAATTCTTTCAGCATCTATTTTTGCATTTGCTCCTAAAAGCCTCATTATTGTCATCATTGTTACTGACTTACCACATCCTGATTCACCAACAACTCCAAGAGCTTCCCCTTTTTCTAAATGAAATGATACTCCTCTTACAGATTGTACATCTCCAATATGAGTCTTAAATGATGTTTTTAAGTTTTTAACTTCTAATAATTTACTCATATGTTTCTCCTCCTATTTTTGATGCTTTGGATCTAAAGCTTCAGTTAATCCATCACCAAATAAGTTAAATGCTAAAATGATTAAACAAATCATAGCAGCCGGGAATAATAATTGATAAGGTTGAGTTGTTAATAATCCCTTTGCATCATTTGCTAATGTTCCTAAAGAAGCAAGTGGAGCGTTTAACCCTAAACCTATGTAACTTAGGAATGCTTCAGTAAATATAGCTGAAGGTACAAATAATGTCATTGTTACTATGATTGAACCTAAACAGTTAGGAATTAAATGTCTTAATAATATTCTTGTTTTAGATGCACCTAATGTTTTAGCTGCTAAAACAAATTCTTGCTGTTTAAGTTGAAGGATATCTCCTCTAACTATTCTAGCCATACCAACCCAAGATGAAATAGCCATTGCAACAATAATTGCAAACATACCACTAGATCCATCTTTCTTTAAAACGTTCATTAATAATACTACATATATTAATGTAGGAATTGAATATAAGACGTCTACAATTCTCATCATTATATTATCAACTTTTCCACCTAAGAAACCTGCAATACCACCGTATAAAACCCCAATTACAAGGTTTAAAACTGATGCTGCAAAAGCAATAATTAATGAATATCTTGCACCATACATAACTCTTACAAATAAATCTCTACCTAAATTATCTGTTCCAAACCAGTGTTGTGCATTTGGCCATAAATTTGAAGCAGTTTTATCTGTAGATTTATAAGTAAATCCATATAACTTTTCAATTAATATTGGTCCAAATATTGCAAATATAATAATTACTATAATCATTACTAATGAAAATAATGCAACTTTATTTTGTTTTAATCTTCTCCAAGCATTTGCCCAATAACCTACGCTTGGTCTTATAACATCATCAGCTTTTTTCTCTTCAGTACTTAAAGGAGAAAATAAATCGCTATCAATGTTTAAATCTAAATTTTCTGCCACTACGTTTTTCATTATCTCTCCCCCTTTTATGCTTCAAGTTTAATTCTTGGATCTACTACAACATATAATAAATCAACAATTAAATTACAAATTACTATAAATGTACAATAGAAAGCTAAAACCCCTAATAAAGCTGTATAGTCTCTATTTGTTATTGTTAACGTAAACTCATTCCCTAATCCTGGAATAGCAAATATCTTTTCAACTACGAATGAACCTGTAAGTACCCCTGCAGTTAAAGGTCCTAAATATGTTACTACTGGAATTAGTGAATTTCTTAATGCATGTTTAAATATAATTTTTCCACCACTTAACCCTTTAGCTTTTGCAGTTCTAATATAATCTGATTTTAATACATCAATTAACTTATTTCTTGTTAATCTAGTTATAAATGCCATAGAACTTCCTGATAATGCTATAACAGGCATTATATAATTTTCAGGTTTGCTAATACCTGTAGCTCCTAATACTTTTAATTTTACTGTAAATACAAATATCAATAATGATCCGATAACAAAACTCGGTATCGTAATTCCCAGAGTGGCAATTATCATACATATCCTATCAGGCCATTTATCTGCATTTAATGCTGCAACAACCCCAAGTAAAATACCAACAACTACAGATGCAACAATAGCAACTGCTCCGACTTGTGCTGATTTTGGAAAACCATTTTTTATTGTATCAATAACTTGTCTACCTTTATATTTCATTGATTGTCCAAAATCACCTTTTAATAAACCTTTCATATAGATAACATATTGTTCTCCCATAGGTTTATCTAATCCATACTTTTCATTTAATACTTCTTTCATTTCTGCAGTAATTTTTTCGCCTTCAAAAGGTCCTCCTGGCATAATTCTTACAAGAAAGAACACAATTGTTATTACTGCCCAAATTGTAACTATACTAGTTAAAATTCTTTTTCCAATATACTTTAGCATTTGTGTACAACCCCCATCCAAATTTTTTAAAAGCTAAATGTTAACAATTTATATTAATTATAATACATTTATAATATTTGTCAAAATATATCGTTAAATATTTTCTATTTAAATTAATATATTATTAAATTTACTGCATATTTTTTTGCAATATGATAAACAAGTTTTCACCATTTAGACAACGTTTACATTTACTATTTTAGCCAATTTATCCATTATAACATATATTATTACACTTTTTTCATTGGAAATTCTATTAATAAATTATTAACTATTTTGATTTCAAATTTTAAAACAGAAACAAACATTTTCTTTTTTTTATACCACCTATGACGGACATTTTTAAATATTTATTGTATTTTTTTACATTAATATACTTATACATTTAATAAATACTTTATAATAAAACAAAAAAGACATAGGTCTACATATATAATGTTTAACAAAACCTATATCTTTTAAATATTATTGCTAATATGCTCTAAAGCTTTTTAATAAATTTTTCTAACCTATTTAACGATTCATTTAGTTCTTCATCAGAGTAACAATAAGATAATCTTAAATACCCTTCTCCACCATTACCAAATGCTGTACCTGGTACACAAGCCACTTTTTCTTCATGTAAAAGTCTTAATGCAAATTCTTCAGATGACATATTGTACTTTTTAATTGAAGGAAATACATAAAATGCTCCCTTTGGAATAACTACATCTAATCCTATTTCTTTTAATCTATTAACTACAAAATCTTTTCTTTTGCTAAAAATACGCTTCATATATTCTACATCATTTAATCCATATTTAAATCCATCATATACTGCCCATTGACAAATTGATGGTGCACATGAAACATTATATTGATGTACTTTAATTATTTCATTCATTAAATATTCGCTACATGCATAATACCCAACTCTTAATCCTGTCATAGAAAACATTTTAGAAAATCCACCAACATAAATTATCTTTTCTTTAATTTCTTTGCATTGTGCTACACTATAATATTCTTCATAACATAATGCTTCATAAATCTCATCAGTAATAACAATAACATCGTTATCTTTAATAACTCTTACCAGTTTTTCTTTTTCCTCTTTAGATAATACTGCACCGGTTGGATTACTAGGCAATGATAATACTAAATATTTTATATTCATATCTTTTATTTTATTTTCTATATCATCTATATTTATATTAAATTGCTCATCTAAAGAATAATTAACTACTTCACCACCTAAAATAGCAACTATACTTTCATAAGCTGGATAAGCCGGTGTCGGTATTAAAACTTTATCATTTTTATTAATTAATGCTGTAAATATGTTAAATAATGCCTCACTTCCACCAACAGTAATGCATATTTCATTTGCATTATATGAAATATCCTTTGTATTTAAATATTTACTTATTTCATTTCTTAATTCATCTATACCTAAATTACTTGTATATGTTGTTTTATTTTCATTAATAGCTTTAATTAGTCCATCTTTTATTGCTTTTGGTAATTCAAAATCCGGCTGACCTAATGTTAATGAAATAGCTCCATCGACTTTTTGTACTTCATTATAAAATTTTCTAATGCCTGAGATTTTAACATTTTTCATATTAACATTCATTAATCGTGCCCCCTTAATCTTATTTTAAGTATTTCTTCTTTAAGTAATTTTATAGTAAATAACCTAGTCAGTAAAGTTTTTTCTACTATTTTACTAATGTCTCTTTAAAATACTCTTTATTTCTATTATAATTATATGTGCTCAGGTAAAAATTTGGGGCATAATGCAGAAAGGATGATTTTATGAATTATAATTTAACTGATCCTTATGAAATCGCAAGATTCATTAAAGATTCAAAAAAGACAACACCTGTAAAGGTATATGTAAATGGTGACTTAAGCGAAGCTTCACTAGAAAATATCGAATATTATGGTAATGACAATTTTTACATATTATTTGGAGAAACTGATGTTATTACTGAAATAATATTAGAAAATAAACACAAAATAAAAACATTTAGAGTTGAGAACGATAGAAGAAATTCTGCAATACCTATGCTAGATCTTTTATCAATAGATGCAAGAATTGAACCAGGTGCTATTATTAGAGATAGAGTTTCTATCGGTAAAAATGCTGTCATTATGATGGGTGCTGTTATCAATATTGGTGCTGAAATTGGTGAAGGAACAATGGTTGACATGAATGCAGTTATTGGTGCTAGAGGTCAACTTGGTAAAAGAGTTCACTTAGGTGCTGGTGCTGTTGTTGCTGGTGTTTTAGAACCACCAAGCAAGGAACCTTGCCAAATAGGAGATGATGCATTAATTGGTGCTAATGCAGTAATACTTGAAGGAGTTAAAATAGGTGCTGGTGCTGTTGTTGCTGCTGGTTCTGTTGTTACTGAAGATGTTCCTGCTGGTGTAGTAGTTGCTGGTTCACCTGCAAGAATTATCAAAAATGTAGATGATAAAACTAAAGATAAAACTCAAATCTTAGATGATTTAAGAAAATAAAAAAACTCCCAATTGGGAGTTTTTTTATTAAGCACTTTTTAAACAGCGCCTTCTTCGTGATTTACATTATCTGTATGTTTAGTCTCTTCTTCAGAAACCTTTTCCATTTTAGAAATTGAAACCTCATAAGCAACTTTTTTAACAACTTCATTTTCATTAATCTTCTTTTGATATTCACGACTTTGAAGTCTTCCCCATACCCTTATATTATCTCCAACTTCTAATGTTTGACAAAATCTTGAATTTCTTCCCCAAGCAATAGTTGGAATGTAATCTGATTTATTATATGCTCTATTTACAGCTAATAATACATCAGCAATTTCTCTTCCAAATGGTGTCTTTCTGTATACTGGTTCTTTACATATATAACCATCTAAGAAAATCTCGTTTGGATTCTTGCTTTTTTCTATGCATGGTTCAATATTTCTAGCGAAAACTGTTAATATTAATTTATTTGCTCCATCTACGAACTTATTATAAGATCTTAATTGACCTAAAACTACTATTTCCTTACCTATAGATAAATCCATATTACTTATAAGTCTTTCAGATACCGTAATGTTTAATAAATCTACAGAATCACTTAATCTCGTTACCTCCAATAGGAAAGTATAAAATCCTTCCCCATACATCTCATGACTAAACTCCATACCGCTCACGATTTTTCCTTCAAGATAAATCTTGTTATTTAACATCAAATTGTCCATCTTTACCCCTCTCTCCCTTAGTAATTAATAAGATTCTTATTGCTGTAATAAATATATCAAGGATTATTTCCATTATAATACAAATACCTCATAAGTTTCAATATTTTTCTAATATTTATTTTAAAATTTGTTCACCATTTTCATTTATGGTATAATTTCCATCATAAATTAGTTCACTAATGGTAACAAATTCATAGCCTTCATCACTTAACTCTTGAATAAACCTTTTTAAGTTTTGTGGAGTATATTTTGCATTATTATGAAATAGTATTATAGAGCCTTCTTTTGATTTTTTCCTTATTCTTTCATATTCTACTTCTGCACTCTCCTCCTTATAATCGATTGAATCTACATTCCATTGAATACATTCATATCCTAAACTTCTTACATACTCGACAGCTTTATCATTATAATCTCCACTTGGAAATCTAAATAATGTTGTTTTTTGCCCAGTTGCTGCATATATGATATCTTCAGTTTTTTTAATTTCATCAGACATTCTTTCTTCTGAAATTTTAGTAAATGAAGGATGTATATAACTATGATTTCCTATCTCATTACCACCATCACTTATTTTCATTAATTTTTCCCTGTTTTCATCGCTATAATTAACCCATCCACCCATTATAAAGAATGTACCTTTAGCATTACCTTCTTCTAAAACATCTAAAATATCATATATGTATTCTTTTTCCGCCCAATTTACATCAAATGTTAATGCTATTTTCTTTTCATCTGTCTTTACACTATATATAGGCAATTGTTTTGTTTGATTTGACCATGTACTTGTACTTTCGTTACTATAAACTACTGAAATAATTGTAACTAAAATAAGAATTAATATGTTTATACTAGCCTTCTTATTCACTTTCATAACAACACTCCTAAACTTAATTTTCAATAATTTATATTCTAAAAATATATTATTATGACTACAATATTCCATATGCTTAAATTTGTGATATAATAATATAGACACTTTCATAATGGAGGTTAATTATGTACGAGAATTCAGCAGAACTAGCAGAAAATAAACTTTTAGTATTATACGTTATAAAATCATTAAGGCAACCTATATCTAAAACTCAACTTAATGAGATTATTCTTGAAAATAATTTTATTAATTATTTTACTTTGCAACAATATATTAGTGAACTTGAAACTTCAGAGTTTGTTTGTTATATTGAAAAAAATAATAAAAAGTTGATAACAATAACACAAAAAGGAGAAAATGTTTTATCTATATTTAATGAAAGAATTTCTCCAATAAAAAGAGATATAATTGATAATTATATCTCCAAAACAATAGATAATATAAAAAAAGAACTAACTATTCATAGTGATTACACTATTGAAAAGAACAATTCTTTTATTGTTGATTTAAAGGCCCTTGAAGATGAAATATTACTTATAGATTTAAAAATTTCTGTTCCTACTAAAAAGCAAGCTTCTACTCTTTGTGCTAAATGGAAGGAAAATCCTTCAGATATTTATACAAAAATCGTTCAAGCACTTTTTAATGAAGAAAATTAAAATAAGATCATAGCATTTGGTTCTGATTCAATTGCTATGATTTTTTCTATTTTATTTTCTTCCAATACAATTAATCTACCTTTTAAATAATCTCCTATATATAGTTTATTTTTATGCTTCAAAATCCCTTTAGGCATACCACCTATATATAGAGTTTTTTCCACGTAATATCTCTTTTTATTTATTATACTAATGCTTCCCTCTGTAAAATTTGTAATATAAATATACTCCTCATCTTCATACAAATCTATAGGAGATGTACCCACTTCTACTCTTGCTACATGGTTGAATGTTTCTATTGAGAAAACATCTAAAAAACCATTTTCATCACTTCCGAGATAACTCTCACAAATATAAACAAACTTTTCATTGTTAGATACCTTTACCTTAGTTGGATATTCTGGTGTCAAGAGAGTTTCTACTATTTCATAGTCATCAACTCTTATAATATTAGTGCAGTTTTCCTCTAAATTTGATACAAATATTAATCCATCTTTATTACAATAGTCAATACTATGTGGCCAGCTACCTGTTTCAATTTCCCATGATACTCTATTTTGGGATAAATCATATTCAACAATAGAATTAGACTCTCCACAAATTGTATAAATTTTATCTTCAACTCTTAATAAATCATTAGGTTTTGGACCTATTTTTATATTTCTAGATTCAATTAAAGGATCACATGTAAAAATTGATATAGAATCGCTATAATTATTTGCAGTTAAGATTTCATCTTTGTATTTTCTAATACCATGTGGACCGACTGGTGTTTCAGATAAAGCGAATAATATTTTTTTCACTTCTAAAGTATCTAACGTAATAAACGAAAGCGAATCAGCACCTGTATTGCATAAAACTATAGAACTCAATACTACACCCCCTTAAAACTTCTATGTATTTTAATATATGCAAATTCTGATTACTTCGCTAGTGTAATTTCATAGTTTTTCTTTATTTTTCTTCGATATCAATATATAATAATACGGTACTTATAATTTATTTGGAGGTTTAGATATGTTTGTTTATAAAACATCTGGAGTATGTGCCAGCGAAATTCATGTTGACATAAAAAATAACGTAATTGAAAATGTTGAATTTGTTAGAGGATGTCCTGGAAATTTATTTGGTATTTCAGTTTTAGTAAAAGGTATGAATATTGACGAAGCTATAGAAAAACTTAAAGGAATTGATTGCAGAGGAAAAGGAACTTCTTGCCCTGACCAATTATCAAAGGCTTTAGTTGAATATAAATCTTCTATTTCATAGTAAAAAGCGACAAGCTCTAACTTGTCGCTTATATTTTCTAAAACACTAATTTAATTACTCTTATTTAATCAATTCAAGAGCTATTTCCATCATATCAGTAAATGTATTTTGTCTTTCTTCTGGAGATGTTTCTTCTCCTTTAAAGATGTGATCAGAAATTGTTAGAATCGATAAAGCTTCAACCCCATTCTTTGCTGCTAATGTATAAAGTTCTGCAGTTTCCATTTCTACAGCTAAAACTCCATAATCAGCCCAAGTCTTTAATGAAAAATGATTTGTATCATCATAGAATAAATCACTTGATAATACATTTCCTACTTTAACATTTGCACCTTTTGCTTTTGCTATATTATATGCATTATATAATAAATCAAAATTAGCACTTGGAGCATAATCAAGCCCATTAAATCTTCTCTTATTAATACCTGAATTTGTTGATGCGCTTTGTGCAAGGACTATATCTCTTACATTTACATTATCACTACAAGAACCTGCTGATCCTATTCTTATAAGTCTTTTAGCTCCATAAAATTGTATTAATTCATTGACATAAATTGAATGTGATGGTAATCCCATTCCTGTACCTTGTATTGAAACTCTCTTTCCTTTATAAGTTCCTGTATAACCATACATTCCCCTTACTTCATTATAGCATACAGCATTTTCCAAAAAGTTTTCTGCTATAAATTTTGCTCTTAATGGATCCCCTGGTAATAATACTGTTTCTGCAATAGCTCCTTCTTTAGCCATTATATGTAAATGTTTTGACATATACATTTCCTCCTTTTCTTTACTTTATTATTTAATAGTATAGTATACTCTTTTCTAATAGTAAATGTTTAGCTTTCAAGTTAGGAAAAATTTTAGTTTTTGTTTTTTATTTTATGCTCATTTACGAGTATTTTATTTAAAAGTATATTGTATAATATTTTTCCTTATTTCTTAATCATAAAAAAATAAGAGTTCAAAACGAACTCTTATTTTTCAATATATTTTCTTATTATTTTTCTCATATCACCTATCATATATAATGAGCCACTTGCTAATATAAGATCATTTCTATCTGCATCACTTAAGGCTTTTATATATGCTTCTTCATAATCATCATACGCTTTACAATTTATATTATATTTTATTACTTCACTTCTTAAATCATCTGCTAATTCTGCTCTTATTGAATTAGGTGTAACAGCATATATTTTCTGAGCCATTGGTGTTATTACTTTAATCATTTCTTCAACATCTTTATCTGCTAAAATACCTAAAATTAAATATAAATTATTATATTTAAAATATTTATTTATATTTCTACTCAATGTTTCTATACCTTGTATATTATGTGCACCATCAATTACAACATAAGGATTAGTTGATAATACTTCTAATCTTCCCTTCCATGAAACATTTTTTATACTTTCAACTATATTTTCTATAGATATATTAGTTATATTTCTTTTGTTTAAAATATCAATTACTTTTATTACTACACTTAAGTTCATTATTTGATGTTCACCAAGCAATGGCAATAATATATTAACGTCTTTATCAGAATCATATTTTAGTAATTGGTATGGCTTATCCTCATTTACTACACTAGTAAATTTTAATTTATTATTATCGGCTATATAAAGTTCTGAATTCATTTCATGACACTTATCTTTTATTACTTTTAAAGCTTTGTCATGTTGAGGGTATATTACTGTAGGAATGCCATTCTTAATAATTCCAGCCTTTTCCTCAGCTATTTCAGCTAATGTATTTCCTAATAAATTTGTATGGTCAAAACTTATAGAAGTTATAACTTGAAGTATTGGTTTAATAACATTAGTAGAGTCTAATCTTCCTCCTAAACCTACTTCTATAACTCCAAAGTCTATATTTTCTTTTTTAAAATATAAGAGCATTAAAACAGTAATTATTTCAAATTCTGTTGGATGATTATATCCACCCTTTATTACTTTATCTACAGCTTCCTTAACCTCATCCATTAAATCTGCTAAAGTTTCTTTTGGAATATTGTTTCTATTAATTTGAATTCTTTCTTCAAATTCTTCAATAAAAGGAGATGTATACATACCTACTTTATATCCAGCTCCAATTAATATTTCTGTTATCATCGAAGTCGTAGAACCTTTTCCATTTGTTCCTGCGATATGTATAAGTTTTAAGTCTTTTTCTGGATTACCTAAGTACTCTAATAACTTATGGGTTCTTTCTAATCCATAGTTTGAACCAAAATTACCAACCTCAGTGATATATTTCATTGCTTCTTCGTATCTCATATATTACCTCTTCTTTTTCAATTTGTATAATGCATAATCTTTGTAACACTTCTACATCTTTTAATATAAAGTCTAACAATGTTACTCCTCTATATCTGGTGACCTCAGTGTATAAACTAATTCTAACTAATAATTAAGTTTATACTACTAAATATAAATTATTTTTAGTTTAAATGCAAAATTATCTATTTTCTATATTGATATTTCTTTAATCCTAATCTTGTTTGCTTCTCTTATGATATTTCCAAAAAGCTATTATTTCTTGTAAATCTTTTTCATCTTTAAATAGTTATTTCGTAAAAACAACAATTGTCATATACCAAAAATATATTTTTCATAAATATCCTCCGAAATCCTATTTATGTAATAATTATATATTATATTTTATAAAAGAAAAAGGAAACCAAATCTTCTGATTTCCAACACTAATCACAATTTTCTATAATTAACTATGTGCTTGTATTTCGAATTCTTATTTATTAAATATAATATTATCTACATTTTGAAATTGAGGCTTTATATAATACATAATTTAAAATAAAAATGACTAATAAAACTTACTTTAGCTTTATTAGTCATTTCATCACATTATATACCTTTTAAATCAAGTTTAATCTTCTTTAGACATTGATGATAAATTATTTCCTTGAGTTCCATCTGGTTTAGTTCTTAAATACTCTTCACCTTTTTTAGAATGAGCAATAATTACACCATCGATTTGTCCATTTTTAGCCATCTCTACTCCTTGTGCTTTATCAACTGTTGTACCATTTTCTAATACATATTGCATTATTTCTCCACTACTATCTTTAATTGTTTCAACTATTTTATTACTCATATTATTATTCACCTCTTAATCTTATTTTTCACAAAATGAATATTATTATACATAATAATATTCATTTTATATGCTTTTCTAATAATATGAATAAAATTCCATTATAAATATGTAAAATATATCTATTTTACATATTACATTTAAGAGTTTTTCTTTACTAAAATAAACACTACAATTAAAGTTAATACTTCTCCTATAGGAACACTAATCCAAACTCCATTGATTCCAAAGAAAATAGGAAAAATAAATACACAAATAGAAACAAATAAAAGTCCTCTTGAAAAGGCAATTATAAATGACTCCTTTGCTAATTCTATAGATTGAAAATATGCTCCTGTTACCATATTTACCCCCATTATTATAAAAGCTGTTGAGTAAATTCTAATTGAATTAATTGCAATTGATAAAACATCCTTACTAGGCTTTACAAAAACTCTAACTATTTGCTCTGGAAACAATATACATAGTATAAAAAATGCTACTCCAATAATTAAGGCCGTAACTAATCCTAATTTTCTAAATATAAGTGCTCTATCTTTCAAGTTTGCACCAACATTAATACTTACTAATGGTTGAATTGTTTGACTTATTCCATTAAATAGTGCAACTGCAATTATTCCAGTATTTGAAATAATGCTATAAGCTGTTACCCCATCATCTCCAATAATTTTAAGTATTTGTATGTTAAAAATAAATATTACAAATCCCAATGATACCTCTATAAATAAACTTGGTAATCCACATTTTATTATTCTTATTACATTGGTTAATTTATAAAAACCACTTTTAAACTTTAATGTATTATTCTTTGATAAAAGGTGTGTTAATAAAATAAGAAAACTAATAGTATATGAAAAAACTGTTGCTATTGCTGCACCTTTCATTCCCATTTTTAAAGGAAATACAAAAATATAATCTAATATTATATTTAAGACCCCACTAAAAATCACAGCAAACATAGCTTTTTTAGGTGCTTTATCTGCTCTAATAAACGGTGCTAATATACTACCCATTACAAAAGGAATTGTACCAAATACAACAACTATCATATATTCCTTAACTAACGGTAAGACTTCCTTTGTTGCTCCAAGAATCACTGCAATTTCCTCAAGAAAAACAAAACCAACAATAGTATAAATAATAGCTAATATCAATCCAAATACAAAAGATAAAGTGAATATCTTTTGAGCTTTATCCTCTCTTTCTCTCCCCTTTTCAATAGACATCAATGTTGAACCACCAATACCAATTAAAAGTCCAGTTCCAAAATAAATTGAGTAAATTGGTAATGCTATATTTAATGCTGTTAGCCCTAAACTCCCAACCCCTTGTCCAATAAATATTGTATCAAATAATATATATATTGAAGTAGATAAAGCTGCACACATAGTTGGAAAGAAATATTTAAAATACAACTTATATACATTATCTTTTAATAGATTCATAATACCCCCCAATCATTTTATACCGATCTGTTAAGTTATATGAACATTGCTCTTCTCAGCCCAAGGAAATACAATAGGTTTGCGATACTAAATAATACCCCCTTCGAAAAGGAGAGAAGAACAATGAGCAAAACTAATATAAAATGCCCACGCTGTAATT